>JAEEGL014816171.1_pt1 | contig 12189 bp, 9 predicted proteins | sample 9134231 | NCBI WGS metagenome assembly JAEEGL01 (sample SAMN16246548, study PRJNA631951) | gut metagenome | biome: gut microbiome; feature: rumen; material: fiber-attached | host: Bos | place: Iran: Karaj | collected 2018-10
TCTCTGTGCAGCGTGTGCTTGCGGCAGAAACGGCAGTACTTGTTGAACTCAAGACGATCGGGATCGTTCTTCTTGTTCTTGAACGTATTGTAATTTCTCTGCTTGCATTCGGTGCAGGCCAAAGTGATCTTAACGCGCATGATGATGCTCCTCCTAAAAATGTTCCATCAAAAACGAGCCCCCAACGGGGGCACCTTTGATACGTTACCACAACGCTCGCGGTTTGTCAACGAAAAAGTTTGATTTCCGCAAAAGATTTTTTGAAAAAAGTCCGACGCAGTGCGGTTTTCGGGGTTAAAACCGCATTGCGCCGGATCCCCTGCGATAAGTATGCACCATGCACGCCGGTCTGCCCGGTTTTGCACCGGAAGCGTTCCGTTACGGGTACTTGACGTGGAACACGATCAGCAGGACGAGCCCCGCCGTCAGAAACGCCGCGCCCGTGAAAAAGATGAAGCTGTAACCCTTGACCTTCTTTTCCCTTCGCTTCTGAATGTAGTCGCGGTACTTGACGTACTTGTGCGGCAGGAACGGCAGGATGATCTCGACGCCGACGCGCAGTCCGTAAATCAGACCGTCGAACGCGCCGGCGTTCGAGGCGAAAATCAGTCCGGTCGTCAGCACCAGCAGAATGCCCGGAAGCGAGAATGCGTCGCACATCACGCGCAGCTTGTCCTGCGGCTCCGTCAGGTTCCAATACCCGTTCAGAAACAGGATAAGAAAGAGCAGCGCCGTCGCAATGACGGCGCTTACGCCATATCGAATCAATACTGATTTGATGTTGACCTCTTTGTTGTTCAAATTCCGAACTCCTTTTTGTACTTTTCTTCTTCTGCGTCGTTGCAGCGAACGAAATGTCCGGGAAGGATCTCGCGGAGCGTCGGCTTGTCAACGGAGTAGTCGTGCGACGCGAGCGGATTATAGATGATACGGACACGCTTCTTTTCCGAACGCGGGTCGGGCAGCGGGATCGCGGAAAGCAGGGAGCGCGTGTACGGATGCATCGGATGATCGAACAGTTCATCCGTCTCCGCAAGCTCGACCATGTTGCCGTAGTACATAACGCCGATGCGGTCGGAGAAGTACTTGACGACGGACAGGTCGTGCGCGATGAACAGGATCGTCAGACCGAGACGCTCGCGCAGCTCGTTCAGAAGGTTGATGACCTGCGCCTGAATGGAAACGTCCAGTGCGGAGATCGGTTCGTCCGCGATCAGCAGTTCCGGCTCCATGATGATGGCGCGCGCGATGCCGATACGCTGACGCTGACCGCCCGAGAACTCGTGCGGATAACGTCCCGCATGCTCGCGGACCAGACCGACCAGCTCGAGCATCTCAAAGACCTTGTTGTCAATGTATTCCTTGTCCTTGATGCCTCTGATCGCAAGACCTTCGGAAATGATCTCGCGGACCGTCATGCGCGGATCGAGCGATGCGATCGGATCCTGGAAGATCATCTGGATCTTGGTGATCAGCTTGGTCTTCTTGGCAACGCGGATCGCGTCCTTATACTCCTTCGCCAGCTTTTCGGCTTCCTCCGGAGACATGGCGTGCTTCTGACGCTCCTGATACTTCTCGTGCGTTTCCTTCACAAGGCGCTGCGCATATTCGCGGTCCGAATACTTGTGATCGAACTTTGCCTTGCGGATCTCGGCGTAGTTATCCGAGATGATCTTGTTCAGCTCTTCGATCCGCTTTTCGTCCTTGCAGGTCGCCTTTTCCTTGCGGGCCGCCTTGATGGCTTCCTTATAGGAACGGTTACCCGCGCAGATGCGCTGACCTTTGAAGTAGATGTTGCCCGAGGTGATGTTGTAGATCTTGATGATCGAACGACCGGTCGTCGTTTTGCCGCAGCCGGATTCACCGACCAGACCGAAGACCTCGCCCTTCTTGATGTCGAAGGAAACGTGGTCGACCGCTTTCGTCGGTCCGAAATACTGGCAGAGATCTTCAACGCGAAGCAATACTTCTTTCTGATCCGTCATTGTTCTGCACCTCCCTCAAGTCTTTCGGTCATGCGGCGGATACGGTCGGTGATCGCCTTCGGGACCTCCACTTTCGGCGCGTCCGGATGGAGCAGCCAGGTGGCGGCATAGTGCGTATCCGTCACGCGGAAGAACGGCGGATGCTCCTCATAGTCGATCTGCATCGCGTACTTGTTGCGCGCGGCGAACGCGTCGCCGGCCGGCGGATAGATCATGTTCGGAGGCGTGCCCGGGATCGCGTCGAGCTTTTCCTTCGTGTCGAGGTCCGGCATGGAGGACAGCAGCGCCCAGGTGTACGGATGACGCGGATCGTAGAAGATCTCGTCCGCGGAGCCGTATTCGACGATCTTTCCGGCGTACATGACCGCGATGTCGTCCGCCATGTTCGCAACGACGCCGAGGTCGTGCGTAATGAAGATGATGGACAGTCCGCGCTCTGCCTTCAGCTTGTTGATCAGCTCCAGGATCTGGGACTGGATGGTAACGTCCAGCGCCGTGGTCGGCTCGTCGCAGATCAGGATATCCGGGTTTGCCGCAAGCGCGATCGCGATGACGATACGCTGGCGCATACCGCCGGAGAACTCGAACGGATACTGGTTGTAGCGCAGACGCGGCTCGTGGATACCGACCTCGTCCATCAGCTTGATCGCCTTTTCCTTCGCCATGCTCTTCGTGACGCGGTAGACGATCTGGGACGCCGTCTTCTTGAGGTGGTCGGTCAGGTCGTTGGTGCGCTTAGTGAAGTCGACCTGATCCGCCTGCTTGACGATGCCCTCATAATGCTCGGACATACGGTCGATGATCAGGAGGATGTTGCCGCTCAGCTCTTCCTTGGAGTAGACCGCCTTCGGAATGACCTTCCAGGTGACGGTCTTGCCGCGCGCGATCAGCCGCTCGCGTCTTGCCGTCTGCCGTGCGAACCGCGCTTCCTCTTTCGGGTTGCGTTTCAGGCAGAAGAAGTAGCGGTCGATCGCGTTGTTCAGCGCGGAACGGAACGTATAGGCACGGCTGTCCTTGATGTACTCGAGCTCATCGATGGACTCGTCGATCTCTTCGCAGATCGCCTTGGAAACTTTCTTCGCTTCGGGCTTCGTGAAGTCCTTGGAGAAGAACTCTCTCGCGTCCTTGAGCTTTTCAAGCACGTCCTTCTTTTCGACCAGCGCACGCTCGAACGAATATTTGACGCCGTCCTCCTCGTATTTGGTGAACTGCGGCAGGAAGTGCTCGTTGATGAACGCCTCCGCTTTCGCGTTCAGCGTTTCGACGGGCTGATCCAGATTCGCGCTCGGATCGTAGAGCTTGTAGTAGCCGATGCTGAAGAAGTCCGGTCGCGTCTGCTCGGTGATCTCCTTCAGAAGACCTTCGAGCTTCTTGACCTCCGCGACGGATTCCTCGATGTTGTTGTCCTTCTTGCGATAGCCGGACGCCGCGCGGCCGAGGTCGTCGGAAGCGGCTTCCATTCTCGCCTTGTACTCTCTGACGAGGAAGCGGTCCTTGATCGTCTTGAGCCGTTTTCTGAAGTCCGCGAGATTCTTCTTGACGTCGATGTGCTGATTCTTCTCCGCGAGGAAGAGGAAGTTCTCGACGAGAGCGAGTAGGTCCAGCGCGTTGGAGTGCGAGATGTTGTACGCGTTTTCAAGGTGGTTGCTCTCAAGGCAGAAGCGCTCGAACGTCTTCATCAGAGAGTCGATCTCGTCCTTATGACCGGAACCGGCCGCCGCGTACATGTTCTTTTTCAGCGCGCCGAGGAGCTTGTTGTACTCCACCTTGGCGACTCTGCGGTTGGTGGAGCTCTTCAGAAGCATCGCCTCGGTGATCTGTCTGCCGATCTTGACGATCGGGTCCAGCGAGGACAGCGGATCCTGGAAGATCATGGAGATCTTGTCGCCGCGGATGTTGTGGAAGTCCTCTTCGGAGATCTTCAGAAGGTCCTTGCCGTCGTACAGGATCTCGCCGCCTTCAATGATCGTGTTGCCGGCCAGGATTCCGAGGATCGCTGTCGCGGTAACGGATTTGCCGGAACCGGACTCGCCGACGATCGCCAGCGTCTTGCCACGCTTCAGATCGAGCGTAATGTCGCGGACCGCCTTCAGCGTACCTGCCTGTGTGCGGAACGAGACTTTCAGGTTTTTTACTTCAAGAATGTTATCCATAGATCAATCCTCCACATTGCGCAGCGACGGGTTGAACGCATCTCTCAAGCCGTTGCCGAACAGGTTGAACGAGATCATGAGGAGCGAAATGAACAGCGCCGGCAGGATCATCAGGTGCGGATAGTTCGTCCAGATCGCACTTGCGTCGGCCAGCAACGTACCGAGGGAGGTGGTCGTCGCGGAACCGAGCTTGACGATGCCGAGGTAGCTCAGCATGGATTCGCTGAAGATGACGCTCGGGATGATCAGCGCCGTCGATGTAACGATCGTGCCCAGCGAGTTCGGGAAGATGTGCTTCCAGATCAGGCGCATATCGCGCGCGCCGAGCGTCTTTGCCGCAAGCACGAATTCCTGCTTCTTGAAGCGGTAGAACTGCGTTCTGACGCGGTACGCGATGCCGATCCAGCCGTTCAGAATGTACGCGAACAGCAGACACGGAACTGCGCCGACCTTCGTTGCCAGATGGATCTGGAACAGCGTCGCCACAATGATGAACGGAACGCCCTGGAGGATATCGGAGACACGCTCCATGAACAGGTCGATCCAGCCGCCGTAGAAGCCCTCGATCGAGCCGTAGAACGCGCCGAGGATGAAGTTGATCACGGATACGCAGACCGCGAGCAGCAAGCTCAGGCGGAGACCGCCGGCAAGACGCAGCATCAGGTCGTATCCCTGGCTGTCGGTGCCGAACAGGTACTGCGGCTCAAAGTTGTTCTTATAGATGAAGTAGTTGCGGTACAGAACGCGGACCTTGATGTGTGCAGTATCGAAAGAACCGCCGCCGGTGTACTCCCACTTGATCGCGTTGCCCTCGGCGTCGCGCTTGTAGTTGTCCTCAAGCACCATGCCGGGCGCGTATTCGACGTTCTTCGCCTTGCCCTTTTCGTTGATGTAGATCGGCTGATACTTCTTGCACTTGAACCAGTAGTTCGCGTCGGACTTGTCGGGCGTGTAGTTGTTGTCCTCGATCAGCGGATACAGAAGATGCAGTCCGGTTTCTTTCTCCCACTCCTGCATGCGCTTGAACTCTTCCTGCTCCACGCTCTTGTAGATGAAGCCGACCTCGGCGTACGCGTCGATCTGACCGTGATAATATTTCTTTTCCTTCTTGGTCGCGTCGATCTGGATATAGGGATCGCTGATGCTGATCATCGGCTGATGCTCGCTCGCCATGCCCTCTTCCAGCGTGACCTTGCCGGTGCCTTCCCAGTCCTCGGCGCCCATGCCGATCGCAACCTTTGCGATCAGACCGATCTCGGAGAAGTCGCGGTTGACGGCGCCGTTCGCAATGCCGTGCTCGCGCAGACCGTTGATGTACGGTCCCTTCTTTGCATAGTAGGTGTCCATGAACGTCGCCGGGTTTTTGGTGAACAGCGGCGCGGTGATCGAGAACAGGAAAATCAGAATGATGATGCCGGTTGCGACGACCGCCGCTTTGCTCTTGCGGAAGCGAATCCATGCATCCTTGAAATAACCGATCGGTTTGTCGTCGAACTTCACGTCGGTGAGACGCGTGTTCATGTTGACAAACTCAAATTTTTCGGGGCTCAGGGCCTTTACTTTCGTATCTGCCATATTATCTCTCCCCCATTCTGATACGCGGATCGATGAAGCCGTAGCTCAGATCCAGCACGATGCCGGCGAGAAGACCGATGAACGTATAGAATACGCAGTCGATCATGAACACGTCGTAGTCAAACAGGTTCAGGGACTTGATGTAGAGCTGACCGACGCCCGGGATGGAGAAGATCTGCTCAATGATCAGAGAGCCGGACAGCAGACCGATGAACTCGGACAGGATGCTCGGCAGAACCGGGACCATTGCGTTCTTCAGCGCGTGACGGGCGGTTGCCTGCGCGCGCGTCAGGCCCTTCGTTCTTGCAAGCAGCATGTACTCGCTCGTCAGGGACTCCGTCAGCTCCGCGCGGACGAAACGCGTATAGTGCGCGATCGAGCCGAACGAAAGCGCCAGAACCGGAGGAATCATACTGGTGAACATTTTCCAGGTGAAATACGATCCGCCGGCGTCCGCCAACGAGTACATCTGCAGCGGCAGCCATCCGAGTTTAAAGTACAGGAAATACTGGACAAGGAAGGCGTAAACATAGGACGGGACGGAAATGAATACCATGACCAGCGTACTGATCAATGAGTCGTCCCATTTGTTTTTACGGATTGCGGCGTACACGCCGAGCGCAATGCCGACCGGAACTGCCAGGATCATCGAATACAGGTTGACCAGCAGCGTCGGAAGAAAACCGTTTTCCAGAACTTCCCATGCGCCCTTGCGCGGGGCAATGTACCAGGACGTACCGAAGTCCCATTTGGTGAAAATGTTCTTCAGGTAGATCCAGAACTGTGTCAAGACCGGCTTGTTGTATCCAAGCGCCTCCCAACGTTGTTGAATGACCGCCTGCAGATTCTTCTCAAGCGGCATCTCTCTCGGCAGCATATGCACCAAGATGAATGTCATCATGATAATGATGAATAACGTAAACAACATCAGAACGAGTCTTTTGATTACGTATTTCAGCACTGTTCAAATCGCTCCTTCCCCAGATTTTCTTGTCCCTCTCGGAACACCTTTTTCCGAACCCATCGGTCCCGATCGCCGGACGGTGCGTTCGGAAAAGGGTGTTCCGTTTTTCCCTTAATGATACTTTCGCAGGGGGAGGAACCCTCCCCCTGCTGAAAGCAACACACTATGCCGTCGTCAGAGACGACTGTTTTTTATTCGTAGTTGAGCTGGCCGTTCTGGCTTGCAACGAACTCTGCCCACTCGGTGTCATTGTAGTTGTACTTCATCAGCTCGAGGCCGCCCCAGCCGTATGCCAGGTTGTAATCCGGGGTGATGTAGTTCGCCTTGAACGCGAGCAGCGAGCAAGTGGTGGACGTTGCGAGCGGGATGCGGTAGTACTTCTCAAGGTACAGTTTCTCCATGCTGGAGAGGATGTTCAGCTTGGTGTCGAAGTCTGCGCCCGCGAACTGGCCTGCGCCGATCATGCAGCGGGACCAATCCTGCCAGGTCATGGTGACTTCTTCGCCGTTGACCGTGAGCGTCAGCGTTTCGGTTGCCGGATCCCAGCAGCCAGCTTCATGGATGCTGTACTGGTCGGTGTCGCAGTAGACCTGCAGGTTGCGGAACGGATACAGAGCCGCGCCGCCCCATGCGCCGTAACCGATCGCGAACTCGCCCTTCGCGGTGTCGCCGTAACGGTCGTTGATGTTGCCGATCGCTTCGAGGGTGATCTTGCCGAAGCCGGAACCCTCAGCCGCCGCGTTGATGTACTTGTTCATCAGCTCGACCTGCTTCTGGTCGGAGGAATCAAGCGCGCCCTTCTTGTAGCCGATACGGATCTTGATCTCTTCGCCTGCGGTGTAGAGACCGTCTGCAACGAGCTCGTCGCATGCTTCCTTCATGAGCTGCTTCGCCTCGGTCAGGTTGTAACCGGTGATGGACTTATAAGCATCCTTCAGGGTTGCATACGGGGTGCCCTCGCCGTACTGTACGCCGTACAGATCGCAGATCGCCTGCATTGCCTGGTCGGACGAACGATAGGACGATTCCGGATCATTATAGAAATCGTAGTAGTACAGGTTGTTGAGGAGGCCGAAGCTCGGGGTGAAGCCCGCGGTTGCGGTGACCCACTCTGCTCTGTCGATGCCGAGGGAGAACGCCTTGCGGAACTTCACGTTCGACATAACGACGGAGTTGATGTTGCCCTTGGAGTTGTCCATTTCCTTCAGCAGGTCAAGACCGGTGCAGAAGAAGAAGGACATCGTGTAGGTTTCGTCTGCCTTGTAGAGCTGCTCGGAAGCCGCATAGGTCGGGAGCTCTTCGGCGGACGGCGCCCACTCGATCAGTTCGCCCTTGAGGAACGCCTGCTTCGCAGCGTCGTCCGTCATGACGTCGATGACGATCTTGGTGGTCTGGAAACGCTGTACGTGCTCGCCGTTTACGAGGTACGGAGTGACGGAGTACAGATAACCGTTCTCATCCTTCTCCCAGCCGTACCAGTTCTCGTTCTGCGTGAAGACGATCTGCTTGCCGTCCTGCAGGGACTCGAGTTTGTACGGACCGTAGGACATGGAGGTCTCAACGGACGTGCCGTAGTTGGTGGTAACGAGCTCACCGCTGGTGTCCTTGCCCGCCTCATACAGCGGCATGTAGACCAGCCAGGTGGAGGTGAACGAGGTCAGCGCGTAGTAGTAGTCGATCTTGTTTTCCATGACATAGCGGATGGTGTAGTCATCCACCTTGTACATGCCGACGGTGCTGTCATAATCGCAGACAGGATATTCCTGCTTATAGACCATGTAAGCATAGAGATCGTCTTCGCTCTCGCCCCACGCAGCAACGCTGGTGGTAACAGGAGCAAACAGAGCATAGGTCTCATCGGTGAGCGGTACGAGGCCGTCCTCATCCATGAGCGCAACGAGCTGATCCCAGGTCTCGGTGCCGAAGTATGCGCCGCCGTAAGCGTCGACATAGTCCTTCAGCGTGTTGCCGCTGAGCCAGTTTGCCAGCGGATAGTTGACCGCCCAGTAAACCGGGTAGCCTTCCGCGGAACGGTACTGACCGTCTTCACCTGCGGTGAGGTCAGCCATCTTGTAGTTGTTGCCGTTCGCGTTCTCGATCTTCGCAACGCTGCCCTGATAGTAGTACGCTGCGCCGCCGGCGACTGCGGACTCACCTGCATAGGTCAGGTTCGCACGATAGTTCTTCATCGCCGGGTCGAGCATCGCCTTCATGGATTCGATGTAAGAATCCGCGTTGATCGGCGTGCCGTCCTGCCACTTCGCATTCGGGTTCAGCTTGAGCTCGAAGACAAAGCCCTCGGTGATCGTTGCGGGATCCGCATCGCCGAGCTTGACCGGGTACTTGGTCAGGTCGTCCTGATGCTCCGCGGTGACGTCCGTGATCTCGGTCGCCATCTCGTAAACCCACTGATAGATGCCGTCTTCGGTGTTCTCTGCCTGCATCGTTACGAACGGCATGGAGAGGTAGCTGAGGATCGAGTCGTCAGCGTTGGTTTCCCAAGTGTGCGGGTTCCAGTTGTTGCCGAGAGAGGTGCTGTACGTGTTGTACGTAAAGTCACCGGTCACAACTTCAACTTCGGGCTCGGGCTCGGGCTGGGGCTCATCCGGATTTTCGGGCTGGTCCGGAGTCGGCTGATCCGGGTTTGCGGGAGCTGCAGTCGGTTCGGCGGGTTCGGGCGTCGGCGTCTTGCAGGCGACGAGCGCGAGGACCATGAGCAGAACCAGCAGACCGGCAAGGATCTTCTTCATGTTGTGCATTGATTGTTCCTCCTTGATTAATTGTGCATATGGAAACACGGTTGCATTATACGGCATCAAACGAAAGTTGTCAATCTTTTATGACACAACTTTCCAATTTTCCCGCACAACTCCGTGGGTTTCCCGATATTTCCGCATGCGCGGTCCGTTTCTTCGCATACATTGTTCCGATGAAAGCGGCTGTGCGTCCGGACGATCCGTACATTTTGATTATACGGCTGCGCCGGAACGGTTATGCTGTCCGCGGATCACGGTACACCATCCCTAACATATCCGACTTTACATCTGCTTCATATTTTACCGCAACAGCGCATAAATTTCAACTGTTTTTGCTTATTTTTTTTGTTTTATACGATATTTGGCATCGGCATGGTGCATATTCGGGATATCGTGAATCCTGTTTTTTCCGATACAATCCCGATATCCCGTTTCCGACCTGTTTACGGCATTTTTATGGTATTATTCCGCAATATTATATACAATTTCACAAAAAGAAGGACCGCCTGCCGGACGATGCGGACGCGCTTTTCTTTTCCGATATTTATGCATTTGCGGCGGGCGCAAACAAAGCCGCCCGCTTTCGAACGGCTTTTCATGACCGGAACAGTCTTATTCCTTTTTTTCTTCGAGATGAAAGTACCGCGACGGAATATGACAGTAACCGCCGGGGTTTTTGTCGAGGTACTTCTGGTGATACAGCTCCGCGGGAAAGAAGTTCTCAAGCGGCATGACCTCGACCGCCAGCGGCGCGCCGACCTTTCGCTCGACCTCTTTGCACACCGTTTCGATCGCGGGAAGCTGGTCCGCGTCCGTATAATAGATGCCGGTGCGGTACTGGATCCCGGCATCCATGCCCTGCCGGTTTTTTGACGTCGGATCGATGACCGTGAAATAGAAGCGCAGCAGTTCCGGAAGTGAAAGCACCGCTTCGTCGTACTCGACGCGCACCGTCTCCGCGTGACCGGAATTGTCGCAGACCTCGCGGTAGGTCGGCGCGGTATCGGGGCCGTTCGCGTACCCGACCTCGGTGAACGTCACGCCCCCGAACTGGTCCAGAAACTTCTGCATGCCCCAGAAACATCCGCCCGCCAGAAAGATCGTTTTCATTTTTATTTCTCCTCCATTTCGCCGAAGAGCGCGCAAAGATGCAGCAGGATCTCGACGTTCTTTTCCATCGACGAGATCGGCACATACTCGAACCGCCCGTGCGCATTTTCGTAGCCCGCCGAAAGGTTCGGGCACGGCAGTCCGCGCCAGCTCAGCGCCGAACCGTCCGTGCCGCCGCGGAACGGCTCCGTCTTCGGTTCGAGCCCCGCCGCGCGGATCGCTTTGACGAGGTTTTCGATCAGATACGGATGCCGGTCGACGACCTCCTTCATGTTGCGGTAGGTCTGCTCGATCGAAAGCGTCACGCGCTCCGCGCCGTATGCGGCTTTGAGCGCGTCGGCGCATGTGCGGAGATATGCCTCCCGCTGCTCGAACTGCGTCCGGTCGTGGTCGCGGACGATCAGCGTGATCTCCGCGCGCTCGCAGCTTGACCGGATCGACAGCACATGCAAGAACCCCTCGCGCCCCGCGGTGTACTGCGGCTTCTCGAACCGCGGGAGCATCGCGCAGAATTCCGCCGCGACGTCCGAAGCGTTGATCATGACGCCCTTCGCCGTGCCGGTGTGCACGCTGCGCCCCGAAACCGTCAACGTCGCGAACGACGCGTGGAAGGTCTCGTCCATATAGACGCCGAGGTGATCGCCGTCGAGCGTGTACGCGACATCGGCGCCGAAGCGGTCGAGATCCAGGTCCTTCGCAAGCCCGCCGACCTCCTCGTCGGGCGTGAACGCCAGCGAGACCGGACCGTGCGGGATCTTCGGATGCTTCAAAATATGCTCCGCAAACGTCATCACCGCCGCGATCGCCGCCTTGTCGTCGCCGCCCAGAAGCGTCGTGCCGTCGGTCACGATCAGGTCCTGTCCGACATACATACGAAGATTCGGGAAGTCCTCCGGCGACATCGAAATCCCCTGCGCCTCGTTCAGCACGATCCTCCCGCCGTCGTATCCCTCGATCACCTGCGGTCTGACATTCGTGCCGGACGCGTCGGGCGCGGTGTCCATGTGCGTGACGAATCCGACCGGCCGGCCGCCGCCCGAAGGCATGGTCGACGGCAGCTTGGCATAGACCACGCACGCGGCTTCGTCGAGATATACTTCGTCCGCACCGATCGCTTTGAGCTCGTCGAAAAGCATTTTCGCAAGATCGAACTGCTTCTGCGTCGTCGGCGTCGCCACGCCGTTCAGCTCGGACTGCGTGTCGACCTTCGCATAGCGAATCAGGCGCTCTTTGACCTGTTCGTAAAACTCCGTTCTCGGATACATGCCGTTTCCTCCGTATTCTCCTATTAAAATATAGTATACCACACCCGGCCGCGTCTGACAATCGCGAATCGCGCGGGGCGGAAGGGCGACGCGTTTCAATACCTCATCACCGCCTTCGGCGGAGCTTCCCCTTAGAGATATAACTGATACGGAGGGACATAAAACCTGTTTGATAGAATTCACGAATATTGTTGTTTCTGAATCATGTAGTCAGCGCGTTATATCACTGAAGACCTGAAAACGTGGTGTGTTCGTGGCTTCTTGGCTAAAGATTGCTATTTCAACAAGAAAACCCGCATCGTTACATTTCGTAACGCTGCGGATTTTCTTTTGCTTCTCAATAGTAGTAAAGAAGTGTCTTTTGACGAGATTCACCGGGCA
>JAEEGL015059048.1_pt1 | contig 12189 bp, 7 predicted proteins | sample 9134231 | NCBI WGS metagenome assembly JAEEGL01 (sample SAMN16246548, study PRJNA631951) | gut metagenome | biome: gut microbiome; feature: rumen; material: fiber-attached | host: Bos | place: Iran: Karaj | collected 2018-10
AGATGGATGGATTGCTCCTTCTAATAGTGAAAGAAGCACCTATGATGTTAGGGGTATCTTTATTGTTTTAAAGGCTTTATTGGGCTATGCGAGAATTAAAAATTCTCGTAAGGTCTATGATTCCATCTATAGAGCCTTAAAAGCCTTAAATGCTCATTTAGACAAATATCCTTTATTCGATTGGGCTAAATTTAGATGGTTTGAAGCTCTTTTAATCGTCTATCCAATCTATAAGAAATATAAAGAAGAATGGTTAATTGAATTAGCCCATAAATTGCATGATCAGGGATTTGATTATTATAAATATTACCAAGAAGACTTCCCGAAGAAGAAATGTCCAAAAGATGTTTGGAATCAACACACTCATGGTGTTAATAATGCAATGGCGGTCAAATGCTATGGCTTATATTCTTTATTAACCGGAAATAAAGAAGATTATAAAAAAGCCGACTTCATGCTTAAAACGCTTAATAAATATCACGGTGTAGTTTCTGGAACCTTTAACGCGGATGAATGCTTCGCTGGTAAAGATCCAAGACAAGGAAGCGAAGTCTGCCTTATCGTTGAATTAATGTATTCCTTAGAAGAATTATCCGCGATATCCGGAAAGAGCAAATATTTTGAACAATTAGAAAGAATTGCCTTTAATGCTCTACCAAATGGATTAACTAAAGACATGTGGGCTCATCAATATGATTCCCAAGTGAACGCGCCATTTATTAAAAGAAGCGATGTTTATCTATGGGGCACAAATGGACCAGAAAGCAATATCTATGGTTTAGAACCACATTATGGATGCTGCACAAGCAATTATCATCAAGGATGGCCTAAATTTGTATTATCCGCCTTAGCGCATAGAGGTAATGCCTTATATGTGAATAGTTATATTCCATTAATGCTATCCACAAAGAAGTATGAAGTGAGGATTGAAGGTGGTTATCCATTTGAAAAAGAGGCCACTATTGCGGTGAATTCTCAAATTAATACCACTATTTCTCTTATCGTTCCTGACTTTGCGGATTCATTAGAAGTTAATGGAATTATCTATCAAAAGAAAGGATATATCAAACTCCCTATTAATAAAGGAAATAACACATTTAAAGTAGCTATCCACTATCAACCAAGATTTGTTAAAGATAAATATGGTTATTCATTATTAGATGGTTCTTTAGTATATGCTTTAAAAATTGATGAAGAATATGTCCAAATCAATAAAGATGTTCCACTTAGAGAATTGCCACATGGAGATTTTGAAGTTCATAATAAATCAAAATTCAATTACGCTTTAGCGGACCTCAATATTCAAAAAGAAGAACATCCATTTAATAAAGATATCTCTCCATTTGTCAGTGGCATCTATCCAATCAGTTATTGGTTAGATTGTGAAGAAATCCAATATCGTGTTATTGGTAACTATGTTCAATTCTCTAATAAAATTATTGGAGATATAGAAAAGAAAGAGTTCATCCCATTCGGTGTTAATAAGTTACATCTAGGATCATTGCAACTACTTAAGAAATAACAAAAAACTATCAGTGCGCTGATAGTTTTCTTTAAAAGCATTCTACTTATTCGGCTTCTTTTTGTTCAGGAAGAGCTTGTTTTCTAGCGTTTAATTCATCAACCATTTCTTGATATTTCTTTTCATCAATCTTAAATACGAATCTCGATAAGAATAAGCTGATGATAAGAAGGATGAGTGGAACCCATAACATACCAATGGAGAACAATAACCATTGGCCATTAGAAATGGTTTCTCTTGCAGCATCAATTTTACTAGTTAATTCCGCACTTGTCATATTGCCACTGGCAAGTTCAGCTTCCGCGTTAGAAATAACTTGAGAAATAGCGTATAAGCCAGAGAATGTTAATGTGACAAAGATTAACAATCTTTGAATAGCAGAACCAAACTTCGCCACTAAAGCACGCATAGAGGAGACAAGAGCTTCTTTTCTTTCGCCATATTTATATTCGTTATATTCAATCGTGGATTGCATTTGCATGATAATAGCGACTGCGAATAATCCTTGTCCAAAGAACATAATTACACCCGCTGCATGTAATAGCCAAATAGTCCAACTATTAGGATCCGCAATGATGTTATTTCCAAATACTGGGAATCCCACAAGGAAAATTGATACATAGCCAATTAAAATAGCGATAAATGATATTAGCAATATATCTTTACGTTTTAAGATTCTAGATATAAATGGATATGCAATTTGCGCGATTAAAGTACCAACTGCATACATGATGGTAAACATAAATTGAATATTGCCACCTGCTTCAGAACCATAACCAAATCTTAAATAGAAATAATACATACCAAATCCAACGACGGTTCCACCACCGAGATAGTTAAGTAAGATAGCAATAATATTTACTCTAAATTGATCATTCTTTTTAAAGAGGGTGATCATATCTCTGAATTTGACTTCTTCTTGTTTTTCTTGAACGCCTTCTTCTTTATGTTCTTTGCAGCAAATAACTAAAACAATTTGGGAAATAAGGAATAAAACGACAACGACAATAGCGATAATTCCATATACCGTTTGCGCGGATACACCTTCAAAAGCACCCACCAACATTGGAACGGCACCATAAACACCAAAGACACCGATAGAAATACAAATCTGCATGACAGATGTTATTTTATTTCTTCTCACTTCATCTTTAGTTAATGATGGAAGCATACTCCAATAAGCAATGTCATTAATGGTCCAAGCGATATCCCATAAGAAATAGAAAACCGCAAATAACGCAACAAAACCCCATCCTCTTGGGTGTGCTAAGAATAAAACAAGAACAACCGCGGTGTTTAATAAACCACCAATCATTATCCATGGTTTATATTTGCCCCATTTAAAATGAACCTTTTCAATAATCCATCCCATAATAGGATCGTTTAAGCCATCCCATACCAAGCAGATGATGGTGATAAGACTAATCGCTGCAATCTGAGCCATAAAGGCTTTTGGATCAGAATCTAAAAGGCCAGAAAGAGTGATGTAGGTAACTAAAAATCCCGCTACCAATTGGTAACATGCATCACGGAATACGGAAGCGCCACAATAAATTGCGCTCGTACTCTTTGGAGGCACATCACCGGAGTAAGTTTTTCGTAAATTGAATAAACCCATAATATTTCTCCCTTTAATATTTATTATTTCTCCTTAAGATAAACTCGGCATTCAAATGGCATGAATTTATCTTTTTGTTCCTTATAGTTAGTAAGGAGGAGATTATAACCAGTTAAATCTTTGATTGGACATTTCACTTCTTTTTTGCTGAAAGAGCAAATGACCAATAATTGTTGATTACCTAAAGTTCTTGTATAGATAAATAGATTTGGATTGTTCTTATATAATAAATCGAATTTACCATCGATGATGACGGGGCATTCTTTTCTCATCTCAATCATGCTTTGATAGAAATAGAAGAGAGAATCTTTATCGATTAAAGCATCTTTCACATTTCTATCTTTATTATCGTCTGTGCCCATCAACCATGGTTTATTATTTGAAAAACCGAAATATTTAGAATCATCCCATTGCATCGGGGTTCTTGCGTTATCTCTACTGACATCAAATAGATGTTTACCTATTAACATCTTAATAAAGCCATTATTTTGGCACATCTTATACATGTTATTTAATTCAACATCTTGATATTCATCAATAGATTTAAAGGAAGGATTTCTCATTCCTATTTCCTGTCCTTGATAAATAAATGGTGTTCCTTGTAAGAAGAAATAAGACGCTGCGAGTGATTTTGCGGAAATAATGGATAACGGTCCTCTTTCAATCGTGCCATATCTACCTGTACTTCTTCTTTGATCATGGTTTTCTAAGAACAAAGAATTCCATCCTTTTTGATATAAAGCGTATTGATATTTCGCTAAACGCTTTTTAAATCTTGTTAATTTGAAGTTTCTATAGAAATATTTCACACCGAAATAATTATCAACATCCGTGTGAGAGAAGTTAAAAATCATATCGAGTTCTTTTCTACTTGGATCAATTAATGAAATAGTGTCTTTTAATGAGCATAAGACTGATTCACCAACGGTCATACAGTCATAGTCTTGATATGCTCTATCATAGAGTTCTCTTAAATAGGTATGAATCTTTGGGCCCATAATATAGGCGTCTTTACCGCATAAAGCGATAGATGGGAATCTCGATTTAAAGTCTTGTTTCTTACTAATTAAAGTAATGACATCACATCTAAAACCATCTACACCCATATCAAGCCAATACCTTAATATATCCACTACTTCATTTCTGACTTTTGGGTTTTCCCAATTTAAGTCAGGTTGTTCTTTAGTGAATAAGTGGAGATAGTATTCATCGGTATTACCAATTCTCTCCCAAGTGGAACCACCAAAGAAGCCAGACCAGTTATTCGGTGGCTTTTTGCCGTTGTTTTTGCCTTTTTTAATAATGTAATAATCTCTATATGGAGAGTTCTTATCGCTAATTGCGCTTTTAAACCATTCGTGTTGATCGGAAGTATGATTGACCACTAGATCCATAATTAAACGAATGCCTCTTTTGTGCATTTCTGAAAGCATTAATTTAAAGTCATCTAATGTACCAAACAGTTTATAGATATCACGGTAATTAGAAATATCATATCCATTATCTTTTTGCGGAGAATCATAAACAGGAGATAGCCAAACACAGTTAACTCCTAATTCTTTTAAATAATCTAGTTTAGAAATGATACCTGGGATATCTCCTAAGCCATCATTATTTCCATCACAAAAAGAGCGAGGATAAATCTGATAAATAACAGCATTCTTATACCAATTAGTATGGTTCATAAGCTTTCGTTCCTATTCATTATAAAATGAAATCCACAAAAAAGCGTATATAATATTGTTTTGGGAGAGTATATGTTATGAAAAATAAGAAATTAATTATTGCGTGCTTATTATCAGCATCCGCATTAGCGTTATGTTCTTGCTTTGGTCCAGGTCCTAACAAACAATCACAAAGTTCAGAAGAATCTATTCCAGACAAGAAATATGAAGTAACTATTCAATATCAATTATCAAGCGATGGAACTTATTACATCGTTACAGGAGCAAGAAATGACGCGGGAGAAAGAATGTCTCCACAAGGTGCTTTAACTATTCCTGCAGAACATGAAGGTTTACCAGTTAAAAAGATTGGCGAAGAAGCTTTTGATAGCTTCGGTGAAATGACATCCATCAATCTTCCTGACACTATTGAAGAAATTGGCCATGATGCTTTTCATGGTTGCAACGCTTTAACTAGTTTTGAAATGCCTGCAAATTTAAAAATAGTCGGCATGAGTGCATTTGCTGATACTCGTTTACAAACTATTACTTTAAAAGAGGGTTTGGAAAGAATTGAAAGAGGTGCCTTTTATGCTTCAGAAAAAGTGACTAGTATCACTATTCCAAATAGTGTTACTTATCTTGGAGATGAAGTCTTTGGTAATAATTTTGCCTTAGAAACATTATCGATTGGTGCTGGCATTACTTCCTTACCACAAAGTACATTCCGTAACTGCCTCTCTTTAAGAAGCATAAATATTCCAGATAATATCACTTCACTAGGAGAGGGATGTTTTGCATCCTGCACTTCATTAACAGATATCGATTTTGGTAATGGCTTAACAGAACTTGGCATAAGCGTTTTCATCGATTGTTCTTCTTTAGTGAATGTTACTATTCCAAATAATGTTATTAATATGGGTAACTGCACATTCTACCGCTGCGAAAAATTAGAAACAGTAAATATAGGCGATGGGGTTATGTTTGATGTAACTAATAATTCCGGTTGCTTTGGGGAATGTCCAAAACTAACCGCGATTAATGTTTCTGCTAATAACCAAACTTTAAAATCCATTGACGGTGTTTTATATTCCAAAGATGGAAAAGAATTGATTCAATATCCTGCTAATAAGAATAGCAACGTCTTTATTAAAGAAGGAGTTACACAAATCCACTACGATGCATTTAGTAATAACTCAGTTATCACTAACATCACCTTATCTAGTACTGTATGGAAAATTAGAGGCTTTAACTTTTGTGCAGCTTTAAGAATTGCTGATCTCAATAGTCAAATTAGTTGTGTTGAAGATTATACGTTTGTTAATTGCCCTGAATTATTGTCTGTTACTTTACCAAAAACCCTATCTTATATAGAAGGTTATGCATTCCAAAATTGTCCAAAAATAACAACAGTAAATTATTTAGGAACCGTTGAAGAGTGGGAAGAAAAGGTTTCTTATTGTAATGGATTTAAAGATTCTCCAGTTACTGAAGTAACATGCACTAATGGAACTACCGCATTAAGAACAGCATAATATTAAATTCATAATAAAAACACCCTGCTTATGCAAGGTGTTTTTTAGTGCTTATTTGTTATCTTGGATTCCCATTAATATCTGTGTAATCAGGTGTTTCTGGAATCTTTGCATTAACAGTTGCTTCATCAGTGGTGAAGGAATAATTTGAATATTTAACTTCTGATTTAAAATCGAATAAACCACAGATGGTTGGTGCGGCTTGGCTATATGTTTTATCAACACTGAAACCTTCGACAGTTGTGGTAATTGATTTGACATATTGTCCATTGAAATAAACATGATAATGATATCCTTCTTTAGCGACACCAATCTTAAATGTTTCGCCAACAGAAACACCAGCTTCATAATTATAGACACCATAGCTTTTAGCTAATGGATTTTGTCCACCTTGATCCCAGCCCCAAATACCATTGGCTATTTCGTTATATCCAATGTTATAGAAGGTGGTCTTTCCACCGGTGCAATCGGTATCAAAATAAATAAAGGAAACAGATTGTAAACCGGTATCATTTTCTTCATTTGTGGAATAGACAAATCCTAATTTAGGTAAATGAGCGCTGCCATCCATTTCTGAATAGAATGTGAATTCACATTCCGCATAGCTTTTTACGGCATAAGAATCTCTAAAATAGAATTGGTGGTTAATTCCATCTTCCGCGGTGGTTTTAATATATGGATTTTCTTCATCAACCTCATGAGACATATCAACAGTGTCCCAACTATTGCCAAAGAAACCATCATGAGCTTGTCTATCAAAGACACTGTCAATAACAGTCATATCAACTTCTAATCTGGCATCTTCTTGGGATTGTGATTGAATAGTTAATTTAGCTGTTCCTGGTTTAAGGGCTTCAAAATAGGTAGATACAGTGGGAGAAGTGTTTTCAACTTTTAATACTTCCGGATTACTAGAAGTGATAACGACTTTCTTATCTGCGGTCTTCAACGTGACGCCTTTATTGGCTTTAATTTCAAATAAGGCTACTGTCCCAATTCTATCAGTAACACTAAGAGTGGTTCTGGCACCTGGTTTTAAAGCGATTTCTTTAATTTTAGAAGTTGTGGTAGCGCTTCCAGAGCCGCTGCTAGTTTGTCCAGATTGGGAACCGCCTCCTTGACTTCCACCACCATTGTTGCCATTTTGGTTTTGGTTATTTCCGCTACAAGCAGACAACATTAAAAGGGATGATAAAAATAGGATGAATAAATTAGACTTTTTCATATCAATACCTCATAAGACTACATCTTATTATACAATAAATACTTTTTTGTGAATGTCCTTTTATTATTTTTTTAAAATAAAATAAAAAAGAATTAGGGTACTAGATACACAAAATTGATATAAAATTTGAGTATAAAGATAATGTTTTCCACTGGGAGAAATTGTTATGAAAAAACAAATTATTGGATTATTCTTTTTGACATCATTATGTCTCACTCTTTTTGCCTGTTCTAAACCAAATAATCAGGAATCATCGGAACAAAAAGAAGAAGAAAAGACATATCAAAATATGGTGAGTACAAACCTTGAAGAAGGTGTTAATTTTGTTCACCACGATATCAATTCGAAAATGCAATGGGAATACGATAATGAGATGTGGTATGTCAACAATTTAGATAAAGTACCACTTCCTGATCCACAAGTATATGTGGAAGATGGAACATATTATATTGTCGGTACAGATGATAAGACATCTTGTAAATATGTTACCTGTTATTACACCACTGACTTTGTTGAATACACGCCAAAAGTTATTTATACACCCGCAAACGGATGTTGGGAAAAACAAAATGATCCCACTATTTATGCACCTGAAATGTATAAAGTGGGTGAGAAGTATTATCTATATTACAGTGCGGTAGAATCATCCAGTGGAAAACGCCGTCAATCAGTTGTCTCTGCGGATAATCCTTTGGGACCATATAAAGCTATTGTTAATGATGATGTAGATGGTTTACACAATCCTCTATTTAAAAATGATGAAACTTCTGCAGTGTTAGATTCCACATTATTTGTCGATGATGATGGAGAAATGTATATGTATTATTCTTGGAGCACCAACGAACAACGTATCTTTGGTGTGAAACTCACTTCTCCATACCAAGCTGATTGGTCTACAAGAAAACTCATTGTGGAAGCTGGTAAAGTTAATAATGAAGCGGAAGAAAAAACCATGGAATGGGAATATGCTTACCGCGATGGATATAACGCAATCGCGGAAGGTCCATTCATGTTAAAGAGCAAAGGTAAATATTATATGACCTATTCTATCAATGGTTGTTGGAATAAATATTACGATATTTGCTATGCTGTCAGCGACAGTCCTCTAGGACTATTTGAAAAGCCATACAAAGATGGCGATTACTATAGCAACTTATTATTAGGTGTTCCTTGTTCTAATAAAGAAGGCGATGAAATCTTTGATAAGTGGTCAGGATTTGCATCCGGAACTGGCCACCACTGCTTCTTTAAAATAGGTGACCAAATTATGATTGGTTATCACGCTCACCAAAACCGTAACTTCAACTCTAGTTCTTCTGGTTGGGTAGCTAGATACTTCGCAATGGATCCTGTCTATTTCTTAGATGATGGTACACCATTTGTTAATGGTCCATCATGGTCTCCACAACCTCTACCAGTAGCGATGACTGGATATGATAATATCGCTCCAAAGGCTACAGTTAAGAGTAAGAATGTCACTAATGATAAAGCTGTTAATGATAGATATATCGTTGATTGCTATAACCTTGAACAAGAACAAGGAAAAGAAGTTGAATTAGGGACAGGTTTCTCCTTTATTGAATTGGTATTCGATAAAGAATATTCCATTGCTGGATTAGTTGTTAATAACAGTGCGGATTATTTCAAAGTGGCTTATGACATTAACTATGTGCAGTTCTCTAATGGGGATGCATTTAAATATTCACAGTTATCTAATGGCTGCTTTAACTTTGACAATGAGTTTGTCTTCCCATGTAGCGCATTTACTTATCAATTTAATAATGAAATAAGAGCGAGCAGTATCATCATATCTTTCAACTCTTCTGAGCCTCTTGCTATTAACGAAATACAAGTTCTAGCAAGATAATTATATTTCAATAAGTTTAGATCTGTTCTAGGTTATAATTTGTATAACATGGAGCAGGTTATACATTTTCTTCAGGGTGAAATGGAAAAGCCAGGAATCATTTCTTGGTTTCATTTAATCGCGTTAATCATAATTATTGGAGCTACTTTTGTAATATCTTTTTTCTTTCATGATGCAGAAGAAAAAGTCTATAAAAGAATATTGTTGATAAGTTGGATATTGTTGATAAATCTAGAAGTCTTCAAACAAATCATCAAAGCGTTCCACTATGGTAATCCTTCATATTGGGAATATAGCATTAGGGATTTCCCTTTTTCTATTTGCTCAATGGTTTATTATTTTGTCCCGATCATCTTGTTTGTGAATAAAGAAAAACATCCAAAAATCGTAGATTCCGCGATTGGATATATGTGTTTTATTTCTTTAGTCGCAGGAATTGCGGTTTGCATTTATACAGATATGGTTATGTCTAATCTTATTTTTATAAATTTTCAGTCTTTAATTCATCATGGAACTCAAGTAGTTCTAGGAGTGTATATCTATGTTTGGAATAGAAAGACTATTACCATAAAAACGGTATATAGAAGTCTTATAGCTTTTGTTATTACCGCGGTTATCGCTATTATCATTAATGTGAGTTTCTATCCTCACTTTATCAATATGTTCTTTATTAATCCCACAAGAATCACTAATTTACCAATAGGAAATATAGTCCAAGAAAAAGCGGGATTTCCGGTTTATTTAATTGGCTTTTTGTCTCTAATTGCTATAGTTACTTTTCTTGCTTATTTCATGGAAATCACAATTTATAAATTAATAGCAAAGAAAAAGTAGATAGCTTTATGCGTGTCTACTTTGATAATAAATAGCTTTCAATTAATTAGTTTGTGTAGAACAAGACGATTAGTTATTATTTTTTATCGGTTTATAAAACGATATGTCTTTTTTACTACCCGAAACAAAGTATGACAAGCCTTTTCGGGTGATTGGAAACATATCTATTGTTTTTTTAAATACTTTGCGTTTTTGTATGTACCTATTTTCTGCATAAATTTTCACATTTTATATGCAGTATTTTAATGCATTTTTGTCATAAAAATATTAATGGCTATTTTATTCGTAGACACGCTACAGTCTCAACATGAGCGGTCATCGGAAACATATCTACAACTATTTATAATACTTTTGATTTTTACTATTTGGCTTATCGGGAATAGTCATTTTAACTAGTCCGTTTTCAATAGCGGGGTTGAGATATGAACCCCTCAGAGTTTCCTTTGACTTGATTCCAAGTCTTTTCATTATTTCATTCGCTGTTAAAGGAATATCTGGTTCCATTATTTCCAACAATCTATTAACTTGTTCAGAAATGTTTCTTGTTTCTTGATTGACACTCATTAATACTTCGTCGATTGTTTCATCAATCATTTTCAACATAAATTCAATAAATAAATTCGAGTTGCCACTTTTATTTGATTTATCAATCGATTCGTAATAATCATTTTGATATTTATAGATGTGAGATTCGATAGGAATATATTCAAAAAGACTATTCCATTTCATTAATAAAACGTTATGCCACAATCTTGCGGTTCTTCCATTACCATCACCAAATGGATGGATAAAAACAAACTCATAATGAAAAATGCAAGATTTAATTAACAACGGAGTATCTTTATCTTTCTTAAGCCAATCAAACAAATCGCTCATTAAAGATGGAACCATTTTTTCTGATGGTGCTATGTGAACAACATTACCTTGTTCGTCTACTACCCCTTCTGGGTGACTTCTATATCTTCCGTGTTCTTTGTCAATGGAGCGAGCAATTATTCCATGAGCTTTTAATAAATCTTTTTCTTTATAGCCACCATATTCTTCAATTATTTGGTAAGCTTCATAAGCATCTTTAACTTCATTTATTTCTTTTTGTGGGCCGATTACAGGATTGCCATCAATTACATCTCTAACTTGATCCAAAGACAAAGAGTTAGCCTCAATAGCTAAAGAAGAGTGGATTGATTTAATCCTATTATTTCTTCTTAATGTAGGCATTCGCTTTAATGATTGATATGAGGAAATCTTTTCAATCTTTTGTGAAATTGAAATAGAGAGATTTAACATCTTATTTGTTATTGTAAATGGTGGTTTATACATATCTTATCCCCATTGATATTATAGCATAATATTATGCTAAGTTAAACATTATCTTGCTTAAATCTTGCTTAATATCTTGCTTAATTTTTCTTTATTTGTAGGCACACCACTGTCTCAACATGAGCAGTCATCGGAAACATATCGACTGGTTGAATATAATCTACTTTGTAAAATGGAGATAGATATTCAATGTCTCTTGCTAATGTTTCTGGGCAACATGAAATGTAGATAATCTTCTTAACTTTTTTATTAATTAAAGTAGACAAGAACTTCTCATCGCTACCTTTGCGTGGAGGATCCATAATGACAATATCAAGTTTGCCATCAAATGATGCGATATATTCTCCAGCATCTGCACATACAAATTCAATATTAGTTACATTATTTTGTTTTGCGTTTTCTATGGCGTTATAGTGAGCATTCTTATTTATTTCTACGGAATACACTTTCTTAGCGTTCTTACTAGCGATTAATCCAATAGTTCCCACACCTGAATAAGCATCTAAGACAATTTCTTTTTTATTGAAATCAATCAAATCCAGCGCAGTTTTGTATAGTTTTTCCACTTGAACAGGATTCACTTGATAAAAACTAGAAGGGGAAA
>JAEEGL015325417.1_pt1 | contig 12189 bp, 9 predicted proteins | sample 9134231 | NCBI WGS metagenome assembly JAEEGL01 (sample SAMN16246548, study PRJNA631951) | gut metagenome | biome: gut microbiome; feature: rumen; material: fiber-attached | host: Bos | place: Iran: Karaj | collected 2018-10
ATGCTTGGCAAGAGCGAGGCAGAGATAAGTAAATGGATGCGTGGGACTCACAATTTCACGATTGACACGGTTGTTGCTATCGAAGAAGCATTGCAAGCTCCTGTGCTTCAAGTGTACCACGAAATTGCAACTGCGTGAAACGATCTCCACGTCTTTTAAGTGCCAAAGCAGTTGAGTTACCTTTGGCAATATTGACAAAAGTATAATAAGTGAACATTTGTCATCGAGACTAGTAATCTCGGCATCAAGCAAGTGCAGGATGATTACCAGCGACTGATGAACAACAATTTACCGAAAAAAAGAGAAAGCAGAAATAAAACACTATCTTTGCAGCATCAATTTAAACTACTATGAAAAGAGTATTATCATATGTTATTGCTTTAATTTCTTGCTTATCGATGCATTCGCAAGAAGCAATTGATTATCTTAATGTGGGTAAGACAATCAAGTTTGAAAAGCAGAGATTCCAATTAGCATGGAGTGCCCATCCTGCAGACTATTATTATATTCAAGAATGGTTGCCAAATGATGAAACATTTGAGAATTACAATCGGATGTTTACAGTAACTATTCATTTCTCGGAAGAATTGACTCCTTTTATTGCTGTGCAGAATAAAGCAGCAGAGCTTGATGAAAGGAAAAAAAATGATAAAGTTTGCAACTATAATGTTTTTGAGAATGGCAATGAATATGTTATTGATTTCATTGTTGGTGATGCAAGCGACGGACTGCTAAACTTAGTAGAACATGATGTTCATCACTATAAACAAGTAGTAATTAATGGTAAAAAAGCATTGCAGCTTAATTTCATAAGTGAAAGAAGTTATGGCGATGACATCATACCATTTCTTCAAGCGTTGAAAGATAGACGTGAAAGCATAATAGGCAGTTTAACAAAGATGAAGGTTAAATGTAAAATCAAGTAATACCGTATTCTTTATAGCCACAAGCGGTTGATATACCTTTGCGTATCTCAACCGCTTAACTTATGGCTATATCACTACAAATCGACGGCAAGGAAGCCGCATTGAAGAAAGGCTCGTCAATAGAGTATGTCTCCGAGAATCGGGCGTTCACCGACGCTGATGATTACTCGCTCGAGATTGAATGAGCCGTTTGTCACCATCAACACGGTCACTGGTGACATGGGCATCAAGCAAGCGCAGGATGACTACCAAAGGCTGATGAATAACAAATCTCCAAAAAATAAACGAAAGTAGCGAAAAATATATTACTTTTGCAGGGTTCTAGTTTTTATTCACCTTTTTAAAAATTTAATTATGTTAAAACATCTACTACTTTTCGTGGCTATCATTGCCACAGCAGCAACATCGATGACTGCTGCTCCCAGCCGTGTCATCACTGAGCAGCCCGAGGGCGAGGCTGTGCTATACTCTCGTACGGGCCAGGCTTTGTTCAGCCTGTCAGAAACTTACATTGGCGAACAGAACGACTTGGTCAAGATTGTCTATGATGCCGATGGCGAGACTGTCTACTTCCAGAACATCCTCTATCGTATAGATCAGTACTTTGAGGAGTCGTGGGCTGTGGGCAAGTTGAGTGCCGATGGTACCAAGATTACTGTCGATCTAGATCAGTCTGTGGGCTATGATGACTACAGCGAGCAGAACGTTGTACTGACTTTTGCTTCGACTAGCCTCGATGAAAACCAGCAAGTCAGGTTCACCAGCGATGCAACGGTGACTCAGGCCACTTTCACAGTCAATCCCGCTACAGGTGTCATTACCATTGATGGCACTCAGGGCGACATGTATCAGGGCACTGGCTACGAGGGCTGGGTGGCAACTGGTCTGGCATGCATCTTCACTGACGGAGAGTGGGCTGGATTCATGAGTTGGGGCACCACGCTCACCCCGATGACCGAGGCAGTTCCTGCAGTTCCTGCTGCTCCCTACGAGTTGACATGGGAGAACGGCAGTGAGTGGGAGAATGCAAGTTTCCACTTCCATGTCAATCCCTATGATGTCAATGGCAACCGTCTCTACGAGGAGAATTTCAGTTACAGCATCTACTTGGACGACGACCAGTTGTTCACATTCACTACTGCTGAGTATGGCACTGAAGACATCTTTGCCGATGGCGACCTGACCGAGATTCCGTTAGATTATAGCGACTATATCCACTTCATCAGTTGGGATGGCACGCGTGTGTACTTTGCCAAGGGAAACTTGGGCGACGACCGTCTGTTTAACCGTCGCATTGGTGTGCAGACCATCTATACCGTTGATGGCGTGAGCAATAAGTCGGAAATCGTCTATGTGTCGGTGCTTGCAGTGAATGGTGTCGTGGTTGATATGTCTGGCAAGCCTCTTCCTGATGTGACTGTCTGCATCGCCTCTAAGCCTTCGCAGAATCCTGCAGGACAGCGCGAGGCCACTGTCATGCCCATCTACCTGACCACCAACGAGAATGGTGAGTTTGCAACCGAGATTAATGCCAATCTGGACTATAAGGTTGATTATATGGTCAATTGGGAAACATTGCGTACCGACGACTTGACCGTGGGCGAGGATGATGTTGACATGGGCGTGATTGTGCTGCCCATCGGCTCGTCGGCCATCAATGATGTCAAAGATGGCGTTCAGGATAATAATATCTACTACGACCTCATGGGTCGCAAGTATGATGGCGCTAATCTGCCTGCCGGCATCTATATCCACAACGGCAAGAAGGTGCTGAAGTAAAGTAATCTAATCTATCGCTCCAACCGAGCGCAATGATAAGTTGGGACATAGACCCTCGAGGGTTTATGTCCTTTTGTTTCTGCGGTATTGAGGCATATAACTACCAAATGTTGAGATTTGTGGGCAGAATTGGTGTTAAAAATCGTGTGAAACTTTTTGATGACTTAATAAACGAAATAAGAGATCTGTTAGGTGTTGAGGAATCTGACTATGAAACTAACCATATAAGAAAGTAAAACATTTTCGTCTTTTCACAGCATGCGCGGTTGAGTTACCTTTGCGTATCTCAACCGCTTAACTTATGGCTGTATCACTACAAATCGACGGCAAGCAAGCAGCCTTGAAGAAAGGCTCGTCAATTGAGTATGTCTCCGAGAACCGTGCCTTTACCGACGCGTATTGTTTTAGACAACGTTTTATCATGAGGAAGTGCTGTCACGGTATTCTTTTGCGGTCATGCCCGTGGTTCGTTTGAAATAGCGGTAGAACGATGTGGGTTCAGAGAAGCCTAGCAGATAGGCGATTTCCTGCAGCGTCTGTATGGCATGTGTCTCAATCAGACGCTTGGCCTGCGCTGCCACATATTGCTCTATCCACTTGGCTGGCGAGAGACCATCGGTAGTGGTAAGGATGACTTTGCTGAGATACTTAGGCGTGAGATTCAGCAAGTTGGCATAGAATTTCACCTCTCGCGACTCCCGATAGTTGTTTACCACCAGGTCACAAAACCGATTGAAGATCTCTACATGGCGCTTGGCAGTCCAGTGCTTGTCTTGTTCGCGCCGGTAAAAATTGAGAAACTCATAGCCCACAGCCAACTGCGCCAGCAGGGTCTGATAGCGGTGTGGCATCTCCTCGTCGGTGTGGTTGGCGATGATGATCAGCTGGTCTACAATGGCCAGCAGGTGCGCTGCTTGCTCATCGGTGAGCGAGCAGTGTGGGGCATGGTTGAATTTCTCGTAGTCATGGCTGAACGTGTGGAAACGCAGGTCATCGAACATCTTCGGTGAGATGAAAAACACGGCGTAGGAGAAGTCGTCGGAACAATCGATGGGGTGCATAATATGGCCAGGCATGATGAAGGCCAAATCGTTTTTGCGATGTGCAATCACTCGCATGTCGTACATAGCACGTGCGCAGCCACTTAGACACAGGGTAATAGTGATATGTGGGAAGACGAAGTCTTCGTCGATGTTGAAGAAGCGGAATGCCTTGCGCACAAACAGGATGCCGTTTTGCTCGACGTCTTTGATCAACTGCTCTTTAGAGTTTGCTATAAGATAGGGTGTAGACATGTGTAGGAGTACTTTTGACTGCAAAATTAGCATTATTTTGCTGGATACCCAAGGAAAAAGGCGACTTTTTGCCATAAAAAAAGTCCGAATTGTCAGTGACTGGTTGTTAAAAAAGCCGTTATTTTGCATTTTAATTTCATTTTTGATTAAAAGTACTCAAACAATCTTAACAAAATCACAAAATGATGAAAATCAAATTACTCTTTTGCATCATGCTCCTCCTGGCAGGAGTGAGTTTGAATGCCCAGTCTGTAGCTTCAGAGCAAATGGACGAGCGGTTCAACGACGGGACCACGATGCCATTCGGCTGGTTTGGCGAAGGCTGGAAAGTTGACGATGGCGTGGCAAAGTCTGAAGCCATCAAAGAATCCAACAATGGTATGCCAGGCATGGGTGGAAGCCAAGGAACTGGAACAGGCACGGGCGGAAACCAAGGATACGGCATGAACATGTTTGGAGGCGACCACATCAGGACCTATTTGCTTACCCCTCCTGTGGAGGTGCAGAATGGCGAGAAACTGGTGTTCAAAGCCCGAAAACCAGCCAAGGAAGGTGGATTTAGTTTTGACCTGAAGGCCATCATGGGATTCTCTGACACATCATTCGTCGTGGACCGCTCGGTATATGGCACTGACCAGTGGGTGCGCGTGGGCGATGTCACGACAGCGCTGACCGAAGACTTCCAGGAGTTCACTATCTCGGGCACACCAGTGGGTAAATACCGCTTCCGCTTGGTGTCGTATGTTGATGCCGAGGTCGACAGCGTGGCAGGCTTCCACATCGACAGCGAGGCTCCCGACCTGCTCGTGACGGTTGACAGCCTGCACACCCAATTTGTGGACTACAGCGTATGTGCCGAGGATAGCACCAAGGAGTTTATCGTCATCAATACCGGCACGGGCACGTTGGATGTCAACATCACATCCGACGCTCCAGATCTTTTCAGCGTCGACATGAGCCAAGTCAGCGTTGCAGCGGGCGACTCAGCCACGGTGAACGTCACCTTCCACCATGACGCAGGCACGATTGGCAAGAACGAGGGTCTCATCCGTTTCAGGTCTGAAAGTGATTCTCATCCACTGTTGTCCACAACCATCCGAGCAGCGGCCATCATCACCGATCCCGAGGCTTGGTTGGTTGACTTCAACGACGACCAGTTGCCCTTGGGCTGCTATGGCGAAGGCTTTGTGGTCAAGGATAGCGTAGCCACACACTATAATCCTGATGGCGGCGGCATGGCTGCTATGGCTGCCATATTTGGCGGCGGCGGAGCAAGTGACTGGTTTATGACTCCACCCCTTACCATTAGGGATGAGAACGACGCAGTTGTCTTCCAGTTGAGGAATGGTGATGGCAGTTACAAGGGCCCCATCATCGACCCGCAGGCCAATGTGACAATCGAGAAGTCGGTCTATGGTAGCAACAAGTGGGAGAGGGTTGACGCCTATCAGTTCAAGGATACACTGGCTCATGTGAAATGGGTTTCTTATCTTCCCGAAGGCAACTACCGCTTCCGCTTTGTCTCGGGCGACAGCCTTTGCATCGACAGCATCGCCGGTGGCCGTCTCTTGATGAATGCTCCCGACCTGCTGGTTCGCGAAAACGGACGTAGCGTTCAGACTGTGAACTACGGGGTAGCCCGTAACAACCAGACCAAGACCTTCCAACTCATTAATACGGGTACGGGACCTTTGCAAGTTTATGCCATGTCGAGCGATCCCACGTTCTTTAGCCTGGAGGAGCAGATGTTTAACATCGAAGCCGGCGAGTCGGCTACAATAGATGTGACATTCAATCACAATCCCGAGGCTTTGGGCGCTCATCAGGCAGCACTCGTGCTGGTGCCGCAGAATGCCGAGATAGCCACACAGATGATCTATCTGTCAGCCTACATTACCTACGACAACGCTTGGAGCGAAGACTTTGAACCTGAGTTCTTAGTCGAAGAGGGAGAGATCGTTCCTCTACCCGCTGGATGGAGCACCACTGGGTGGCAAGTCACCAAGGGTGGCGGTATGGATTTGATGGCCATGATGGGCATGGGTGGCGCCGAGAAGACTTGGGCACCTCATACCGATAGCGAGGCCTACGAGCTTATTACTCCGCGCCTGCAGGCCCAGAAGGGCGACGTGCTGCGCTTCTATGCCGACGTCAGCAGTGGTTGGCTCAACGTGTTCTACAAGCGTGATGCCGATGCCGACTGGACCTACCAGAACACCTACATTACTGCCGACTCGATCTACTTCATCGCACCCCTCACGGGCGTTTACCAGCTGAAGTTTACGGGTAGCTCAGTGTCGGTCGACGACTTCCTCGGCTTCTTGAGGCCTATGGAGGAGGCAGCAATATATGACAACAATGATGAGATAAACGCCATTGTCATGGAGCACTACCAGGGCCAGAAAGTTAACGTCGTTTATGACCGCGTGCTCTCAGCTGTTCAAAACGCGGATGGCTCATATACACCCAAGGCTTACACCCTCTGTCTGCCCTATGACTTCCACTTTAGCAAACTTGTGGAGCCAGGAAAGATCAGGTTCTACCAACTCTCGTTCGTCGACGACTACTACAAGCAGTTCGTCTTTACTGCCGTGGCCGATGTAGCCGAGGCTGGTAAAGCCTACCTCGCTGTCGTCGAACATGGCGATGTACGCCTCGATGCCTTCAATGTAGAGATGATTCTGGAACCCGCCAGCAGCGATGAGCAAACTGCCGTCAACGACTATGCCGAGTGGTTCTTCTACGAGAATTATAACAAGGTGGGCAACTGGGCTGGCAACTTCAGCAGCATCAGCTCTAGCAGTTGCGATGGCTTGAACATGTACTGCTTGCTCGAAGACGGCACATGGGCACGATTTACTTCGGCCGACAATCCCGATGCCAAGCTCAACGCATTCCGTGGCTATTTCCTCAGTGACGCGCCCGCAAGCGCTTCGGCCAAGGCTCCTGCTCAGGGCAACACGAGCAAGCTGTACCGCACCCTGTTCAACAACACCGGTGTAGGTGCTGTGAGCGATGGCAATGTGCCCGATGCGGCCAACATCCTCTACAATCCCGACATCCCCACTCCGAGGCCGGATGTACCCACTGACATTGAGACTATCCACACAATTGATGCTGATGGTACTCACCACTATTTCGATCTGTTAGGTCGCCCGCTCCTCCACAAGCCCGAGCAAGGCGTCTACATCGACAACAACAAGAAGGTGCTTGCCAAGTAAGCTAGCCCCTTTTATCAACTAAACAAAGAGTGCGAGACTGATAGGGTCTCGCACTCTTTGTTATGTAGGATTGGCAGATTGTTATTCGGCGTAGAAGGGGATCTCTTGGTTGTCGTCATTCTTGACAACGAGTTTTTTGCCCTCGAGCGAAACAATCTTCAGATTATCCATCTTTGGCATTCCGTTAAGCATTTCTTTCTTGAATTCATTTTTGCCGGCATTGAGCTCAGCCCTTATCTGCTTGTCCATCAATGCTTTGGTTGTGGCGTCCATGCCTTTAATCTCATAGTCGATATCGACCGTGGCCTTTCCGTGGTTAAACTTGGTGTTCAAGTCTTTGCCATTCTGATTGTAGGTGCCAGGAACGGTAACTCCGCCCACAATGGTGATGGGTACGCCATCTTCTTTCAATTGTTGCTCTGCTCCAATAATGAGTTCGCAAGTTCCATTTTTCTCAAAGGTGAGCGATACTGCAACGCCTTGTCCGTCTTCGTCGTTAAGAACTGTGCACCATTGCTTGCCCGTCACGTTTTGGGCATTAACAGCAATTGCAGAGACAAACATCAGTGTCAAGGTGAAAAGAATCTTCTTCATAGGTCAAATATTTAATGTATGTCTTACTTAATTGGTTAAAAGGAATGTCCAAGCTCTAAAATCCAAAAAACGTCGATTTATATTTGATGTTATCTCCTGTAAATCGACGGTTTGGCTTGTTCTGTCGGGGTACCTGGATTCGAACCAGGGACCTCCTGCTCCCAAAGCAGGCGCGCTAACCGGACTGCGCTACACCCCGAAGCTGTTTTATCGAAAAAGCGGTGCAAAGGTAATATAAAAAATTGAGAAAGGGACCCTGTATGACAAAAAAAATGCGGTTTTGCCCGATTTTTTTCGTTTTCAGCCCAAAAATCGCCCAAAAACAGATTTTTTCGGACCAAAACAACGCTTGTTTGCGCAAGTTTTACTAATTTTGCAGTTTGGAAAATTCCTATTAAAAAAACAAGAAGAAAAGAACCAAGAGGCGAGGAACAAATAATTCTCAATTCTTCATTCTCAATTAAAAGAAATATGTACAGAACCAAGACATGTGGAGAGCTTCGACTGGCTAATGCCGGCGAGCAAGTGACGCTGGCCGGATGGGTACAGCGCACACGCAAGATGGGTGGCATGACTTTCGTCGACCTGCGCGACCGTTACGGCATTACCCAGATTGTGTTTAACAACGAGGTTGATGCCGCACTATGCGACGCTGCCAACAAGTTGGGACGCGAGTATGTGGCGCAGATAACCGGCACCGTTGCCGAGCGCTCGAGCAAGAACGCCAATCTGCCTACGGGCGACATCGAGATCATCGCCAGCCAACTGAATGTGCTCAGTCCGAGCGAGACGCCGCCCTTCACCATCGAGGATAATACCGATGGTGGCGACGACATCCGCATGAAATACCGCTATCTGGATCTGCGACGTGCTTGTGTGCGACAGAATCTGGAGCTGCGGCACCGCATGACCATCCTCATACGCAACTTCCTCGACTCGAAGGATTTCATCGAGGTAGAGACCCCCATCCTCATTGGGTCGACCCCCGAGGGCGCACGTGACTTTGTCGTGCCCTCGCGCATGAACCCCGGACAATTCTACGCGCTGCCCCAGAGCCCGCAAACGCTCAAGCAGCTGCTCATGGTTGCTGGCTTTGACCGCTACTTCCAGATTGCCAAGTGTTTCCGCGATGAGGACCTGCGCGCCGACCGTCAGCCCGAGTTCACGCAGATCGACTGCGAGATGAGCTACGTCGAGCAGGAAGACATCATCCAAATCTTTGAGGACATGGCACGACACCTGTTCAAAGAGGTGCGCGGTGTCGATCTCCCCGCTAAACTGCAACAGATGACTTGGCACGACGCCATGCGCCTTTACGGCAGCGACAAGCCCGACTTGCGCTTCGGTATGCAGTTTGTCGAATTGATGGACGTGATGAAACTGGGCAAGTTCAGCGTGTTTGACGACGCGGCCTACATTGGTGGCATCTGTGTGCCCGGTTGTGCCGACTACTCGCGCAAGCAGCTCGACGAGCTCACCAACTTTGTCAAGCGTCCACAGGTGGGAGCCAAGGGACTGGTCTATGTTAAATACAACTCAGACGGCACCATCAAGAGCAGTGTCGACAAGTTCTACGACAACGACGACTTGCTGGCACTGAAACAGGCGATGGGTGCCAACGACGGCGACCTGGTGCTGATCCTCAGTGGCGACAATGCCAACAAGACTCGCGTCCAGTTGTGCTCGCTACGATTGGAGATGGGCGAGCGCCTGGGGCTGCGCGACAAGGATCGCTTCGAGTGCCTCTGGATTGTCGACTTCCCGCTGTTTGAGTGGAGCGACGAGGAGCAGCGCCTGATGGCCACGCACCACCCGTTTACCATGCCCAATCCCGACGACATCCCCTTGCTTGACGAGCATCCCGAGCGCGTGCGCGCCGTGGCCTACGACTTTGTCTGCAACGGCATCGAGGTGGGTGGCGGTAGCCTGCGTATCCACGACGGCCAACTGCAGGAGAAGATGTTCGAGATTCTGGGCTTCACCCCCGAGAAGGCCATGGCTCAATTTGGCTTCCTCATCAATGCGTTCAAGTATGGCGCACCCCCTCATGGAGGACTTGCATTCGGCTTGGACCGTTTTGTGTCGATTATGGCGGGCCTCGACAGCATTCGCGACTGCATCGCCTTCCCCAAGAACAACAGTGGCCGTGACGTGATGCTCGATGCACCCAGCGAGATTGCTCAGGAGCAGCTTGACGAACTCTATCTGAACATCGACAATGACCGATTGCGTGCCATCAAGGGTTAAGGATATCGCACTTGCCATCGAGCAGGTGGCACCGCTGCACTGGCAGGAGAGCTATGACAATGCTGGCTTGCAGGTGGGTGACCCTGAGGCAGTGGTAACGGGCGTGCTCTTGTGCACCGATGTCACGCGACGCGTCATCGACGAGGCCATCGAGCGCGGCTTCAATCTGGTGGTGAGCCATCATCCGCTCATCTTCCATGGGTTGAAGAAGCTGGCTGGACATGACGAGGTACAGCGCATGGTGGCGCATGCTATCAAGCACGACATCAACATCTATAGTGCGCACACTAACATGGACAACGCGCCTGGCGGTGTGTCGCACCACATGGCCGAAATGCTGGACATGACCGACATCGAGGTGCTCGAGGCACATGATGACAACGGCGTGTTGGTGGGCTCGGGAGTGATTGGTTCGGTAACACCGATGCCTATCCTCGACCTTTTGCGACAGGTCAAGTCGACCTTTGGCGTGCAGGCACTGCGTTACAGCGGTGACACCAGTGGCACTGTCATGCTTGTGGCATTGTGTGGTGGGGCGGGAGCCTTCCTGATCGACCGCGCCCGTTTGGCTGGAGCACAGGTCTTTGTCACGGGTGATGTCAAGTATCACGACTTTTTCAAGGCCGACGAGGGAATCGTTATCGCCGATATCGGCCACTATGAGAGTGAGCAGTACACCACCGACCTCTTCCGGGACATCATCGGCAAGCAATGCCCCGAACTGAAGGTCGAGGTGGCAATTACCGAGCACAACCCAGTAAAGTATTTGGTTTAACAACAATATCTAGTATAAAATATCTAGTGCCTCTAGCAAGTCTGGAGCCGCTAGAATCAATAATAAATAATTACTTATGGCAAAAAGAGATCATGAACTGACCGTTGAGGAGCGCCTGAAGGCGTTGTACCACCTGCAGAAGATCCTCTCGGAGGTGGACCGTATCAAAATCCTGCGTGGTGAGCTCCCACTTGAGGTCGAGGACCTGGATGCAGCCATCGAGGGTCTGCAGACTCGCATCAACAACTACAATGACGAGATCGCTGGATTGCAGCAGGACATCGCCGATCAGCAGGCCGCGCGCGACCAGGCCGAGACACGCATCGAGAAGTATACACGCGACCAAGACAATGTGCGCAACAACCGCGAGTATGACCACCTGACAAAGGAAATCGAGTACGAGACACTCAACATCGAATTGGCCGAAAAGAAGATGAACGAGTGTGCACGCAAGATCGAAGCCATCAAGCAGGAGATTGCACGAGCACAGGAACTGCTCGAGGATAACCAGCATGTGCTGGCCGAGAAGAAGAGCGAGCTCAACGAGATCGTCAACGAGACCAAGCAGGACGAGGAGAAGCTGCGCGAGCAGGCCAAGCGTCTGGAGAACAAGATTGACACGCGTCTGTTGACAGCGTTCAAGCGCATTCGCAAGAACGCACGCAATGGCCTAGGCGTGGTCTATGTCCAGCGCAATGCTTGTGGTGGTTGCTTCAACCGCATCCCGCCCCAACGCCAGATGGAAATCAAGATGCACAAGAAGATCATCGTCTGCGAGTACTGCGGACGCATCTTGGTTGACCCTGCATTGGCGGGCGTCAGCGAGGCCGAGGCTAAGAACGCCTAAACGCGCCAAACAAACAACACTGCCCAAGTGAGTTTGCGAGGCAAGGCCTCAAGTCAAGCAACATCTGAAGGCTCTGCACTTCCCCAGCCACCACAGCCGGAGAGGAGCAGAGCTTTTTGTATCAATCCCTCCAAGCGCTCAGCGCAATCTAAACTCAAAATTTTATTCATATGAAACCTTCATTTGTTTTCTTTGCCGATGGGTTCGAGGAAATCGAGGCCCTGGCAACCGTCGATGTGATGCGCCGTGCGGGCATGCCGGTCATCACTGTGTCAATCAATCCCACCCTGCAAGTCACAGGCGCGCATGGTGTAGTCGTCGAGGCCGATGCCCTTATCGAGGACTGCGACCTGACAGGTGCCGAGTGGCTCATTTGTCCCGGCGGAATGCCTGGAGCGAGCAACCTCGCTGCATGTGAGCCATTGACCGATGCCCTTGTGGCACATAACGCCAAGGGTGGCAACATCGCCGCTATCTGCGCCTCGCCCGCCATCGTGTTGGCGCC
>JAEEGL010354656.1_pt1 | contig 12188 bp, 12 predicted proteins | sample 9134231 | NCBI WGS metagenome assembly JAEEGL01 (sample SAMN16246548, study PRJNA631951) | gut metagenome | biome: gut microbiome; feature: rumen; material: fiber-attached | host: Bos | place: Iran: Karaj | collected 2018-10
ATGGTGCTCGACGAGATCGACAAGCTGGGCTCCGATTATCGGGGCGACCCCTCGGCAGCGCTTCTGGAAGCGCTGGACGGAGAGCAGAACGGCACCTTCCGCGACAATTTCCTGGAGCTGCCCTTCGACCTGTCCAAGGTCTTCTTCATCACCACTGCCAACACCACTTCTACGATTCCGCGCGCTTTGCTCGACCGCATGGAAGTCATTGAACTCTCCAGCTATACGGATGAGGAAAAGCTGCAGATCGCAAAGCGGCACCTGATCCCCAAGCAGAAAAAGAAGCACGGTCTGAAAGGCACACAGCTGCGCTTTACGGACGGCGCCATCCGACAGATCATTTCCGGCTACACCCGGGAATCCGGCGTGCGCAATCTCGAGCGCGAGATTGCAAACGTCTGCCGCAAGGCGGCTTCCGGAGTCGCAGAGGGTACATACAAAGGCCTCTCGGTTTGCGCCGACACTGTGGCAGAACAGTTGGGTCCGGTGAAATTCAAGCCGGAAGCCCTGCGGCTTCACGATGAAATCGGTCTCGTCCGGGGTCTTGCTTACACCAGCGTGGGCGGCGAGGTGCTGGATGTGGAAGTGGCCGTGGTGGAGGGCACCGGCAAGGTGGAGCTGACCGGCAACCTCGGCGATGTCATGAAAGAATCCGCCAGGGCCGCCGTCACCTACATCCGCAGCCGCGCTGAGCTTCTTGGCATCGACCCGAATTTCTATAAAAACAAGGATATCCACATTCACTTCCCGGAGGGCGCTGTGCCCAAGGATGGACCCTCGGCCGGCATTACCATGACGGTGGCACTGATCTCTGCGCTCACGGGCACGCCTGTACGGCGTGACATCGCCATGACGGGCGAAGTGACCCTGCGCGGACGTGTACTGCCCATCGGCGGCCTGCGGGAGAAGACCATGGGCGCATTGCGCGCCGGGGTCAAGACGGTCATCATCCCCAGTGACAATGAGGTTGATCTGGAGAATATCGACCAGGCGGTACGCCGTCAGCTCAGCTTCCGCATGGCGGAAAATGTGGATGACATTCTCGATTTTGTCCTGGTCGGCAGAAGCGGTGAGCCGCTCCCGACCGCACCGGCACTCTCTGTGGCAAGCCAGGATCGTCACGCCGTACGGCAGTAGGTGGAGATGAAAGCGCTCAATGTCAACATGGCGGAGTTTGTCAAATCCGCCGCTGCCCCCTCGCAGTTTATCAACAGCAGTATCCCGGCTGTGGCATTTGCCGGAAAATCCAACGTGGGCAAGTCCTCGGTCATTAACCGCCTGCTCAACCGGAAGAACTTTGCCCGGGTGGGCTCCGAGCCGGGGAAGACCATTCACGTCAACTATTTCCTCATCGACGGCAGGGTGTATCTGATTGATCTGCCGGGATACGGCTATGCCAAAGTCTCTCAGGCCGAGCGCGAGCGGTGGGGAAAACTGATGGAGGATTTCTTCGCGGCGGGACTGTTCGGCCTCGGGGTGATGATCGTGGATGCGCGGCACAAGCCCACCGCGGACGACGTCACCATGGCCGAGTGGTTCAAGAAAGCCGACTGCCGTCTGGTGGTCGTGGCCAACAAGCTGGATAAGCTGAAAAAGAGCGAGATCGAGCCCAACCTTGCGCTCATCCGTCAGACCCTGGGCCTTCCCGAGGAGGTCCCTGTGATCCCGTTTTCTGCGGAAAAAGGGCAGGGGAGAGAGCAGTTGCTGGCTGAAATCCAGGAGCTGTGCTGAGGGCAGTCAAATTCTCCTGCTTTTTCTCCGGCTCCACTTGTATTTCGTGGACGGATTTGCTAGAATAACAATATCTTGGGGGTGAGCGTATCAGCGTTCTGCAGGACATCTGGGATGGATTTGACTTCAGTTATCTGCTGGGCATTCTGCAGTCTGTGATCCCCGCGCTGATCTGCATCACCCTCCATGAGCTCAGCCATGGCCTTGTCGCTTACAGGCTGGGGGATGATACCGCCAAGCGCGCCGGGCGCCTGTCGCTCAATCCGCTGCGGCATCTGGATCCCATGGGGATGCTGATGATGGTGGTGTTCCGCTTTGGCTGGGCTAAGCCAGTCCCGGTGAACATGTACCGCTTCAAGGACCCAAAGCGCGGCATGGCCGTCACAGCCCTCGCAGGACCGGTCAGCAACATCCTGATCAGCCTGGTGTTTCTCTTCCTCTATGGGGCGCTCTATCTGCCCCTGCAGGGCAGCGGCTTCGGCATGTATGTTCTTGAGATGCTGCAGATTACAGCCTATCTCAGTCTGAGCTTTGCCGTCTTTAATTTTCTGCCGATTCCACCGCTGGACGGGTCGAAAGTCCTCTTCTCCGTCGTCAGCGACGAGGCTTACAGGAAGCTCATGCGCTACGAGCGCTACGGCTCCATCGCGCTGCTGCTCCTGGTCTCCACCGGTATTTTGGGCCGGCCGCTCTCGACGGCGGTGCATTTTCTGTACGCGCACCTGATCCCCGTGGCGCAGTGGTCCCTCGAGGGGGTCTATTCTCTCTTTTATCAGTGAGGATTCATGGATAATCCCAATTTCTTTCTGGAGGGCATCGTCCGGGAAAAGGACGAGATGCAGAACTTTGAAGGGCCGCTGAGCCTGATTCTGCAGCTGCTTTCCAAGAATAAAATCGAAATCCGCGACATCAGCATTTCGGACATTCTGGATCAGTACCTGGACTATCTGGATCAGATGCAGAGCATGGATCTGGAAATCGCCAGCGAGTTTGTCCAGATGGCGGCGCACCTGTTGTATATCAAAACCAGAACGCTCCTGGCCGGAGACGAGGAGGTCTCCGAGCTGGAAGTGCTGATGAGCTCTCTGGAGCAGCTGAAAGCCCGGGACGTCTTTGCCTCTGTGCAGCAGGTGATTCCGGAACTGAAAAAGGCTTCCGAGATCGGCCTTCTCTATTATGCCAAGCAGCCGGAACCTCTGCGCCAGGAAAAGCGGGAGTACGAATACCGGCATGAGCCGGTGGATTTGCTCCGCGCCATGTACCGCATCTATGCCCGCGGCGGAAAAGCCGCCGCGCCGGACTTTGTGGACAGCGTCCCCAGGCGCATCATCTACAGCGTGCGCGACAAGAGCATGCAGATTCTGCAGCGCATCCGAAAGGGAAGTATCACCCTGCACAGCCTGTACCGGGAATGCCGCTCCCGCTCGGAGGTCGTGGCGACTTTTCTCTCCATCCTCGAGCTCTGCAGCATCGGCAGCCTGCGTATTGAACACCGGGAAGCGGAGTATGAGCTCAGCTTTATCGGCGGAGATGTGGATGAAATCATGGAAAAGATTGTAGAATAAGAATGAATGAGTATACACCGGCCATTGAGGCCGTTCTCTTTGCAGCGGGGGACAGCGTCCCGATCGCCCGGCTGTCCCTGATCCTGGGTGTGGACGAAGATACAGTCCGCCAGTGCCTGGATGAGCTGCACAGTTTATATGAATCCGAAGGCCGCGGGTTTCGCATACTGTTTCTGGACGACAAGGTGCAGATGTGCTCGGCGCCCGAGTATGCCGGGATCATCAGCAAATTCATGGAACAGCGAAAGCCTCCCATGCTTTCACAGCCCGCGTTGGAGACGCTGGCTGTGGTGGCGTATTTCCAGCCGGTCACCCGCGCGTATATCGAACAGGTCCGCGGCGTGGACAGCTCCTATACCGTCTCGATGCTCGTTGAGCGCGGGCTGATCGAAGAGAGCGGACGTCTGGAAGTCCCCGGTCGCCCCATCCTGTTTCGAACGACGGATGTGTTCCTCCGCACTATGGGCGTCAGCGCGCTTTCGGAGCTGCCGCTGCTGCCCGAGGTCAGCGGGGGAGAGGGACTGGACAAGCTCCAGGCTGCCATCGACCGGCTCAGCAATCCCCCTGCCGAGCCGCATGAACAGATCACGATCGGAGAAATCACCAGCGAGGAGGGATGAATTTGAAAGCAGGATTGATTGCCCTGGGCGTTGTGGCGCTCTTTGTGCTGCTGTTTATCTTCCTGCCTGTGGTGGCCTGGATCATTCTGGGTCTGATTTTGCTCATCCTTCTGGTTGTCCTTTTTGTCCCTATCGGCGCCGATATCGGCTATGTGGGCGGCAAGTTTTCACTGGCAGCCCGGGCCGACGGAATTGCAATCAAACTGTTGCCGAAAAAGCCTGCGGATCCCAACAAGCCGCCAAAGGAGAAAAAGGAAAAGAAACCGAAAAAAGAGAAAAAGCCCAAGGAACCCAAGCCCGAGACCTCAGAAAAACCCAAGAAGAAAAAGCTGGATTTCACACTGGAGGAGATCTTCGAGCTGATTCAGAAGGTCTTGAAAGGACTGGGCAAATTCGGCAAGCTCACCGTGCGGCACTTCATGCTCCACTATGTCGCAGCGGGGAAGGATCCGTACAACACGGCGATGACCTACAACTATGTCAACGCCGCGCTCTGCTCGCTGGCGCCGCTGTGTGCGCAGAAGTTCCGCGTGACCGGCGAAGTGGACGTGTGGACGGATATTGACTTTGCTGCCGAGAAGATGAAGATCGACGCAGAGCTGAGCATCACGCTCCGCCTGGCACAAGTCGTACACATGGCCCTGGCCGTGGCCTTCGGTGCGCTCGGCATCCTGATCAAAAACAAGCTCCGGCTGCGGCGGGAAGCAAAAGAGGCAAAGCGGAATCAAAGCGCAGAACCTGACACTGTCAAGAATATAGAAACAAATACACAGGAAACCATACAGGCTGAGGAAAGGAAGGAATCTCATGGATAAGAATCCTATCGGCGAACTGATGCAGAACACAATGGAGAATGTCAGAAGCATTCTCAAGGTGGATACCGTTGTCGGTGATCCCATCTACACGCCCGACGGAATCACGCTGGTTCCGATATCCAAGATCAGCGTCGGCTTTGGCGGCGGCGGTGTGGAATTCAACACCAAGAAGGTTGGCGAGGTTCGTCCCTACGGCGGCGGCAATGCCACCGGCGTGAAGGTGGATCCCATCGGCTTCCTCGTCATCAAGGACGGCACGGTCAGAATGGTGAACGTGACGCCTCCGGCCAGCAACACTGTTGACCGGATCATTGAGCTCGTTCCTCAGGTGATGGATCGGGTAGACGCGTTTATCGAGAAACAGAACAAGAACAAGTAAATGCTTTTGCCCTGATAGATTCGGGATAAACGTGAATAATAAGCACTGCCCAAGAACGGAAAGGGTGGTGCTTATTATTCGATTCATGAGAATCACAGCCTGTATGCTTGCGCTGATGCTGTTTTGGCCGGGGACTTCGGCTGCGGCGGCCCAGGCGCCAGCGGTACAGGCTAAAAGTGCGATTTTGCTCACCGCAGACGGGCAGTGTCTGTATGAAAAAAACGCGGATGAGCGGATGCTGATTGCCAGCACGACCAAGCTGATGACGGCGCTGGTCTGTCTGGAACAGAGCAGTCTGGACCTGATGGTGACTGTCAAGCCGGCCCACTGCGCGGTAGAGGGCTCTTCCATGGGGCTGAAAGCGGGAGAGCGATACAGCGTACAGGAGCTTTTGATCGGACTGCTGCTGGCCTCCGGCAACGACGCGGCGCTGGCCCTGGCTGATACCGTGGGCGGGAGTGAAGAAGGCTTTGTCTATCTGATGAACTGGAAGGCAGAGCAGCTTGCGCTGGAGCACACGCACTTTGCAAACGCCCATGGACTTGACACGGAGAAGCACTACTCCACTGCGCGAGATCTGGCCAGGCTCATGTGCGCCTGCATGGAAAACGAGGCGTTTTGTAAGCTCTCCGGCTGCGTTTCTGCCGAAATCCACGGCACCGCCTATTTGAACCACAACAAACTCCTGACCCGTTATCCCGGCTGTATCGGTGGGAAGACCGGCTATACCCGGGCGGCGGGCCGCTGTCTGGTGACCTGCTGCGAGAGAAACGATCTGCGGCTCATCTGTGTGACGCTCTCCGATCCGGACGACTGGCGCGATCAGACCACCCTCTATGATTGGGCGTATGACAGCTTTCGCTGGCTTACACTGAGAGACGCATGCCGCTTTGAGGTGTCTGTGATCTCCGGCAGTCGAGGAATGCTCACGGTGCAGCCTGCGGAGAATACACGGGTGCTGATTCCGAGCGGGGAAGAGGTCAGAATCCAGGCGGAGCTGCCGAAGTTCGTCTTTGCCCCGGTCAAACAGCGTGACGTGGCAGGAAGCGTGTCGATCCTGCTGCACGACAGGGAGCTTGCCAAATTTCCCCTGTATTATACGCAAGGGGCAGAGATGGCCTATCCGGTGTTCCAACCGGTTGCGGCTGAGAAAGGAAACCCATGGCCGAACGAATCCAAAAGCTCATATCGGAAGCTGGCCTGATGTCCCGCCGCGCTGCGGAGAAGGCCATCGCTGATGGCCGGGTACAGGTAAACGGGGTGCCGGCGGAGCTCGGCTGTCGGGCCGATCCGGAGACAGACGAGATCCTGGTCGACGGAAAGCGGCTTGCAAAACCGGAGCGCAAGGTCTATCTCATGCTCAACAAACCCAAGGGCTATGTGACGAGCCTGCATGACGAAAAGGGTCGCCGATGTGTGGAAGAACTGGTGCGCGGCGTTGGTCAGCGGGTCTATCCTGTCGGGCGGCTGGACCTCAATTCGGAGGGGCTGCTGCTGATGACAAACGACGGAGAATTTGCAAACCGCGTCATGCACCCCTCCCATGAACTGGACAAGTGTTACCACACCTGGGTAGCGGGGGAAAATATATTGCGCGCTGTCAACACACTGCAAATGCCCCTGGAGATTGACGGATACCGCATCCGCCCGGCAAGAGTTGAGGTCTTGAAAGAGAATCCCGATGGGGCGATCCTTTCCATTACCATTCACGAAGGACGCAATCGCCAGGTGCGCAAGATGTGCGCCCTTGCCGGGCTGAAGGTGACAAGGCTGGTCCGGGTCTCGGAGGGCGGACTTGCGCTGGGCGATCTTCGCTCCGGCTGCTGGCGGGAACTGATCGAAGAAGAACGAAACAAACTCTTTTCACAGGAGTGAGCGATTCACAGATGGAGCTTGAATATGTAGATCTCGTCGTCATCGGCGGCGGTCCCGCCGGGATGATGTGCGCCTATACTGCGGCCGAGCGCGGCCTTTCCGTAGTGCTGCTGGAACCGAACGACAAGCTCGGCCGGAAGCTGCGCATCACCGGAAAGGGACGCTGCAACGTCAACAACAACTGCGATATCAAGACCTTTATGGCCAACATCCCCGGGGACGGGCGCTTTTTATACAGCGCACTGAACCGGCTCTCACCGGCCGATACCATCGCGTTCTTTGAGGGGCATGGCTTGCCGCTCAAAACCGAGCGCGGGAACCGGGTCTTTCCCCAATCCGACAACGCAAACGACGTTGCCAACCTCATGGCTTCACTCTGTAAAAAGGCGGGGGTTCACATCCGCCATACTTCGGCAAAACAGATCATCACCGAAAACGGCGCCGTGGCCGGCGTCGCCACCGGGGAGGGATATCTGCCCTGCCGCGCCGCGGCAATCTGCACTGGAGGTCTCTCTTATCCCTTGACGGGCTCCACCGGCGCAGGCTATGAATTTGCGAGAAATCTGGGGCACACGGTTACCCCTCTTCGCCCTTCCCTGGTGCCGCTGGTGAGCCCGGATGAATACTGTGCCCGAATGCAGGGCTTTGCGCCGAAGAACGTGACGCTCTCGGCCTATGAGAACGGCAGGCTGATCTACCGGGAGCTGGGCGAAATGCTTTTTACCCATTTCGGCGTCTCAGGTCCGCTGGTTCTCTCTGCCAGCGCCAAGATGCGGAAAATGGGCAGCGCTGAATATCGGCTCTCCATCGACCTCAAGCCGGGCCTTGACGAAAAGAAGCTGGATGCCCGCATCCTGCGTGACTTTGAAAAGTACGCAAACAGGGAGTTTAAGAACGCACTGGGGGATCTCACGGGGCACTCGATGATCCCGATCCTGGTGGAGCTCTCCGGCATCCCGGAGGACAAGCCCGTCAACACCATCACCCGGGAGGAGCGCAAAAGACTTGTCGCGCTGCTCAAAGCGTTCCCGGTGGCAATCTCCGGGTTTCGCCCCATTGAGGAAGCCATTGTCACCTCCGGCGGCGTTTCCACCAAAGAGATCAACCCCCGCACCATGGAGTCCAAGCTGGTATCCGGTCTGTTCTTTGCCGGGGAGGTGCTGGATGTGGACGGGTATACGGGCGGCTTCAACCTGCAAATTGCATGGTCAACCGGCTATGTCGCCGGAAACTCGATATAAAAGGAAGCATACATATGAACGGATTTTACGCTATCGCCATCGACGGCCCCAGCGGCGCCGGCAAGAGCACACTGGCCAAAAAGCTCGCCGAGACCTTCGGCTTTATCTATGTGGACACGGGCGCCATTTACCGCACTTTGGGTCTTGCCTGCCACCGCGCCGGCATCGACCGGAAAGACACCGCAGCAGTCATGAACATCCTGTCCGGCATTCAAATCGATATCGGTTACAATGAGGCCGGTGAGCAGCGCATGATGCTGAACGGCGAGGACGTCTCTGCCCAGATCCGCCTGCCGGAGATTTCCCTTGCGGCATCCGACGTCTCGGCCATCCCCGAGGTGCGCGCGTTCCTGCTGGAGATGCAGCGTCGCTTTGCAAGGGAAAATCATGTCATCATGGACGGGCGGGATATCGGGACCGTGGTGCTGCCGCAGGCGGAGCTGAAAATTTTCCTGACGGCAAGCCCGGAAGCCCGTGCCCTGCGCCGGATGAAGGATCTGAAGCAGAAGGGGATCGAAGAGCCCTATGAGCAGGTTCTGGAGGAGATCAATCAACGGGATGAGCAGGACAGCAGCCGTGCGGCCGCGCCGCTGAAACAGGCGGAGGATGCAGTTTTGGTGGACTCCAGCGATCTGAGCTTTCAGGAGACCTTTCAGCTGCTGTGTGAAATTGCGGTGCAGCGGCTCGCCGTCAGACTGGAGGGAGAGACGTGCGAAAGCTGATCGTAGCCGAGAGCGCGGGATTCTGCTTCGGCGTGAGCCGCTCTGTGGAGTTGGCCGAAAAGCTGATCGCGGAGAAGGGCGCCTGCGCAAGTCTGGGGGAGCTGATCCACAACGAGGATGTGGTCAACGCCCTGGTGCAAAAGGGGATGCACGTCATTCAATCTCCCGTTGAAGCGGTCCCGGGGGAGAGCGTTTTGATCCGCGCCCACGGGGTTGCACCGGAGGTCTATGCGGATCTGGAAAAAGCGGGCGCTGTGATCTGCGACGCAACCTGTCCCAAGGTGAAGGCAATCCACAAAATCGTGACAAAAGCGAAGGAAGAAGGCCGCTTCACCGTCATTATCGGGATGCATGACCATCCGGAGGTGCTGGCTATCTGCGGCTGGTGCGGAGATCATGCGGTATTTGAAAATGCTGCAGAGCTGGAAAAATGGCTGAAAAACCAGCCGGAATCTTGGGAAAAACCTATAACTGTGGTGGTACAAACCACGCAGACCCACAGTAATTTTACCGAATGTTGCGACATCATAAAAAAAAGATGTACAAATGCAAAAATATCTGATACAATATGCCTTGCTACGTTCACGCGGCAAGAGGAAGCAGCGCGGCTTGCTTCGGCTTGTGATGCAATGGTTGTTATCGGCGGAAAGCACAGTGCGAACAGTGTTCACCTCGCGCAGATCTGTGAGGAATACTGCACCAACGTTCAGTTTATCGAGCGGACGGATGAACTCGACCTGGACAGGCTTAAGGCCGCGGACACCGTGGGCCTCACCGCCGGCGCATCGACCCCCGCGTGGATAATTAAGGAGGTAAGAAACAAAATGAGCGACGAGATCAAAGTTGAAGAATCCGCAGTTGAGAAGGAAATGTCCTTCGACGAAATGCTGGAGGAGACTCTAAAAACTATATATAATGGAGATAAGGTAACTGGCGTTGTCGTTGCGATCACCGGCACCGAGATCAGCGTGGATCTTGGCACCAAGTACTCCGGCTTCATCCCCACTACCGAGTTCACCGATGACGGCATCAAGGTTGAAGACGCTGTCAAGGTTGGCGACGTCATCGAGGCTGTCGTTGTCAGAGTCAACGACGTGGAAGGCACTGCGATGCTCTCCAAGAAGCGCCTGGACGCTGCCAAGATGTGGAACGACATCGAGGAAGCCGTTGAGAGCGGCACCGTCATGGAAGGCGTTGTCACCGAAGAGAACAAGGGCGGCATTGTTGTCAACGTCAAGGGCGTGCGCGTGTTCGTCCCTGCCTCTCAGACCGATCTGCCCCGCGAGGCTGAACTGAGCCAGCTGCTCAAGCAGACCGTCCGTCTCAAGATCACCGAGGTCAACAAGGCCCGCAAGCGCGTAGTCGGCTCCATCCGCCGCGTTGCTCAGGCTGAGCGCCGCGAGCGCATTGAGAACATCTGGAATGAGATCGAGGTCGGCAAGAAGTATCACGGCGTGGTCAAGTCCCTGACCAGCTACGGCGCTTTTGTCGATATCGGCGGCATCGACGGGATGGTTCATGTCTCTGAGCTGAGTTGGGGCCGCATCCACCAGCCCTCTGAAGTCGTCTCTGTCGGCGATGAGATCGACGTCTACGTCATCAACTTCGATAAAGAGAAGCGCAAGATCTCCCTGGGTTACAAGGATCCCGAGAGCAACCCCTGGACCCTGTTCACCAACCGTTACCAGGTCGGTGATGTGGCTTCTGTCAAGGTTGTCAAGCTCATGCCCTTCGGCGCTTTCGCCGAGGTCCTGCCCGGTGTGGACGGCCTGATCCACATCTCCCAGATCGCCAACCGCCGCATCGGCAAGCCCGAGGACGTGCTGACCGTCGGTGATGTGGTTGACGCCAAGATTACCGCTGTCGATGACGACAAGCACAAGATCTCCCTCTCCATCCGCGCTCTGTCTGAGCCCGCGCCTGTGAAGGTCGAGGAGCCCGAGGAAGAGCTCGAGGAGGCCGAAGAGACCGCTGAGGATGCGCTGGTTTACGAGGTTTCCGCAGATGGTGTCGCCTCCGGCGTTGCTCCCGAGGCGGAGGAGTAATCATCCAATAAAAAAAACGCTATGGCCAAAGGCCATAGCGTTTTTTGCTGTTTAATGAGTGTCAGGCGAGCTTCTCGTTGAGCCAGTTGAGAATATCCTGATAGACGTCCTGTTTGTTGATCTCGTTGAGCATCTCGTGCCGTCCGCCTGGATAGAGGCGGATCATGACGTCCTTGAGACCGGCTTTGCAGAAAGCCTTGTAGGCCCGATTGACGCCCTTGCCGTTTTCTCCGACGGGATCAGCCTCGCCGGACATGAAGTAGACGGGTTTGTCCTTGTTCATGGAGTCGATGTTCTTCTGATCGGTGATGAACTTCACGCCGCCCATCATGTCGCGGAAGAGACTGACAGTGGCGACAAAGCCGCAGAGGGGATCGGCAATGTACTTATCCACCACAGCCGGATCGCGGCTGAGCCAGTCAAAGGCAGTCCGCACAGAGTCAAAGCCTTTGTTGTAAGCGCCGAAGGCGATGTCGTTGAGCTTGGTGCCGATGGCGTGAGGGCCTTCCTTTTTGACAAACATCTTGGCCATGGTATAGCCGCCGAAGACCATGAGAGGAGACTGGTGCCCGGTTCCGCTGATGATGGCGGCGTCATATTTGTCGGGGTGCTTGATGATGTAGGTTCTGGCGAGGAAGCTGCCCATGCTGTGGCCAAAAATGACATAGGGGATCTCAGGGTACTGTTCCCGCATCAGATCGTGCAGCTTGTCGATATCTTTGATGACGTAATCCCAGCCGTCCTCTTCGGCAAAGAAGCCCTGTTCAGAGGGGGAAGCGATGGTTTTGCCGTGGCCCAGATGATCGTCGCCGACCGCCACAAAGCCGTTGTCAGCCAGAAAAGACATGAAATCCCGGTAGCGGTCCATGTGCTCGGCAATGCCGTGCTCAATCTGCACCACCGCGCGGGGCGCTCCATCGGGGACGCATTTCAGACAGTGTATGGTGTTTTTCCCGGTGCTGGAAGGGAAGGTGAATTCCTCAAAAACGGGCATGTGAATTCCTCCTGTTTCAGATAGTTCGCATTTCAGTTTATCAAAAGGCCGCACCGATCCGGTGCGGCCTTTGCATTGCGGAAATCAGCCGACAATGGCCTTGGTGTCTCTGGCGATGACCAGTTCCTCGTTGGTGGGGATCACGAAGACCTTGACCTTGGAGTCGGGAGTGGAGATCATGATATCCTCGCCGCGCTTGGA
>JAEEGL013327045.1_pt1 | contig 12188 bp, 9 predicted proteins | sample 9134231 | NCBI WGS metagenome assembly JAEEGL01 (sample SAMN16246548, study PRJNA631951) | gut metagenome | biome: gut microbiome; feature: rumen; material: fiber-attached | host: Bos | place: Iran: Karaj | collected 2018-10
ACAAAGCTAGAATTAGAGGCAAAGGGAATAGATTGGTTATTTGGAACTAATACAGCTCAGAGTGTTCGTGATGTGAGAGAAAAATATTCTGAATGGAGCGAAAATTGGAGAAATCCGATAGATCTCAGGGCTCAAAATGCAGGCACACAGCATCCGATTTGCTATGCGGGCGGAAAAGTGGCAGGAAATATCCTCCTTTATTACGCGACTGCACCAGTATTTGGGGAGTGGGCTGCAGCTATGGGAATAAAAAATGCGGCAGGAAGATTCGTTATAAATCAGATTGGGCAAAATGTGCAAGATTTGGTATTGGATACAAGAGTCGAATATGAAAATCTTACAGCAGATGGCGATCTTTCTACTAATGATAAGTGGAAGCTTGCGGGGAATGGACTAGTTAATTTGGGTTTTAATCTTGCAACGGGTGGACTGGAGTTAAAACTAGAAGCAGCAAAGAAAACAGAAAAAGCGATAGGTAATTCAGCAGATATAACGCTTCATTCATATAAAGGGGTGGATAGTTCTGCGGCAAATAATATTAAACTGGAAAAATTAGGTGATGTTGACGGGGCATTTGCAAAGAGTATAGAAACACCTAAAGTACCTGATGGATCAGTAGCAAAGAATGCTGATGTCGCAAAAGCAGGAAAGAGTGCTGATGCAGCCAAAGCAGGAAACGTAGATGAAGTTTCAAAGATAACGAAGCAGACAGGAAAAACATCACCGGATGCGGCGAAAGTGCCTGATGGATCAGTAGCAAAGAAAGCCGATGCCGCAAAAGCAGGAAAGAGTGCTGATGCTGCAAAAGCAGGAAATGTAGATGAAGTTTCAAAGATAACAAAGCAGACAGGAAAGACAGCGCCGGATGCGGCGAAAGCGCCTGATGGCTCAGTGGCAAAGAAAGCCGATGCCGCAAAAGCAGGAAAGAGTGCTGATGCAGTCAAAGCAGGAAATATAGATGATGTTTCAAAGATAACAAAGCAGACAGGAAAGACAGCACCGGATGTGGCGAAAGTACCAGATGGATCAGCAGTAAAGAGTGCCGATGCCGCCAAAGCTGGAAATGTGGATGGTGTTTCAAAGATAACAAAGCAAACAGAAGCACCAAAAGTATCAGATGATGCGGCTATTAAGAGTGATAACGCAGCTTCAGCGCAGGGAGATGCAACTATTAAGAAAAATGTAGTTGCTGACATGGATCCAGAAGCGAATATTGCTAAGATAGAAGCAGAAGCTCTTGAACAAAAAGAAGCAGAGCACTTAGCTGAACAGATTTTGAAAAAAGCCGAAGCTGCGGAAGCTGAAACAACGGCAACTATGAAATCTCTGGAAGTGGATGGAGGACATCTTGAGGGACTTGATTATAGGTTAAAGAGTAAAGAAAGTCTTACTAGAAAAATTATAAGTGATAGCCATAAAAAGAAGATGTCATTAGATGAGGCTGCGTCTGAGATTAATGATAGTTTAAGGTATACATTAGTCTATGGTGAAGCGAATTATACAAAGAATTTTGATAAATCGATCAATAAACTTAGAGAGCAAGGGTATGTTGTTGATAAGGTGAAAAATACTTGGGGGAATGAAATATATCAAGGTATCAATGTTAATTTGATTTCACCTGAAGGAGTAAAGTTAGAATTACAGTTTCATACAGATGCGTCTTATTATACTAAGGAGTATTTAAATCATTCATATTATGAGATTTCAAGAAGTGAATTAGCTTCTCCATTAGAAAAGAGTGAAGCGGACAGAATAATGAAGTTGAACCAGGCGGAGAATGTAAAAACTCCATCAGGTGTAAAGAATATCGGAAGATATATGGAAATTACATCTGAAGCCAAATTTGCAAAGACAGAAGCAGTTCAACAAGCAAGTAAGATCGGTAAAAAGATTGAAGGCAGTAATGTTGCGGCAAATGTTGCAATTGAAGCTAACAAAGAGGCGACAGAAGCAATTGAGAAGGTCGGAAAAAAACTTGGCTATTCAGATAATGTAGTAAAAAGTTATTCTAAAAAGATAGAAGATATAGAGTTTGAATATTATGAGAACGAATTAAAGAAAGCAACTAAAAAGACGTCGGTTAGTAAACAGGAGGTAATTGATTATAGAAGAACACAAATCTCTGACGCTGATTATTATAAAATGGTAGCACAGAAAAAGCTAAATGGAATGGATGCTATTTTGCAATATAAGAATCGTTTTGACGCAGGAGCATTTGAAAAGGGATATTCATTGGATGAAATATTAGAATATAAGATAAATAAGAATGCTCCGGTAAAAGATTATTCAGGCATAAAGCATGGAGATTTTTTGCCTACGGTTGACGCTTTCATAGCTGATGATCAGATAATTTCGCATATGAAGGAAGCCTTGCCTAATAATGCATCAATCCAAGGATGTACAACATTGCAAGAGCTTGCTGATGCGCTGTATAAAGAGCAACCGGAAATTGAACTTGTTGTGTTCCAAAGCAAAGCATCTGAAGCAAGAAATATAGAGTATTTTAATGGAAGCTTTGGTAATGGATCTTTAGGATTTAGAGAAGGTGGAGTATATTCGGTACCTAAGTATAAACTTAATGAGTATGCGGAGAATTATAGTAATTTATGCGGATTTAATATTAATAATGGTAAATTTGAAATATATGATTATGAAAAATTTGGAGCGGATATTCTTTGCGGAGTTGATTTAAAAAATCAATTTGGTGCATATATGATAGAAACGAAGGTTCCAGTTAATGGAGAAAATATAGGAATGCCTTCTGTAAATAATTGTTGTGCATATATGGATGAGTTTGTTTCGGGAGGATATCTGCGAGTAAAGCCGGAAATAGAGCTAACCCAGAAACAGCTCCATGTTGATTTGCAAAGAGGATTTGGAACAGATAAAGGTGTTGAATATAAAATACATGTATTGGCTGGAAATACTAAAACTTCGCAGAATGGAGTTGCAAATGCCAATGCTTCCATTGTATCCAATAATGCTTCTGCATCTAATTTAAAAAGTAGCGCAACTTCGATGCCTCAATTGCCTAATAACACGTCTGCTGGGAAGATACAGAAATCTTATGAGATATATGAAGATTTTTATGATAAGATTTATAACCAACAGAATGATTTAGCGCCAAGTTATGAACAATTTTTAACGGATCTTCATGATGCTAGTACGGATTCAATAGTATCAGTAAAGCAAGTAAGAACAACAAATTTGGAATTGTCTGGAAAAGGAAAGGCATTATCTGGTGAAGCAAAGCTGTCAAATGAAAAGTTTAGAGGAGACAAATATACTATAGAGAACAGTTATGACGGACAAGTATATGGTGAACTTCGTAAACAGTACATAGATGCAAATTTGGCTACTACATGTAAAATTAATGATAACTTAAATGGATATGTAAAAGATAATAGTAAATATTCATCAAAAATGACTGCCGAACAGAAGACTGGTATTGCATGCCTAAAAAAAGAGAGACAGAATGTTGAAGCAATTACAAAGGATACAGTTATGCAAAAGGTTATTTCAGAAGATCAAGTGAAAGGATATCTAAAATCTGAAAAACCTAATAAATTAGTTGGAGGATGTGTTTCAAAAGCTCAAGATGCTGCTCCTTTTACAAATAATATGCGTGAGGCCTATGAGAATCTTAGATTGGATTATGTTGGAAATCCGTATTCTAAAGTAATAGCTGAAAATGGAGATATGTATGTAATCAGATTTAAGTCGGATTATTGTCCTTCTAATGATGAGTTTGCTAAGGTTGATCCAAGTCAACCATGGAATCAGCCGCCTTGTACAAGTACAGGATATTTGGGAAGCAAAGAAAGATTAATTCCGGAATATTCATATGGTAGAGGACATGAGATTACAGATGGAGCAATATACAAAATAGATTCAAATGGAAATGAGACAATGATAGCATATTGGAAAAATAATAAGTTTAATAAAATTGACTGATATTACATGGAGAGGAAAAATGATAGCAAAATATAAGGATAACTACTATTCTTGTGTGTTAAATTCCAAAGAGCAGATAATATTAACCAGATTTAAAAACAAAGCCGATTTTGGATTTGAAGAAGATGATGGTAATTATTTTAAGAATATAACGCAAGAAGAACTATGCGACATTTTTGATGTACACTATTATGTTGAATACGATTCAAAGCTAGATAATACACCTTTTTGGTGGGAGGTTTATCAAGAAGATTTTTCTGAAGAAGGTTTATATCTTTATTTCACAGAGGGGTTTCTGCCTGATTGGGAAGTATGGGATAAAGGTGTTTGCAGGAAATATGTTGATTTTGCAGATATAAGAAAATGTAGAGCAGAAATAAAATATATAAGAAAAGACTTCGAAAAAACTGATTATGTAGATGATAAAGGGATAATAAATACAGATGGTATGCTGAAGTTGCTTGAGAAATATAATGAGGATAATTTGTAAACTTTTTATGTGTTAGGAGGAGAAGCCATAGATTTATAATGGTGTATTAATATTATGAATTATATTAGTGAGTATCTGGAGCGTGAGGCAAGACAAAAAGTATATCGTGCGATCATGGAATATAATGAGGGGCGCGGAATCAGTGGTATGTATAAATTGCTTATAGGCGATATAGGATGGAGAGTGGAGTATCAGGATAAAGGACATCATTTGGGGCTGGTAATTGATGCAATCCATAATCAATATGCAAAAGAGCCGGAGTCAAAAGTTGACGTAATATTCAAGGAGACGCTTGAATATCTTCTTACTAATGCGCGTACTTTAGGTGAATATAGGGGATTGGAAGATGCGTTTATCGATGAGCTTGACAGAGAATTGAAAGGAACCAATAGCTTTATTATCGATGCGGATGATATAGCAAGAAAATTTGGAGAGCTCGTAACAAGAAACTATAATATCTTTAAAGCGGAATTTAAAAATGTAAATTCAGATTTTGATAAATGTTTCTGGGATACGCAAATATATGTTCTGGATAAATTTGGATTGTTTGTTGAAGCAGATCAGTTTGATGGAAAGGGACAGCTTAATTTTCTTCAATGGTATATCGGTGGAGATATTGAGTTTTCAGATCTTACCGAAGAAGATTTAAGGAGGATGCTAATAGATTACAGAGAATCTCTTCCTCATGATCGAAGCGAAAAAAAAAGAATAGAGCAAAAGGTAAGATGTGCTTGTGATAGCTATTTTAATGGAGATAAGATTCCGCTCCGAAATCTTATGCTTGGAATTGGAGAAGGGAACATGACATATTTTGCGGGAGGTGGTCATAATTACCGGATTATTATCGAATCAATGCATAGCATAAATATTGATAATAAAGAAGGCAGAATAAATGAAGAATTGGAAAGCTGCCTAATAGAGCTTATTCGTGAAGTAAGATCTGCATATTATATAAAGCTTCTTGCCAATACTGTTATGTACGAGAAGTGGATAGAGAATACCGAGTATGGAAGTTTTGAGATTAATATCGAAAAGATTACTGGGTATTTTATAGAAAATATAGCTAAGAACCATGAACAGTATATAGTTGAAAGCCCGGATTTCGATAAGTGGCTTACAAGGAAACCTGTAGTAAGGGAGAAGACGCCGGAAGAACAGGCTATTATAGATGCACAAAAGGCAAAAGAGCAAAAAGAGTATGAAGTAAGATTCCTAAGAAGATATGTAGGCTGGGATAAAGAGTTTGATGAGATGAGTGAGCAGGACAGACTTGATCTTCACAGCAGATATATGGCTAATCTGAATGCATATGAAGCAATGATTCCGGAGCTTACAATAAAAGTAAGCGAAGCGGTTCGGAATTATCGTGCCGGTAACAAGGAACAACTGATAGAACTGTTAAGAGGTAAGGGGGATGAAAAAGTAGAATTTATCAGCGGAACAGGACATGCTTACAGAGTAATAATTGATATTATGCATGAGTTGTATAAAAGTGATAACAGCTGTGGAGTGTTAGAAAGTTTGGATGAGTGTCTTTATGATATGGCAGAGGGAATGACTACTGTCAGAGATATAGAAGAGATGATGGATTTATTGATTTATGAGATTGAGAAAGAAAAGAATCAAAGTGCAGGATTTGAGATGAATTTTCATGAGATTTCTGCAGCTATGAAAAGAAACACGCGAGGTAATACGGAAATATATTTGCCACAAATTTCTGATTATTATACGTTTAAATGGGAATTGAATAATAGAGCTGAAAGAATATGCGGTGAGAGAATTCTATAAATATTTTGTTGATATTATTTTTTCTGGAAAGGGTAATTTAGATTATGAATAATGAATCAATCAGAGATGATGCTGAGTTTAATAAAAGAGTAGCGGAAAGAAAGTTAAGAGGAATGGAAACTCTTATACAATGTAAAGACCGTTATGATGCAGGGGCGTTTGATGACAAATATTCTTTGGATGAAATATTTGAATTTAAGATGTCAAAGAATGCAAAGCAAAGAGAGTATAATGGTATAGAGCATAGTGATTATTTACCGCTTGTTGATGAATTCATTAGTGATAGACAGATAATCAAATATATGAAAGATGTGCTTCCGGGAAATGATTCGATTAAGAAGTGTAGATCATTACAGGATTTAGCGGATGTATTATATCAAGAGAAACCTGTAATTGAACTTGTTGTATTTCAGAGCAAAGAAAATGGCGCCAACAATATAGTTACAAATAACGGAAACCTTGGCAGAACAGATTTAGGCTTTATGGAAGGCGGAGTATTTTCTGTACCTAAGTTTATGCTAGAGAGATATGCATCGGAATATGGCGATATCTGTTCGATTAAGGATGGTAAATTTGTAATATATGACTATGAAAGATTTGGCGTGGATGTTCTGAATGACAGGTCTTTATTCTTTAATGGTTGTGGAGTATACATGATAGAAACCATAGTTCCTGTTAATGGGAATAATATAGCAATACCTTCGGTTAATAATATTGGAGCAGATATCGTGGAGTTTGTGCCGGGAGGATATTCAAGAGATAAGCAGGAAATACAGGTTGTACAGAAGCAGTTGCATGGTATCAATACGAAAGCAGGATTTGGAATATGCGGTGATACCAAATATATTATCGAAGAGATATAAAGTTGATAAGGATAATCCTTGATTGTTTAGGATGGATTTGAGGGCATTATGGGAATCAGGAATATTCAGATAGTAAGTGCAGACATAGAATATGTAAACAAAATATTGGGACGACTTGTTTCGGAGATTAGAAATGATATCCGATTAGAAGTGGTAACGGATAAAAGATATTTTATAGAATTTAACGGAGCAGATCATCCGATTGATGTTTTGTTCATTGATGAGGCGTTGGCAACCGGAGTGGTCTCATTGCCTTCGGTTAGGCAGATTTATGTTATTTCTGAGAGACATGATGCCAATGCTGTAAGTAAGTTTGATGGAGCGGCAGGTATACTCAGAATACTTGGAGATGATGCGCTTAAGAGTAATAATGGAATAAATAAGAGAGATTGTAAAATAGTTAATATTGTTTCGCCTTGTGGTGGTTGTGGGAAGACTACGGCAAGTATAGGGATTGCATACAGATTAGCACAGATGAACAGAAAGACGCTATATATTGATGCTGAATATGCACAAGATTTTTATGAGGTAATGCCTAAAGATAGTATAGATGAAGCGTATTCAGATGAGCAGATGGCAGCGCTGATGATAAACATCACTCCACAGTCTCTGGAATACATAAATCAGAATATAGTTCACGGAGTATTTGATTATATACCTCCGTTTAAGAACAATTTGGCAGGCTACCACTTGGATCCTAAGAGGATATTGGAGGCCGCTAAAATAATTGCGAATAAAAGTTTGTATGATTATATAGTCATTGAGCACGGGACTGGATTGTCCGGTGAAGAAATCGATAGCATATATGAGGGCGGCCGGTTGGTTGTTGTATCTAATGTAGATTTGGAACATGAAAGAGTACAGAGATTATTGAGACTGTTCAGAGGATATAGCGGGCTGGGAACGATACTATTACATAATTGTGATAATAAATATTTGGAGGGCTCAAATAATAGGTTTTCTGTGGCAGAGAATATCTTTTATCAGAAGGATGATACTATAGAGGAAATATTGGCAAATGGATACTATAAGAAGGCTGCAGAGTCAATATTATAGCTGAGTATTATGGAGGAAATATAATGATTAATGTTGATGAAACAAAGTTAGAGTCATATGATTCACGTATTAAGCAAATAAATACAGCAATGACTAATTTGTATAATTATCATGCTGAGCTTGAAACAATTCTGGCAAGCGGTAAATGGGAAGGTGATGCGCATGATATAACTTCTACTGTAGTGCAAACGGTTAAGAGTTACTATGAGAGTTTTATAGTTGATTATGATGCGATGAAATTAAACGTATTGAACCTTGTTAAGAATGTTGATGATTTTCATAATAATTCTGCTTCTGTGCAGAATATTGCAGAGTAAGGAGAGAATACATGGCTGAAGGAAATATTAAGATTGATGCAGCTGAAATGGATAAACTTGTTGAAATATTTGACGGGTGTACTAATGAAACGTATAATGCGGCAAATTTAATTTTTGAATTAGTGGGCGATTTAAATAATTTATATAAAGGAAAAGCAGATCAAAGTGTTAATGCGACATGGGCTGGGTTATATAATTGGATGGCAAAGATGAATTCAATATATGCTGCGTTATCTACATTTATAACAAATACACATGCTCAATTTTCAAATGTAGATTCAACAAAGGGAGAACATGCAGATAGTGCGATTGAAACAGAGGAGACTACTAAGGAAAATTGATTTATTTTGTATTTATGAGGGATGCGTTAGATGATAATTAATCGATATGATTCATATGTGCATATAGATAGGTCAGAGGGCGAGCAGTGGTCTCAGCTGGCTATAAAGGTATTGCAACAGGAAAATAATAGAGAGATGGTTAGTCCAAGAATAGTTTCGTTCAATGGTGAAGAAAGAATGATTTTTTCTATTGATGGACTTACTTTGGAAAGTGCTACATCTGGAAGTGCTGAACATAATAATCGAATGATTGAAGCATTCGTTAAAATAATCGAATATGTGGATTCCAGTGAATTTTTGAAAAGAAATAATATTCTTCTCAGAGATGATATGCTGTATTGGAGTCAGACTGATGATACGCCGAGATTTATAATTGTGCCTCTTGAATATGGCAATCAGATGATTGGATGTACAGAAAATGGTTGTTGGGAGAAGGATTTTATTTTTTTAATACGTAAGTATATGGACTTTGGCAGAGCAGTAAATGATTGGAATATTGCAAGAATACGAGAATTATGTGAAACGGAACAAATAGACAAGATAGATGAAATCATACAGCTGGTAAAAGGGATAGTTTCAGGAAGTAAAAATGTGATAAAAAGTAATACTGATGTGCGCGTTCCTGAAGTATTATCTGCACCTATGAGAACAGTTGTGCTTAAATACCAAGGTGAGTATGGTCATTTTGTCCTTTATGATAAAGAACCTGTATACAAAATCGGAAAGTCTGATAATTGTCAGGGGATAATTAGCTTTAATCCGACGGTAAGCAGGGAGCATTGTGTTATAGAATATAATGGAAACAGCTATTCAATAATGGATCTGAATAGTAGTAACGGAACATATCTTAATGGTGAAAGAATATATCCTAATGATAAGAAGGTGTTAATGGATGGGGATGTTGTTGTAATTTCAAATATGATGTTTAAGGTTGTTATAGAATAGTGATTAATTGTGACAAGTTATAGTATGAAAGGAAGGCTAAGTTATGAAAACAAGGTATTATAAGTTTGATAAAAGCGATGGGGGAATGAGGGTGACTGGATATATATATGAGTATTTGGATAATTATGGGAATTGGGTAGAAGATTCAACCCTTATAAATAAATTTGTTGGTGGAGATATTGATTATGACGAAATATCAGAAGAAGAAGCAGAGCAATTAGTTGAAAAAGCAAAAAGAAAAGCCAAGGAAAATGGAGAAATATGAAATACTTATTTTGACGCACGTTAAATAGGCTCAGTGGCGTGAATATGAGAAACTGTAACATCCTTCGGAAGGAAATCAACTCAAATTGATTTCCTTCCGAATTTTATTTATAATATATTTACATCAAATTGAGAGGAGTATTCTCATGAAAACGTGTAAAGAGATGTCGAAGGAATGGGGTATATCAGAGCGCAGAGTGACTGAGTTTTGCAAAAAGAATATTATTCCGGGCGCTGTTAAACTGGGTAAAAGGTGGCAGATACCGGATGACGCTCAAAGACCGTCTGACAATCGTATTGTTACCGGGAAATATGTTAAAGCGGGAAATGTGAAAGAGAAGAAGCCTCTTCCGGTGGGGATATCAGATTTTGTTCGCGCGCAGTCTGAATACTACTATGTGGATAAAACTTTACTGATCAAGGAGTTTCTGGATCGAAAGGCATTGGTTTCTTTGTTTACGCGCCCGCGCCGTTTTGGAAAAACGTTGAATATGGATATGCTCCGTGTCTTTTTTGAAATTTCCGACGAAGATACAAGTAAGTATTTTGTTGATAAAGCAATATGGAATAGCGGAGCTGATTATAGAGCACATCAGGGCAAGTATCCTGTGATTTTTATGACTTTTAAGGATGTGAAATTTGATTCTTGGGAGGCAACTTTTTCTAAGATCACCGAACTTCTTCAGGATGAATTCGGAAGACATGCTGAACTAAAGAACAGTGACAAGCTGGAAAAATATGAAAAAGACTACTATGAAAAAGTATTAAACGGATTGGCAAATGAAGTGGAATTGTCTGCTTCTCTTTTGAAGCTGTCCAAGATGCTCGCTGAGCATTATGGTACGGCGCCGATCATTATCATTGATGAGTATGATACTCCGATACAGGAAGGCTATTCGAAGTCGTTCTATGATGAGATCATTGGATTTATGAGAAATTTCTTTTCCGGAGCTTTTAAGGATAACCGCAATCTGTCATATGGTTTTTTGACAGGTATCCTGAAAATATCTCAGGAAAGTATTTTCAGCGGATTGAATAACCTGATGGTCAATTCGGTCATGGATGAAGAGTATGATAGATTTTTTGGATTCACTGAAGCGGAAGTTTATGAGATGCTTGAATACTATGGAGTATCGGACAAAGCGGATGAACTCAGGAAGTGGTATGATGGATATCTTTTTGGAAGTACGGAAATATATAATCCGTGGTCTGTTATAAATTATATTTCGAGAGGTTGCCTGCCGCAGGCATATTGGGTTAATACGGGCAAGAATGAGATACTGGAAGATGTTCTTGATTCAGCTACCGATGATATAACGGATAAACTTAAGGCGCTTCTTGTTGGAGAAAAGGTTATTGCGAAGATTGATCAGAGTGTGGTATACAGGTCACTTACTGAGAATCCGGCAAATATCTATAGCCTACTTTTGGTCGCCGGATATCTGAAAACGATCAGAAAAGAACTTCAGGGAGACGGATCATGGCTTTGTGAGGTGGCAATACCAAATCGTGAGATATCTACTGTGTATAAGAGTGAAGTTTTGGCACATTTGTTGCAGATAGGAGCAATGGGTAGAACAACGGCCAATAAGATCGCTGAGAGTTTGTATGCTTTAGATTCTAAGAAGCTTCAAGACGGTATTGGCGAGTACATGAAGAAGAGCATCAGCTTTTATGATGCAGGTGCGGAAGGCTTCTATCACGGCATGGTGCTGGGACTTGTGGCACTAATGGATAATCAGTACAAGATTAAATCGAACAGAGAGTCAGGCGACGGAAGATACGATATCAGCTTGATTCCCAGAGAGAGCAAATATCCCGGAATAATCATGGAGCTTAAATGGGATAAGGAACTGAGTGACAAAGAGCTTGATTCGTTGTCTGTTGAAGCACTGAAGCAGATCGGGGAAAAGGGATACGATGCAGAAATGCGTGAAGAAGGCGTAGAGGATATTATAAAACTGGGGATTGCATTCTCGGGGAAGAATGTAAAAATTTGTGCAAATGAAAAGTGAACGACGTTAAAGGCAATTTATATATAAAAAACAGACTACTCAACAAAGAAATCAAGTAACAGTTTCCCTTCTCTCTCCGCTTTAAAAAACCCCACATCTATGGTATCATTTTTCCTAGTATATAGTTCGAAAAATACTTATGTTGGGGAGGAACT
>JAEEGL013634551.1_pt1 | contig 12188 bp, 9 predicted proteins | sample 9134231 | NCBI WGS metagenome assembly JAEEGL01 (sample SAMN16246548, study PRJNA631951) | gut metagenome | biome: gut microbiome; feature: rumen; material: fiber-attached | host: Bos | place: Iran: Karaj | collected 2018-10
GATTTTGTTACCGTCAACGTAGCACCGAATACTACCCTACTGAACGCAATTTCTGCGACCGGAAAATTCGCTTCAAATGGAGAAATTAAGCGTTTAATTTTAGCGGGCGCAGTCAGCGACATTGATACAAAAGAAAAATTAGGAATTGATTATAATTTGACAAAAACTGTCAAAATTAAAGTTGGGAAATTAAATATATTTAAAGTGGAGGTAAAATAGATGAAAGATGAACGTATTGTAAAGTTAGCACATAACTTATTACATTACAGTTGCAAATTACAAAAAGGACAATCTATCATTATCGAAGCCAGTGTCGAAGCCAAAGATTTAATTAAAGAATTAGTGCGTCAAACTTATCAAATTGGTGCGTATCCGTTTGTGCGTTTAAGTGATGGCGAAATCAGTCGTGAAATCATGATGGGAATGACCGAAGTCCAAGCGAAAAAGGCTTGCGAATATACTTTGCCAATGTTTGAAGGTGCTTCAGCATACATCGGTATCAGTTCACCACACAATAAATTCGAAAGCAGCGATGTGCCGGACGAAAACAAAAAAATTTACAGCAAATTTTATGGTAAACCTGTGCACATGGATACCCGAGTTTGTAAAACCAATTGGGTAATTTTGAACTATCCTAATCCAGCATTGGCTCAACTAGCGCAAATGCCAAGCGAAACGTTTGAAGATTTCTTTTTCGATGTTTGCACTTTAGATTATTCAAAGATGGACAAAGCTATGCAAAATTTGAAAAAGTTAATGGAAAAGACTGATAAAGTGCATTTAGTCGCCAAAGATACTGATTTAACTTTTTCAATTAAAGGACAACCTGCCATAATTTGTTCAGGTTCGTGCAATATCCCCGACGGCGAAATTTACACTTCCCCATTAAAAACATCAATTAATGGTAAAATCCATTTTAACATTCCATCTTTACACAAGGGAATCATTCATGATGACATCACTTTAGAATTCAAAGATGGTAAAGTTATTAACGAAAGTTCATCGCATACTGCTGAATTAACTGCTGAATTAAACGTTGATGAAGGTGCCCGTTATGTAGGTGAATTCTCGTTTGGTGTTAACCCTTACATTACCAAACCAATGTATGACACATTATTTGACGAAAAGATTTCTGGTTCGATTCACATGGCATTAGGCAATGCTTACGACGATGCACCGAATGGCAACCATAGTCAAAACCATTGGGATATTGTGCTTTCAATGCGTCCAGAATATCATGGTGGTCAAATTTATTTTGATGATGTCTTAATCCGTGATAACGGTTTATTTGTTTTGCCAGAATTAAAATGTTTAAATCCTGAGAATTTGAAATAATATTAGTTAAATTTTTTCGCTAAATTTAACCCAATCAACGATGTTCCAAAATGCGTCAACATAAGTTTGTCGTTCATTTGGGTATTGCAAATAATACGCATGCTCCCAAACATCAATACATAAAATTGGTGTGCCGGTTGGTATGTCATAATTATTTGTTGTTATAATTCTTAACTCCCCTTTATTGTCTTTAACCAGCCATACATAACCCGAGCCACAAACATTTAACGTTGCGGTGGCAATTTGTTCCTTAAATTTTTTCCAACCACCGAAAGCAACCGTGATTTTTTGCGTAGCTTGGGGCGTAATCCCAATGATAATTTGACCGGTTGCTGGTCGTAATTCTGAGAAGAAGAAAAAATGGTTATATATTCCGCCTACCAAATGTCGCAGAATATTATCTTGATTGGTTTCAGCATATGATAATAATTCGCTTAAATTCATGTTTTGCAAATCGAGTTGCGCTTCTAAAAAGTGATTAAGATTTTTAATTTCATTAGCTAATAAGTCATAATGTATGCGCATGGTTTTATGGTCGATGTAAGGTTCCAAGGCATCTAAACTATAATTTAGTTTTAAATTGACAAACGGATAAGTCATTTGTTCCCATTTTTGTGTTATATTTTCCATATCCAATCAATATGACATTATCTGTTAAAAGTTGACTAAATTCGCCCGCGGTAAAATTTCATGCTTTTTTTAATTTTTGTCACATAGGCATTGGTTTCCTTAAACGGACATGTATTCAGACATGTTTTCCCTTGTTCGGTTAACCATCGTGTGACATTACCTTCTCCTGCGTTATAGGCAAACAACGCGGTATCAACATCATCAAATTTTTTAATTAAATATGCCAAATATTTAACGCCAAGCTTAATATTTGTCGCAGGGTCAAATAAATCAATTTCTTTATCAGTCAATGACTGTGCGGTAGACGGTAAAAGTTGCATTAAACCGATTGCATGTTTTGATGAAACTTTGTTTTTGTCAAAACTGCTTTCCGCATTAATAACTGATGCAATTAAAACCGGGTCAACCGAATATAGTTTACTGGCAACAATAATTTCTTGCTGATACTTTAATGGAAAACAAACATTAAACAATAACAGCCAAACACAAAGCAAGCATACAAATAAAGCACTTACGATAAGCGTAAATCTTTTCACTATACATATTATAGGTTATAAACGATTAAAAATGCGTTGTCCAACGGTATAACATAAAGCCATGGCAACTCCAGTGCCTAATACTAATACGCCAATTATTATGGTCGCAATGAACACAACTGGAATTTATGGAATTAAAAGTAAAATCAAGCCAATTAAACCCATTATAACAATCATGCCACCTAACATCATAATAAAAGAACTTAAACTTTGCTTGATAACTGCAGCCTCGCTTTCAAATTCAAGTTTTGGAAAGCATAGATTGATAAATACTCCAACATAAGAAATTAAAACGTTAGCCAAAACAGGAGTAACTAACAACACTATAAAATCCAATGTGGACAGTTGCAAAACACATTGTAAAACAACGCTGCAAACTATTGCTAATGGTGAAATCAATAAAATGTTAAATAAAACTTTTGCATTTAAAACTGTATGTGCGGGGATTGGCATACTGCGTAAAATCCATAACTGTTTACCTTCTAACGAAATTGAAAACGCAGCAGGATAAGTTAAAATTGTCAAAGCGGCATAGACTAAACCAATCATCAAGAAACTAATTTCAACTGGTAAGCCCATAGAAAAGCACATTACAATTAAAGTTTTGGCACGGTCAACCGCCAACCAAATTGTTAAAGCAACCATGCCCAATGGACCAATCAACGTGTTTAACATCATTGTAGACGAATTAAAATATCGGTTAGTTTCATTCTTTAAAATTGATTTAAATGGCGTGGTCGCTTTGGAACTGATTGCAACTGATTTGTATTGCATTGCACGACCTTCGCGGTTTAATAATAAAGCATTTAACCAATTACCCAAAACAAAGAACGCAACGATGCCAACAATTATAGGACACATTACCAACGGATTAAAAGTTATCATCCAAGACACCATTTTTAACATCAAAGGAGAACTGGGATCAACAATTGCAAATTCATAAACGAAAACTACACCAATTAAAATGAATAACGTCAAAACCGCTTTTGAGATATTCCCGAATTTTGAATTTGAAAAGCAAACAGTTACTAAATAATCAACCAATGATGAAAGCCCCACTGCCATTAAAGGAATTAGTATCATAACCGTGATACATCCCAAAAGCGCGGCAATGCTGAATGGCGTATAAACCATATAAGCAACCACACTGGGTAAAAAGAACATAATCACGATTAAGAAATTAAAGCAAAGACGTGACAATGCTTTGGCAATCATAATTTCAACTTTTTTAAACGGCATGCTTAATAGCAGTTCCGTATCGTTAGCCTTTTGTCCACCGGTAATTTTTTGTAAAGCAAAAATAATCGACATAAACAGAGAAATTACCAAACCGTAAACCAAAACACCGGCTTGGGCATTGAATCCTGCTAAATATTCAGCCATGTTCAGTAACATCCAAGTAAACAATGCTGTGTTAGCCACAAATATCAATGTCACAAGCACAAAACCAGCGATTGTTTTCGCACGTGCATTTTTGCGACGTAAATTACCGATACCACATAAAATGTAGTTCTTAAATAGAATTCCGATATTACGCATTCAAGAATACCTCTTCCAAACTCTTGTCGGCTTTGATGTCCTTCATCGTGCCTTGTTTAATTACAGTTCCGTCTTTAATCATGACAACTTTGTTACAAAGTTTTTCTGCCACTTCCAAAACGTGGGTTGAATAGAAAATTGCCCCACCATTTTTAACGAAATCTTGCATAATAGTTTTCAAAGTAAATGATGCTTGTGGGTCAAGTCCGACAAACGGTTCGTCCAGAACTAATAATTTAGGTTTGCGCATGAAAGCCGCAATCAAAACCAATTTTTGACGCATACCGTGTGAATAAGACTTAATTGGCAAGCCCAAACTGTTAGTCAATTCCCATTGGCTAGCGTAATATTCAATCGCTTTGTCGCGTTCTTCAACCGGAATACGATAAACCGAAGCCACAAAACTTAAATATTCGTTACCCGTTAAAGTGGTATAAATATCCGGATTATCTGGAATATAAGCCGTTACTTTTTTACAAGCAATCGGGTCATCTTTTACCGAATGACCATCAATCAAGATTTCCCCTTCTTCAAAATTCAAAGTTCCCACCACACAACGAATAGTGGTGGTTTTACCCGAACCATTTGGTCCGATAAACGCGCAGATGTCCCCTGCTTCAATCGACAAATTCAAATCTTTGACACCGACCTTTCCATCGGCATATGTTTTGGTTAAATGATTAATTTTTAGCATACAACCATTATACCGCAAAAATTTATTTGGTGCAAATTAAAATGATAAATTGTTGATTTTATTTCTTAAATTGTGAGTTGTAAAGTTTAGTATAAGCACCGTTGAGTGCCATCAGTTGCGTATGCGTGCCTTGTTCGACAATGTCGCCGTGTTCCAATACCAAGATTTTGTCGGCGTTGCGGATGGTGGATAAACGATGCGCAATAATGAAAGAAGTTTTATTGGTTGATAAGCGGTCCATGGCTTTTTGCACCAATTCTTCGGTGCGAGTATCGACGGAAGACGTGGCTTCGTCCAAAATTGAAAATGGCGAATCTTGCAACATACCACGGGCAATCGTAAACAATTGGCGCTGCCCCGCGGAAATATTATTACTGTCATCTAAAACCGTGTCTAAGCCGTTTGGTAATGCATTCACAAAGTTATCAATGCCAATAATGCGACAAACTTCCATAATTTCATCGTCAGTAATACCAATGCGGTCATAACATAAATTTTCGCGCACTGTGCCCTTGAACAGCCATGTATCTTGCAATACCATGGTAAATAAATCGTGCACATTTTCGCGGGTTAAATTTTTAATTGATTTACCATCAATAATAATATCGCCATCGTCAATATCGTAAAATTTCATTAATAAATTAACTAATGTGGTTTTGCCGGCTCCCGTCGGTCCAACAATCGCAATTTTTTGTCCAGGTTTAACTTCGCAAGAAAAGTCTTTAATGACTAACTCGTTCGGACGATAACCAAATTTAACGTGCTTGAAACTAATGGCACCTTTGGCGGTTTTCGGGTCAATATATTCTTTACATTGGTCTTGATTCGGCATTTCGGCTTCTTCTAAGAATTCGAAAACGCGTTCAGATGCCGCCATACCTGATTGCAGACGGTTCATACATTGTGAAATTTGCGAAAGCGGATTAGTAAACAAACGCACATATATTACAAACGCAAAGATTACACCGACGTTAATCACACCATTGATACACAAAATTGCACCCACTATTGCCACGGCTAAGTAGCCTAATTCGCCGACAAAACCCATTATATGCGACATTAAACCACCAAAGAATTCACTCATAACGTTACTTTTGAAAAGTTTGTTATTCAGTTGGTCAAACTCTTGTGTCGTGCTGGCTTGCGCATTATAGGCTTTAACAACGTTATGGGCAGCATAAATTTCTTCAATGTGTCCGTTAATTTCGCCAAGTTCTTTTTGTCGGCGGGTAAAATATTTCTGCGAACGTTTCAAAATAAATACCATTAAGACCATACCAACTAACGAGGCTACAATCGCTGTTAGTGCCAAAATCCAGTTGGTGATAAACATCATTAATGTTGAACCTAACAACAAAGCTACCGCGCTGAAAAGCATGCCCAGCGAATTAGAAAGTGAATTTGCTAACGTGTCAACATCATTCGTAACACGCGACAATACATCACCGCGCGTATGATTATCCATGTATGAAAGCGGAATTTTGTTAATTTTTTTGGAAATTCCCGTGCGTAAATCTTTAGCAAAACGGTTAGACGTTGTCGCCATAATTAAATGCTGAATTAGCGAAAATACCGCGCTGCAAACGTAAATAATTAACAAAGTTATGGCAATGCGTTTGACCAAATTCATCTCAATCGGATTAGGATTTTGATTAAAGACTGTTGGCACCCCAGCCAAAATAGTATCGCTTAAATTTGAAATTTGATTTGGAACAATAATTGACAAAACCGAGGCTGTGATTGATAAAATAATGGCAATAATTACCGGAACCAAAAACGGTTTTAAATATAGCACCATATCTTTCAATGCTTTTTTTAAGTTTTTCGGTTTTTCGCCGACTGGACCGCGTCCACCACCAAATCCACGTCGAACCGTAGGTCGTTTTGTTTCAGCCATTTAATTCCTCCTTGCTCAACTGTGAATAGGCAATTTCTTGGTAAGTTTTACAATTTTTTAACAAATCTTGATGTGTGCCAATGCCGACACAAGCACCTTTTTCCAAAACAACAATTTGATTGGCATTCATAATTGTGCCAATGCGTTGTGCCACAATGATGTTAGTCGCATCATGAGTTTGCTTTTTTAGTTCACTACGTAATTTATAATCAGTAACATAATCCAACGCTGAAAATGAATCATCAAAGATGTAAATTTCTGGTTCCCGGGCTACAGCGCGAGCAATTGACAACCGTTGTTTTTGTCCTCCGGAAAGGTTGCTGCCACCTTGTGCTACCGCACCTTGATAACCGTCTTCCATCTTTTCAACGAAATCTGTGCTTTGTGCGATGGCAATGGCTCGTTTAATTTGGTCATCAGAAACCTGAAACTTTCCATTGTCGCCAAAAGCGATATTCTCGCTGACTGTGCCAGAAAACAAAACCGCACGTTGCGGCACATAGCCAATTTTATTATACAAAGTTTCCAATTGATAATCTTTAATATTAACCCCATCAATTAAGATTTCACCTTCTGTGCAATCGTAAAAACGCATAATTAAATTAACAACAGTTGTTTTACCACTGCCTGTTGAACCGATGAATGCCAAAGTATCCCCCGGTTTGGTTTTGAAAGAAATATTTTTTAACATCAATTCTTCACTATCTGGATATTTAAAACTAACATTACGGAATTCAACCACGCCTTTCAGTTTGGTATCCGCAGCAAACGAACCATCAAGAATGCTGTTTTTGGTTCCTAAAAAGTGATTAATTCGTGCCGCCGAAACACTGGCACGCGGCCACATGATAAAAATCATAACTAACATGAGAAACGATGAAATAATTTGACTAGCATAACCATTAAAAGTTCCCATGTCGGCAAATAAAATATCTTTACCAACGTTAGCACCATTAATTAGCAACGCTCCAATCCAATAGATACCCAACGGCATTAAATTAGTTACCAAATGAATTATTGGATTTAAAAATCCTAATGTGCGTTGATTAAAAATTAAAGTCTTGGTTAAAATTTGATTTTTTTCTTCGAATTTTGTTTCTTGATATTTTTCAGCATTAAAAGCATGAACCACACGAATACCAGCCAATTGTTCTTCGGTTACATGATTAATATCGTCGATATAGCTTTGCACTTTTTTAAACTTAGGCAACACTAACGCCATAATAATGGCAACACTAATGATAATTAAAACAACCGACCCCGCGGTTAAACTACTCCATTCCCAACTCTTGTTAGCAATTTTAGTAATTGCCCAAATTGCTGTCATTGGTGCTTTGATTAACATCTGCATGCCGATGGCAATCAATACTTGCACATGCATAATATCGTTGGTTGTGCGGGTAATTAAACTGGATACCGAAAATTTATTAATTTCCGCCATGGAAAGATTTTGAACTTTTACATAAACTTCACGTCGCAGATTACGCACGAAACGCGCTGAAATTAAGGCGAATAAGTAGCCACAAAACACAGCGCCCAATAAACTGCAAAGAGAACATGCCAACATATAAGCACCTTGAACCAAAATTTCGTTAATTGTGCCGCCACCTTGAATTAATAATAAAATGCTACGAGTGTAATCGACCAGTTTCAAGTCTAACCAAACTTGTGCCACAATAAAAACGACTGCCAACAAAAAACACAGCCAATCAAATACTTGCAGACGTTTAATCAATTTAAACACTTTGTTACTGGTCCTCCACTACATAATAATTTATTAAATGTTTATACCAAAAACTCCACCGATTTGCAAGTTATTTAATAAATAAAAACCGCTTTAATCAATAAAGCGGTTTAATTATTTTCTTTCTAATTAATCACTCATTTATGTTTAAAGTAAATCTGGTTTCCACCCATTCAATTACATTCCCCGCATTATCGGTAATGGCATAATCACCATCGACAATAATTGATACATTTAAAACATATGAGCCACTCTTGTCAAATGTTGGTCTACTGTTTAAACTAGCGTTTCCAGTGTTTTGAAGATCTTGATATTGATACATAAGTAAATATTCGACATTTTGATTATCTAATGTTACAGTTGCGGTTACATAAAGCGGTCCGTCATTGTGGTCAAGTGTAACTGTATCATTAACCGGTGTCAATATCGTTCCATTTTTATCTTTAAATGTAAATGAACAATCTGTTACCGCAATTTTTGGCAAATCATCTACGATTTCCCATTCATAATACAATTCCGTAACATAATCACCTTGTGCATCAACTAAAATTTTGTCATTATCAATAAATACAATTCCATATACCGACCTGTATTGCCCAATTCCCTTAGCTTTGGTTACTTCAACCCATTCATTTTCAATTAATTTTTCTAATCTTAACTCATTAAGATAAAAATCACTTTTATTAATATTGGTTGGAACAAGTTCTACTTCAACAACTTTAATCTTACCATCATAACTAACGGTATTATTGATTTGCGTTACACGATGGTCTTGACTTTCAACAACACTCGCATAATAGAACTTTACTGGCACATAATCCGATTCTACAAGCATGTAGTAAATTTGATTCCAATCAATGATATCAGAATTATTTAATTCATATTCTTCTTGTCCGTTTTTCAAATAAAGTTGGTTATAAACCGTCATCCATTTAGAATAATCGGTTGTATCCGCCGAAACGAAATATTCATTGGCATCTAAATTTGATGAATTAGTTTCACAATATGTATATTCCCAATCAGGAACATAAATATTTTCATCACCATAAATCCAACCATGGAAATTCAAAATCGTTCCAGTCAAACCAAGATAATTAACGCCATTTCTTAAATAAACCATTTTCTTAATTGAATTTGCGGAATAATTAGAATTATCAATACCAAAAGTGAAATTTAAATAAATATATTCATGTGGACAATCATTGGCAATTGTAACCGTTTTGTTTTCGTTATCAATCGTTATTCCCGTAGCCGGAACCTGCATATCACTGTCTTCCCATGCAGTCATTCCAGTAAATGTTGCAACAACATTTGAATCAACTTCTTCCCCACGTTTTGCGACGATGTCCGAGACCGAAACAGTATAAGTATGTCCAAATAACAAATATGTATTATTGTTATCATCAAGGCGAATTGAATGATTATTCTCAGTTAAATCAATGTTTGTTTCAATGTTATAATCCTTTGCCCTAATTCTCCAAGAACCAAGTTCTCTGGTATAGCCAGTTTCGACTTCGCTGTTTTCATTAGTCCATTTGAATTCAACACGATTTCGCAATTCAGAAAGCACAGTGTAAACAACGTTATATGTTCCTACGTTTGTTCCTGCATAGCCAGAAATATGGTAAAGATTAGTCAAAATTTCTTCACCATTGTTGAAACTCCATTCATAACCAAACCATTGATTACCTTCTTTTCTTGCATTATAATATCTGTTGGCAATATGGTGTTCTTCTCCATCATATTCAATATCACCTTGGGTAACTTGACTATCGCCAACATAAATTTGAATTACATTGTCCGAAACATCAATTTGTTTTTTGTTGACAATTAACCTAAAATTACCAATACGTTTAGGTTTATAATTCACGACATCAGAAGTATACCAAAAATTGAAACTATATGTTTTTGCTTCATTAACAATAAAATTTTGTGCCCCTTGCAATGTTAATTTTCCTTCTTCAAATAAACTCAATACAGAACCACCATGATTGTTTCCAGATTCATCATAGACCATTTCGTTATTTTCATTGACTTCAAAGACACATATAGAATTAAAATAAGCAAAATAATCAGAAACTGTTTCACAACATGGATCCCAAGTTACTTCTAATTGGTTATCAGACAAAGGTGTATAAACTGGAATGTTACCACCAGTTTCGTCGAAAAGAAGATTCCCTTCTTGATCTCGCGCATAATCACTTTCAAAAAAGGCATAATTTTTGGATTCATCCGCACTCACAACAGTAAAGCCACATAATTCTGTTCTAAACGGATTATAATTATCTGTCTCAATTTCTGCAAAAAGTTGATAATCACCTGGTGTGATATCACAAATTGCGTTTTCTGCATACTCGTATGTAAAATATATTTCGCTATAGGAACCATCATCGGTTTTTCTTTGATAATAATATCTTATATTTTCAAACGTTACGCTATTAGGTAATGTCACACTTGGCTTTGCTAAAATGCCACCATAAACCATTCTCGTTGAAATATTTGGATAAACAGGATTGATATAATCACCTTTATCAACATATAAAGAAGCGGAACTTCTTACATTATTTCCATAAGTAAACGAAATATTATAACTTCCAACAGTTAAATATTGAGAATTCCACTCTTCATTTTGTTGTGTGCTTTCGTTCCACTTGGTAATTTTATATTCAATTCCCGCAGCCTCCTCTTTGGATAATTCATCAATACTAGTCTTTGTTCCGTCTGAATAAACTACTTTTACTCCAAATGATTGATACGGAAAATTCAGATAAGTTTTATAGGTAACCGTAACAAATTGATTATCATATTCAAATCCAGAAATTACCTTGGTGGTATTATCATCACCACATGCTACTAAAACAAACGGCACCCATAAGAGCACCGCCAAACACAAAACCATTTTTAATAAATTTTTAATTGAGTTTAAATTTTTATTTTTCATCTTAATATAGTATATAAGTTAAAGCATCTTTTAAACAAGCACTTTTTTACGTATAAAAATTTTTTTATGGTAAAAAATAATAACATGATTAATATCATGAATAGTTCTCAACCACAAAATCAAAAATTAAAACCTTGGGTTATTGCAATGATTATGATAGGCATAACTTTATTAGTTGGTTTTATTGGCACAGCACTGGGTGGACAAATGCGTGATGATTATGCACAACCACCTCTTTCACCCGCTAACTGGGTATTTCCGCTAGTTTGGACTATTAATTACATTGCGATTGCATTGGCAGCATTTATGACTTACCAAGCCAATCAAATCACAGTCCGTCGTCGCAATGACTTAATTTGGTATGGTATTCATTTATTCTTTAATATGTTGTGGCCATTGTTTTTCTTCCGCTTGAACTTATTAGCATTCTCAATTATTTGGTTAGGATTAAACATTGTTTCAGCAATCATTGTTGCTTGTCGTTTCTATAAATCATACTTAGCTTCCGGAATTATTTTTATCATTTATATTATGTGGTTATTCTATGCCTTCTATTTAAATTGTGGTGTTATGGTTTTAAATATTTAAAACTTTAAATTTCACCACTGAACGATTATCTTTTTTTACTACGGAAAGCAATAAACAACATTACTCCAGAACTACTAAACAAAATCACTGCAATAACAGCACCGCCACCCCAAACCATCACATCAACCCAATCAACATCAGGTGCAATTTCAACAAAGTTAACCAATAATTCTGTATTAGATGTAATTGATTGCAAATCAACTGAATAACTGTTTTCGGAATCAAGTTCCGTAACTTCTAATTTAACTCCATTACTATATACGGAGTCCAATTGATAACCTTCA
>JAEEGL014681772.1_pt1 | contig 12188 bp, 12 predicted proteins | sample 9134231 | NCBI WGS metagenome assembly JAEEGL01 (sample SAMN16246548, study PRJNA631951) | gut metagenome | biome: gut microbiome; feature: rumen; material: fiber-attached | host: Bos | place: Iran: Karaj | collected 2018-10
CCTGCACCTTCGAAAAAATATTATCCTGCAATTGTTTCCAGAATAAAAATTATGTCTGATCTTGATATTTCTGAAAGAAGATTGCCTCAAGATGGTAAATGCAGAATAAAAGTTTCAGGACAAAAAATCGATATCAGAGTCTCGATAATACCGACTATATGGGGAGAAAAAATCGTTCTGAGAATTCTTGCAAAAAGCTTATTCGGACTTAAAATTGAAAAAGTTGGTTTTACTCCTACCGAATTGGAATTTTTCAAAGAAGCTATCACAGCCCCTTATGGAATGATTCTTGTTACAGGTCCTACAAGTAGCGGTAAAACTACAACTCTTTATTCGGCATTGGGACATATAAATACTGAAGATATAAATATTATGACGGCAGAAGACCCTGTCGAATATGAAACTCAAGGTATTAATCAGTGTCATGTAAGGGCAGATATAGGTTTAACTTTTGCAAGTATTTTAAGAACTTTTATGAGACAAGACCCTGATGTTATACTCGTAGGAGAAATCAGAGACGCCGAAACTGCGCAAATTGCTATACAGGCTGCATTAACCGGACATTTGGTTTTCTCTACACTTCATACAAACGACACAGTAAGTACTATTTCCAGAATGGCTTTTATGGGAATAGAATCTTATCTTTTAGCAGATGCTTTAAACTTAATTATTGCTCAAAGACTTGTTAGAACAATTTGTCCAAAATGTATAAAAGAGAAAACAGATATTCCTGATGAAATTTATCAAAAACTCGGACTTGATAAATCTGTTAAGATATATGAAGGAGCAGGTTGTAAAGCTTGCGATGGTACCGGTTATAAAGGAAGAACAGCTATATTTGAAATGTTAAAAATAACAAGAGAATTAAAAGGTGCTATTGCCAAAGGTGCAACAGATGTCGAATTAAGAAAAATTGCTTTTGATCAAGGACTTGTTACTCTTAGACAGGCAGCAATTAATAAATTGTTGGAAGGAAGAACAACAATTGATGAAGTATTCTCAGTCACTGTTGCAGAAAAATAGGAGCTAAAATATGCCAAAATTTAAGTATAGTGCAAGTAATTCTTTAGGTGTACCTGTTTCCGGGGCGGTTAATTCCGAAACGGAAAACGGAGCTATTGCCGAATTAAGAATGAAAGGATACTCTAATATACAAATAAATAAATCTGCATTTGGAGGCTTTTTAGGAGATTTAGATGCCAAAATCCAAAAAATGACGGCAAGCACAAAAGTTTCTATGCAGGAAACCGCTATTGTTTCAAGACAGTTATCTACGCTTGTAAATGCAGGTGTTAACGTTTTAGAGGCTGTTTCCGATGTTGCTGCAATGGTACAAAATCCTTATTTCAGCAGTGTGTTATTAAAAATAGCTGAAGATATTAAAGGCGGATCAACTCTTTCAGATGCTCTTTCCAATTATAAAAAAATATTTGATAATACTTTTGTTTCGATGGTTGCTGTTGGAGAAAAATCAGGTAAATTAGCTAAAGTTTTAGCTGATTTGGCTGAACATCTTGAAGATGCAGTTAAATTAAGAAGAAAAATAAAATCTGCTATGTCTTATCCTATGTTTGTCGGTGGTTTTTTTGTTATAGTTTTCATAGGTATAGTATTTATATTAATTCCTAAATTTGAAGATATGTTTGCCTCTTTTGGTGCCGAACTGCCTTTACCTACTCAAATGGTTGTAAATGTAAGCCATTTTTGTGTAGATCATATATTACTACTCATAATATTTCTCATAATTGGATACATAGCATTTAGATTGTGGACAAAAACGCCTAATGGTTTATTAATGTGGCATAAGTTTTTCTTTAAAATACCGAAATTTTCTCCGATTTATTCAAAAATGGTTTTTGCAAATTTCTTTCAAACGTTATCAACACTTGTAAAGAGCGGTGTTGATATGGTTAATTCAATACAAATTGCATCAAGTACTTTAAATAATACTTATGTAAAATTAGTATTGAGTGAAATAAAAGAATCTATAGTTGCAGGTGAATTGTTTTCCGACAGAATGGATAAATATGATTTATTTCCAAAAATGATTGTTAGAATGACTGCGGTTGGAGAAAAAACCGGTCAGATGGATGAAATGTTTGATAAAATAACCGATTATTATAACGATGAAGTTGATGCTGCAGTTGCAACAATAAGTGCTATTGTTGAACCGGTATTGATTGTTGGTTTGGGTATAATGGTTGGTATTTGTGTTATAGCTTTATATTTGCCTATATTTAATATGGCAAATGCTATGGTTAATCAAGAGACATAAAATAAAAACAGGAAAATTATATGTTAAATAAAATCTTAAAAGAAAAAAAAGCATTTACTTTTATTGAAGCAATGGTTATAATTATAATTATAGGAATCTGTGTAGTAATGTGGGGCTTTTATGGTAGAGACCATATAAAGGTTTCTATGATGAATGAAGCGAGAATGTTTACGGAAAAAATTGTAGGGCAAGAAAAAATTTATTATGCGGATCATGGTTGTTTTTATAGAACAGAGGGCTTACATCCTGTACAGAGAGTAGATATTTTATCTATAGAAGCAAAAGAAAATAAATATTTTAAAACTTTTAAAATAACAAGGCCTGCATCAACTTTAGGTACGGTTGTTGTCGATTTATACATTGATTCAACGAAGTATAGGGATTTTACAGGATATTCTATTAAAGGAATTTATTTAGCAGATAAGGATACTATTAAATATGATGAAACATATGGTTCATAAAAGGAATAAAATGATAAAATTTTTAAAAGAAGAATCTGCATTAACAATAATAGAAGTGTTGGTGGCTGTTGTTTTAACAGCTATAGTTATGCTTCATGGTACTGTATTTTTTATAGCAACATGGAGATTAAATGCTGAAAGTAAAGATTATAATTTGGTAGCAAGCGATGTTGTTGCTAACCTTGAACGATGCATTTCTTTGGCAAGAAACAGTACAGCTGTAACTAATGATGAATTTGTTACTATAAATCCTACTAATGGTACAAGAACCAGAGTTTTAAGAGGAAGATATACTGTAACGTATTCTTTAGCAAAAACCAGTTTGGTACAATATGAAGGTTATATTCAGGTGATTTCTTCTGCAAGATGGAGATATAATGCTTCTGCTACTAGTGCCAGTGATACTATTATTAATATAAAATCAGCATATGTTCCTTTTTTAAGTGCTCCTAATACTCACAATACAAGGTGGACAGTTTAATGTTTAATACTAAGAATAAAAATTTATTGGGTTTTACATTAGTAGAAATGATGATTTCATTGTTTCTATCCGTTATGGTTGCATTTTTTGTTTATACAATGATGATTTCTTCTTATAATGCTTATAATAGATTATCTTCTCTTTCAAAAAATGCTAATAGTATAAGATTTTTCCTTAAGTCTATTGAAAATTCTATTAAATATTCAGTTGCTTTTAATCCTCCGGGTACACCTGCTAATGAACTTGTTTTTGAGAGATATACTACTAATCCGGTTAATCCAACCGGTCCCAAGATCAGAATAAGAGAAAGATATTATTTTGATACAGGAGCTGCCAGCGGTACTATTGTACGCGATTCTACAAATAGTGCAAACGGAGTTTTATCTACAAACAGTTATTATAAAAATGCTCTTGGATTATTAAAAAAAGATGTTATTATTGTATCTGAAAATAGAAGAATTGAAACAGTGGTTATATCTAATGTAATCAGAACAATTTATTATTTTGATAATAATATTTCTACAACAAGAAAATACAGAACGTTTAATTTAGGTGTTATATATGATGATGTTGTAAACGGAAGACAAAATAATTCGGGAAATATAGTGTCCGGTAATGGAACTGAGATGAGTGGAGACACGATCAATAGAAGACAATTTTGTTTCTTCAATAGGAATATGGTGTAGGAGTTTTATTAATGATAAAAAATAATAAAGGAACTATTTTGGTTGTTGCTGTTACTGCAATGGTTGTAATGATAATCATTGGTTTTGTTTGTTTACAAATGTATATGAACCAGAGTATATTAGACACATATGATGTAACAAAGAAAAGATTGTTTTATTCCGCTGAGGGAGCGATAGAAATATTTAGAGGATATATTAATGTTCATCGTGGTGCTATTGCTAATGATGTCGCTTACGGTTATCTTTATAATAATTCTAAAGTAAATAATAGCGGTGATGGTAGTAATATTACAAGTGCTAATGCTTGGACACCTCTTCCTTCCGGAGCGTTGAGTCCTTTTGATGGAACAATGCATCCTCCAATTACGGTTACTGTTGGTTTAAGGAGATTAACTGAATTAAGTGCAACTAAGAATCCTGAACTTAAATATCTTTTGGATGGTAATGCTTTTGGTACAGCAGGGAATACTTTTAGGACTGCAATTACTGCTGGTGGTTTACCGACAAGTGATAGAGCATACGAAATAATAGCCAGAGCTACTGCTACGCATAATACGGCTTTAATAGGTAGAAATTCAAACCGCAATGTTATGTCTGTTACATTGCATTATTATTTTTATACACATCATCAAGGAACAGATGCGGCTGCTAATAATCAGCATGTACCAACTTTTGTAGGATGGAGGATAGAAAATTGATAGGTATAGATTTAGGTAACAAATTTCTTAAAGTATGTAAAATTTCCGGCTATAATCAAAAGACTAAAAATTATTCGATAGTTTCTGCTATGGTTGACATTTCTGCTCTTGATCAAAGTGCAAAAAGTCTTTCTATATCTACTTTATTAAATAAATTAGATGTTGAAAAAGAATCAGTTTTTTTATCAGTATCCGGTAAAGATGTTGTTAACAGAGATATAGTATTACATAGAAATAAAAATAAATCTAAAAATATAAAAAATGAAATTAAAGTAGAAGTTGAAAATACAATAACCGAAAATTTACAAAATATGTATACTTCGTATACAATTGTTAGAAATATTTCGGATAAAGAGTATAATGTAATATTTTCTGCGGCACCTAAAGAACTTATAAATTCAAAATTTAGTTTGTTTAGTGCAATGGAAGGTATTTCGGTATCCGGTGTAACAATAGATTCTTTTGCTTTGGTTAATGCATTTAATCATTTTGGACCTGATTTTAAAAATTCGGAAAGTATAGTACTTATAAATATTGGTCATAAAGTTACAAATGTTGTAGTTTTAAATAATAAAGAACTTGTATTTTTAAAAGATATAGATATCGGTGGTAATGATATTACCAACGAAATATCTTCTTTTTATACTATTCCTGTGCAATTGGCTGAGGAAGTAAAACGAAGAGAAGATTTAAGACAACAACTTAATTTTAATATAAAAGGTGTTTTAAAAAAGACTTTACCTAGTTTAGTTGAAACAATATTTAGAACAATAGAGCATTGTGTAACAAGACAATTTATTATTGCTATTGACAGAATTGTTATTACCGGCGGCGGAGCATTAACAGAAGGAATAGATTCTTTTGTAGAAGAAACATTAGGCATTCCTACCACAAAATGGAATCCTTTAGATAATAACAAAGTTGTAGGTTATTCAAACAAAAATGCAGGCTTTTTCTTGCCTGTGTCCTTAGGCTTAGCACTCGAAAAGGAGAAAAAATAAATGTACAACCTTAATTATATTGATGGTCTTATAACGAAAGAGAAATATGGTAATAGCTTTGTTAGATTTTTAAAATGGCTAAATTTTTTGGTGCATCTTGGTATTATAGCAATAATTGTTATGACGGTTCTAACATATTTCGACATAGAAAACTACAATATGAAAATAGAAAACACAAAAAGAGATATTGAAAATAAGAGAACCGAAAATAAAATAAGTGATATAGAAAAAGAGTGGGAAGTTGTTTATTATAAATTACTTGCTATAAGAACACAACTTGAAAGACATACTAATTATGCATATATTTTTAGAGATTTGGGCTCTTATTTACCGCTTCAAAATGATATCTTAAATTTAACTTTTGACAAAAATTTAGGAACTGTATTTATGACAATAAATCCCGATACATTATCAAAGCTTACAAGTTTTTATGATTATGGACCTACAATAAATTCTTCTTTTGAAAAAAGTTCATATTTGGGGCACGAAGTTACAATTCAAGATTTAGAAGAAAGGAAAATGGATAAAAACACAGTATTAAAAGCACTAAAAGTTGCTATTCCGGTAAATTCAAGAAAGTTTATAATGAATAGAGACGATAGTAATAATGGTGAAGGGAGTGAAAATAATGAACAATAGTAATAGAATAATAGTTTTCTTATTGAATTTATTGTTTTTTTTAGGTGTTGCATATGCATGTTATCATTATTTTTATTTAAAATATGCCGGTATTAGAGATGAAAGAAAATCTGTTTACGAAAAGTTTTATAATATTAGTAAACAATTAGATGATTTTGTTAAAATACAAATGAAAATGGATGAACAAAAGAATTCTTTAAGTGAGCCGTTTTTTATTTATGAAGACACATTCTATTCTAATGAACAAAATAAAACGGCATATAAAGTTAGAATATTGGACTTACTTAAAAACTTGGATATTATCGTAAAAGAAAAAGTTGAAGGCGAATCCGACGAGGACTCTTTAGTTCAAGAACAAACGGAAGATGGCAATATTTCTATGAAAATAACAATAAATACTGATTATGAAAGACTTTGTAAGTTCCTTTTTGAAATCGAAAGATATTCTATCGTTAACAAAATTGATATGGATTATAAGGGTAATATTGTGATTGTAACAAGCCCTATTTTATTTGATGAACAAATAAATGATTGTTTCAGTGGTAGAAGTTCGATAGATTTAATAGATGATGATATAAGAAAAGCAGGTTATTTTAAAGAAATTGTAGATAAAATTGAAGAAGTTAAGGATATAGGAGAAATAAACTCTTGGAGAGAATTCCAACCTATACCAAGAAATCCGTTCTATTATTATGTTCCACCTAAGAAAACTTCAGGTTCCGGCAGTGGTGGCGGTAGACCTGTTTACAGTAAACTTGAAAGGATACCTATAGACGGTATTATGTATGATAAACAAAAACCTATGGTTATTATAGAAGGAAAATTCTATTATGTTGGTAGCACATATAAGAATTGTAAGATTGTACAGATTAATGAAAATAACATAAAAGTAAATCATTATGGTAAAATATATACTATGAGAATGGAAAATTAAAATTAAAAATAAAATAAGGAGAGAAAATGAAGAAATTTTTGGTGGTACTTTTATTCCTTTCTTTGATGTTTAATTCATCTTTTGTCGTTGCTGCAAATGACGGTTTACATTCTACAAATTTGATCTCTATCGATTTTCAGGGAACAACTTTGTATACTGTGTTAAATGTTTTAAGTATGAAAACCGGTATGAAGTTAATTTCTGATACTGAGTTGTATCAAAAAAAGATAATGTTATCTTTGAAAGATGTTACAGCAGAAGAAGCATTAAACGCTTTGCTTGATACATATGATTTGTATTATGTTAAACAAGGTGATGCTAATATTTACGTTATTAAAAGTAAGGCAGATGGTAGTCATATTACCGTTTCCAGAGTTGTTTTTTGTAACTATGCAAAAGCAGCAGATTTGGAAAAAATCTTGGCAACAAGATTGTCTAAAGGTGGTAAAATCGTTTCCGATACAAGAACGAATTCTTTGATTATTACCGATTTAGCAGATAGTTTGGATAAAATGGAAGGTCTTATAAGATCTTTGGATGTTCCTACACAACAAGTGTTATTGGAAGCTAAAATCGTTGAAATTAATTTGTCTAACGGTTTGTCGGTTGGAACATCTTGGGATGGTGTTTTTAGAGATGGTTTGGTAAATCCGGCAGCTCCGTATAATGCATATACCGATAAAAATTTCCTTTATCAAACATCAGGAGCTTTATTTAGAGACAATACCTTTGGAGCTATAGGTGTATCAATATTGGAAGGAGATTGGAGTATTAATGGACATATAGAAGCGGGAATACAAGATAAAGATGCTAAAATTCTTTCAAATCCTAAATTGTTAGTTTTGAATAACCAAGAAGCAACTATAGATATTGTTGAAGAAATTCCTTATATTGAAAGTCAATCTGTTAGCTCTGAAGGAACTATAACTGGAACAACATCTTTCAAACAAGCAGGTATAAAATTAAAAGTTAAACCTCAGATCAATAGAGATGGTTCTATAGTGTTAGCCGTTTCTCCTGAACAGAGTTATAGAAACGGAGTTGGCCCTGATGGAGCAACACCTATTATTAATACAACAAAATCAACAACAACATTGATGTTAAGAAGCGGAGAGACTGCAGCTATAGGCGGATTAATAAGAGAAACAGAAGATAATACAACGGTGAAAGTTCCTTTGTTGGGGGATATACCTTTGTTAGGATATTTATTTAAGACTGTTCAAAAAAATAAAACAAGAACAGAACTTACAATATTTATAACGGCCAAAATTGTTAACTAGTAAAATTTTATGAGGCATAAAAATGGAAAATGAAAAAACAAATGAGAATCCAAGAATATTAATAGTTGAAGATGATGAAGCAGCAAGATTATCTTTAAAAGCATCATTGGAAGCAGAGAATATGTTTGTTGAAGCTGTTGAAAACGGTGCAAATGCAGAAAACATGATTAAATATTCATCTTTTGATGTTGTTATTGTGGATTACAGATTACCTGATATAGATGGTCTTAATTTGATAAAAAAAATGAAATTGATTGTGCCTGATATTATGACACTTGTTGTTACTGCTCATACTTCTGTTGAAATTGCTGTAGATGCAATGAGAATGGGTGCTTATGATTATATGTCTAAACCTTTAGATATATCTAATTTAATTAACACTATTTATAAAATTATAAATGATAAAAAAGCTTTATACACCAGCAAACAGTTGTTGTCTGAAATGGTTACGAAAAAAACAGTAGATTATTTGTTTAATGATGAACAAGTTTCTATAATAACCGCTCCTAATTCAAATATTTTGGTAGAAGGAAAATCTAAAGGCGGGTTCTTTAAAAGTATAAAGAAGTTTTTTGCCGGAATAAAAAATTATTATTGGGGTGCATAAATATGACAATAAAAAAGGTATTATTATTTCTTTCTTTGTTTGTATTTACAATATCAACTGTAAGCTTTGCTATAACAAGAGATAATATAGAAACAAAAAATAATGAATCTAAAAAATTACCTTATGAAAAAGAAATTCAAAAAGCAAGGAATTATTATTGCGAGGGAAATTTTGCAAAAGCAGAAGAAAGTATTAATTTAGTTTTATCACAAGTTGCAGATAATGAAAAAGCTAATGAATTAAAAAATAAAATAATGTTGTTACAGGAAAGAGAGTTGTTTTATAAAAGAACTTTAGTTAATGATTATCTTATAGAATTAAGAAGAACAGTTAAAGAAGGTAATTATTATGAAGGTTTTATGTTTATAAAGAAGATAAAAGAATATGCTCCGGACGAAAATATAAATTCTTTTTATAGTAGATTAATAAGTGAACAAGATGTCGTTTTGTATTCTCTTGAAGATTCCGGTGATAAGAAAATATTTAAAGATTCCATTGAATATTTTGTTAATGGAAAATATTCAAAGGCTACAGATTTAATTTATAAATTATATAAAAAATATCCGAAATTTGCAGATTATGTTGGTATGTGCAGATATTATACTTTAAAAGAAACAAATGCTAAAAGAATAAAATATTTATATAACAAAGCTGTTAAATGTTTTAAAGAAACAAAATTGGGTGAAGCAAGAGATTTTGCCGATATGTGCTATAGTTTAGATACAAAAGATATAAAACTTAAAATATTAGTTGATCAAATAAATATGGAGATAATTTAGTTTAATTGCTAAAAGTTAGAAATAAAGTATTAATATTTTACATTGCAGTTATATTTATTATTTCCTTCGTTTTAAGATATAAGCTCTTATTTAACTATTTTGTTATAGATGATTATGTACTTGTTATAAACAATTCTTTTATAAGTAGTATTTCCGGTTTACTTGAAGTATTAAATCCCAAAAATTTTTTTAGTGTCTTGCCCATTAGGTGTGGGGCAAGACCTTTCACTATCGCCTCATTGGTTTTAGATTACCATTTTTTTAGTTTAAACCCGTTAGGATACCATTTGGTTAATCTGTTATTACATAGTGTAAATTCTTGCCTGTTATTCTTGTTCTGCTATAATCTAAAAAAAGATAATAAGATTTTCCCTTTTATAGTTGCCCTTTTTTATTCTTTACATCCAATACAAACAGAAGTTGTTAATACAATAAGTTTCAGAGCGGATTTATTATTATCTATGTTTTCTTTGGTAGCATTAAATTTAGTAAATTTTTTTGATAGTAAAAGTTTTACCATAAATAAAAAGTTTTTAAGTATAATGATTTTTTTATTTGTTTGCTTTGCTTTTTTATCAAAAGAAAATGCCGTTGTTTTACCGGTAATAATTTTTGCTTATATTTATTTGTTTTATCAAAATACTAATTTACTAAAGTTTTCGTTTATAACTTTTGTTGTAATTATATGCTTATTTTTCTTTTTTTGGGTTGAAAGATTTCCTGTTCCTTTATATTTTTCAATATATCCGAGTTTGCCTGTCAATTTTAATCCTTTAGCTAATATTATAAATTACATATATACATTGTTCACTGCATTGTTTTATAATGTTTTACATATATTATATCCTGTATACTTATCGGTTGATTATACTTTAATATTTTCAAAATATATTTTTATATTTGCAGTATTATTTATTATAGCAGTTGCTTATACTTTGTTATATATTAAAGATAAATATGTGAAATTCGCTATAGTAGCATTAATTATAGCTTATTTACCTGTAAGTAATTTGATTCCGTTAGTTAATACGGTTGCAGACAGATATATGTATTATCCTATGATATTTGTATCAATGTTATTCGGATTATTAGTTATAAAATTACAAAAACTTATAAATTTTAAATTGTTAATTACTTTTGTTATTTTATTATTTATAGTAAATACTGCAATATCTTACGATAGGGGGACAGTTTATAATAATCAATATTCTTTATATTATGATGCAATATTAAAAAATCCTAATCATCCCAGAGCTTTATATAATATGGCTGTTGCATATTACGATAACAAAAAATATGAAAAATCTTTGGAATTATTAAATAGATTAAGCATCATAAATCCGAGCTATAATAAAGAATTGGTTTGGTTTATAACGGGTAATAATTATAAATCTTTAAAAGACAATGAAACTGCTAAACAATATTATATGAAAGTGTTTTTGTTAGTTCCGCAAAATCAAGAATTTTTAGATGGATTCATATCAATGTTTCCTTCAGTTGATAGTGCATTATATTATCTTCTGAATAATACTAAAAGTTTAGATGATGAAATAATTTTATCTTTCCAACAATATCAAAAATCGCAAAATACCGTCGAAGTAAAATAAATACTTGACAAAATTTGAGTACTGTGTTATAATTAGCACTTGTAAGATATGAGCGCTAATATTGTTAGAGCGCTAAATTAGAAGATTGGAGGATTGGAAGATTAGAAGATTGGAAGAAAAAAAATTCAACCTTTCAACTATTCAACCTTTAAGCCGAAAATGAGACAAATATCCGAAAGTATTTTACAAGAAAGAAAAGCAAGAGTTTTATATGCTGTTATTCATGAGTATATAAAAACAGGTAAACCTGTCGGTTCAAGTGTTTTGGAACAAAAATATAAATTTAATTTATCTCCTGCTACATTAAGAAACTTAATGGCAGAACTTGAAAAAGACGGCTATTTAACTCATCCTCATACATCCGCTGGAAGAATACCTACGGATGCAGGATATAAAGCTTATGTTAATTCTTTAGTTGAATTACAAAGATTAGCGGTTGAAGAAGAAGAAAGAATTAAACAAGAATACGAAAAAAAGACAAAAGAAATAGAAAGTCTTTTATCTCAAACATCTAAAATATTGTCGGGACTTTCAAATTATACAGGTTTTATTACGGCACCTAAAGCTAAAGTTAATGAAATAAGAAATATAGAATTGATGCAAGTTTCAAAAAGTCAGGTTATGGTTATACTTTTAACTAAAACAGGTATAGTTAAACATAAAATGATAAATCTAAGTGTAGAAACTGAACAACTATATGAATTAACGAAATTTTTAAACAATAAATTAAGAGGTTTAAC
>JAEEGL015058142.1_pt1 | contig 12188 bp, 10 predicted proteins | sample 9134231 | NCBI WGS metagenome assembly JAEEGL01 (sample SAMN16246548, study PRJNA631951) | gut metagenome | biome: gut microbiome; feature: rumen; material: fiber-attached | host: Bos | place: Iran: Karaj | collected 2018-10
GACAGCTGGTACAAGCATAATCACTGCTATCATCCCAGTCTGCCCCTGCGCACTGTGCAGAACCTGGAGGATCTCGTGCGGTATCACGGTACTGTGCTGGTCTGGGCCGGCATGGGCGGCGGCAGCATCAGCCTTCCGTATCTGGAGAACGAAGCTTTCGGACAGGTGGATCCCCGCATGCAGTTCTACGGCTGCATGAACGACCGCGCGTTTGTAGAAGAATGCGGGAAGCGCGGCATCAAGCTTTTTGGGATTGTCTTTGAAGTTCAGGGCTGGGAGATCCCGGCTGTGTTTGACGAAGACGGAAAACTTGTCAAGTTCAACCTTTATGCCGAGATGGATGAAAAGCACGACTGGTACGGCCTCAGGGAATTCAGTCAGGACAAATATCCGGCGGCCTTCCGAACGAGCCTGAAGGACTATTACCCGGACGGCATTGTAAATTCCCTCGGCGAACAGGTCTCGGATCTCTTCGAAGAATGCTGCACCCGGGACATGCACGGCGTACCCATCCACGCGAAGTGGGTCGAGGTAAAGGATCATAAACAGACGGCATACCAGATGTGCCGCAATAATCCTGTGTGGCGCGACTATCTGAAAAAGATTATCGCAATCCAGATTGATGCGGGCGTCCAGGGCATCCAGCTCGATGAGTGCGAACTTCCGATGACCTCCATCGGTTCCGGCGGCTGTTTCTGCAAGGACTGCATGCGGGAGTTCACCGAATACCTGAAGGACCGGCGCGCGGCAGGAAAACTGTCCGCGGAATGGGACGGCATTGACCTTGATAGATTCAATTACCGGGATTACCTTCTGGAAAACAACTGCAGCTTCCCGAAGGACGCGCCGTTCTTCAGGGACTACTGGGAATTCCAGGTTTGTGAGGTGCGCCGGTATTTCAGCGAACTTGCGGATTTCGCGAAATCATACGCCCGGGAAAAGCACGGACGCGAGGTTCTGGTCTCCGGCAATTTCTATAATCTTCAGCCGGCGTATTACCCGATCCAGCAAAAGGCGGACATCATCATCACCGAAATGGAGCACAGCCTGTTCCGCCAGCCCTATTTCTACCGGTACGCCGCAGGCTTTGGGGATGGAAAGACTGTCCTGATCGCGGAAAACCCATACGGCGGCATCGTGCCCGAACTTGTGGAGCTTCTGGACAAAGGCCGCGGTTATGACCTGTATCGTGTATTCATGCTGGAGGCCTCGGTTTACGGCTGCAATATGACCGTGCCTTACGGCGCCTGGATGGGCAATACGATCAAGGACGCCTTCTGGCCTCCGCGGAGCGTGACCGCTAAGATCCAGGACTTCCTTTACGAGCACGAGGACTTTTACCCCAAAACGCCGGTCAAAGGCCCGGCAGTGCTGTATTCCTACGGCAGCAATTACTGGCGTGACGCGCATCGGGGCGGCGATGCCAACGGGGACGCGGCGAAATCCAATCTGGAGCATCTTTCGGCCACAACAACGGACTGGGGCAACACTACGACGCCGATGCCGTTCTGGGATGTGATCCGTATGCTCAGCGCTGAAAATGCGATCTACGATGTCAAGATGATGCCGGACGGTGATTTCCGGCCGGATGATTTCAGCCTGGAAGCACTCTCTGCCTATCCGATGATTATCCTGCCGGACTGCCGGACGATTACGCGAAACCAGGCGGATATCATTCTCGATTATGCGGCGCGCGGCGGGAAGGTGCTCGTCTACGGCCGTCTTGCGGAGGGGACAGATCTTGCGGAAAAGCTGAAGAAAACCGGAACGGCCGTATTCGTGGACATCCTGGATGACCTGAAAGAGAGCCGGGAAGGCTTCCGAAAGGCCTTTGACGGTATGTACGCCGGGATCAGCACGGTAAGCTGCACGGATCCCCGGCTGGGCATGCAGCGTTATGACGCAGACGGACGCACCTTTGTCCACCTGCTGAACTATGATTATGATGGAGAAACAGATCAGATTAAGCCTGTCTGCAATGTGGAAGTGACGCTGAAGGAGCTCACCGGAAGCAATATCCGTGTCTTTACGCTGGACGGCGAGACCGATGATTTTGATGCAGCAAGAGAAGGCGGTGTAACGAAGGTACTGCTGCACCAGGTTCCTGTGTACACTGTGATTACTGCAGAATAAGGAAACAGATTGATCGATGGGAGTGTGATCATGGAAGATCTCAGGCAGTCGTTTGAAGGTTTTGTTAATGTTATGCGGGATTTTGTAGCTTTGTTTTCCGATTTCTGGTGGCAGTGGATGATCGTATACGGTGTATTGATCGGAGGCTATATCATCTGCATCCGGACGCTCGTACGGCGGAACCGGCGGGCCAGGCAGACAAACCGGGGCCGATATCAGGCGGAAGCGAAATTGGATGAATCCACAATCCGGTATTCTTTCGGTATCGTGACAGGTCTTTACCGGTTCAAAATAACAGAACCGGATGACCGCGGCGCAATTGATGAGACGGTGTATTCCGTCAGTCACTGCGACGCGAAGGAACTGCCGGATACCATTACGGTTTGCTGGAAAAGAAAGAACAAACCCTATGAGGCATGGGTGCAGGGAACAAAAGGTCTGGAGACGTGGGTCTGCATTCTTCTGTGCATCCTGCCGATCATCTGGATGATCGCGGCGGCGCTGATTCTGCATCTGATCTTCCCAGAGTTCCCGTGATGAAATGCGTTATACATAACAGAACAAAAGAGGGGGCCTTAGAGCGGCTCCCTTTTCTGTTCAGTGGTTGGCGGTATAGAGTGCAAGCATCAGCACAGCCATGAGCAGGCTGATCACGCCGATACCAAGACCGATGATTCGAAGTACAGGCGCTTTTTCCTTTCTCAGAGCAGCGACTGCGAACAGGGCAATTCCGATGACAGCAAACACGATCTCAACGATATAGAATGTATTTGCTCCTTCCGCTGTTGCAATAAACACGAACATCTCAGAAAAAGAAGCTCCTGATTTTCCAGCGAACATGGCGCCAAGTCCGAACCCGAAAAGAGCCATAAAAGCATTCAGCAGCAGGGGGAAAAGCGATATGGCAGAAATTACGGTTGAAATAATGCTGAATACGGGTTTTCTCCGGCGTTCTGTGCTGTCATTTTTCATGATATTTTCCTCACTTTATCCGTCTAAAGAAGCATCCCGCCGATATTCTGATCACAGATGCTGTATCTGCTGAGCATCATACTATCTTTATGCCGCGGCTGCAAGAGAAAAAAGAAAGAGAAAGAAAAGGGGCGGCACTTTTTTCGTTGAAACAGCAATCGAAATTTGTTATAATCGATAGGTAAAAGAAATCAACAATGATTGTCATGATATCGCAGTTTGAGAAAGAAAGGAGCCTGAAACAATGGAACCCTCAATGGAAGAGAAGCTTAACGCTGTAATCGAATTATGTGAGGAGGGCGATCCGGAAATGTGCGCATTCCTCGGGAAAGAGTTTTATTACGGTTGGAATATACCACAGGATCTTGACCGTGCCCTGCGGTATCTGACGGTTGCCTCTGAGAACGGAGACGCGATTTCACAGTTTACTTTAGGCTTTATGTACTGGTCCGGCAGAGGAACAGAGCCGGATCTGGACAAGGCGCTTAAGTGGTTTCTTCTTGCAGCGGAACAGGGCGTTCCGGAGGCGATGTTCAACGTTGCAAAGATTCTTCTTACAAAAGATTATGAAAAGAACAGGGCCGAGGCTGTCGAATGGCTGAAACGATCGGCAAATGCCGGGTATGACACGGCTTATGATGAGCTCTCCGATCTGGAAGACATCTGAGACAGAGCCCCTCTTTGAGATTTACAGGAGTGATGAGCGGAATGTATACGAAATTGTGGCTGGATTACGAGACCAATGACAGCGGAGTCCGCGTGCTTTTTGACGATCCATTTTCAGAGGACAGGAAGATTCAGAACGCAGTAAAGGAGCTGAAGCACTGCAGGTTCCTGAAAGACAAAACAGTCTGCCTGCGGATAACTCGAGATGAGAGTCTTGGGGAGGAAGGGTATCACATATACGGAAATGATCCGGAGTATACCATAGAAGCCGCTTCGGAAACAGGACTGCTCTATGGCGCGTTCCGGTTGATCAGCCTTCTCAGGCTGGGCTTCCGGGAAGTGTGTGAAGTGCCGGAAAACCGCTTGCGGATGCTGAATCACTGGGACAACATGGACGGCACCATCGAACGAGGATATTCCGGAAATTCTTTTTTCTTTGAGAACAACGAGTTAATCATCAATCAGAGGACAGAGGATTACGCAAGGTGTCTCTGCTCAATCGGTATCAACGGGGTTGTGATCAACAACGTCAATGTGAAGGACGAAGCCTGCCGCCTGATCGATGACCGGCATCTTATACAGGTGAAGAAACTTTCGGAACTGTTTTCCTCCTACGGCGTGAAACTGTTTTTGAGCCTGAACTATGCAGCCACCATGGAGGATGAAAGGATCCAGAGCGCGGATCCCCTGGACCCGAGAGTCGGATTATGGTGGGAGCGGAAATTCGATGAAATATACGAAAAGGTTCCGGAGCTCGGCGGATTTCTGGTCAAAGCGGATTCAGAGGGACGTCCCGGCCCCTTTACCTATGAAAGAACGCAGGCAGAAGGCGCAAATATGCTTGCGCGGGCACTGAAAAAACACGGCGGAATCCTGGTGTGGCGCTGTTTTGTTTATAATTGCCAGCAGGACTGGAGAGATCTGAAAACCGATCGGGCGCGAGCTTCGTATGACTATTTTCATAATCTTGACGGATGCTTTGATGATAACGTCGTGCTTCAGATCAAAAATGGGCCGATGGATTTCCAGGTCCGCGAACCGGTTTCTCCGCTGTTTGGCCAGATGCCGCATACCAACCAGATGATTGAATTCCAGATCGCACAGGAATATACGGGACAGCAGCGGCATGTATGCTATCTGATTCCCTGGTTCAAAGAAGTTCTGGAATTTGAAATCTGTGCAAAGGGAGAAAATTCCAGAGATTCCAAAGTGAAAGATGTCGTGTCCGGAAAGACATTTGATTATAAGATCAGCGGAATGTGCGCCGTTGCGAATACCGGCAGCGATGAAAACTGGACCGGACACGATCTTGCCGCAGCCAATCTGTACGGTTTCGGACGGCTCGCCTTTGATCCGGAGCTTTCGGCGGAAGAGATTGCTTCGGAATGGATCCGCCTGACTTACGGAAACAACGAAAAGGTGCTTCAGAACATACAGAAGATCCTGATGATGTCCTGGCCGGCCTATGAAAAGTACAATGCCCCGCTCGGAATCGGATGGATGGTTACGCCGTCAGTACATTACGGGCCGGACCCCGACGGCTATGAATACTCCAAATGGGGGACTTATCATAAAGCGGACTGCAGAGCGATCGGCGTCGAAAGAAATGCATCGGGAACCGGTTATGCGGGACTTTATCTGGAACCGAATGCTTCGATGTATGAAAATCCTGAAACGACCCCGGAGGAGCTTCTGCTGTTTTTCCACAGGCTGCCTTACAGCTATGTGCTGAAGTCCGGGAAAACCCTCATTCAGCACATCTATGATACCCATTTTGAAGGGGCGGAGGATGTGGAGCGGATGACGGAGCTTTTCAGGGAGCTGCGCGGACTGATCGAGGAAAAGGCTTTCGACCGGATAGAAAAGAGACTGGAGCATCAGCTTTGGCATTCGAAGGAATGGAGAGACGTGATCAATTCCTATTTCTACAGGAAGACGCTGATTGAAGATGAGAAAGGGCGGAAACTGTACTGAGGACAGTATCAGAAATTATCCTAAAAGGGCAAGAAGAGCATGCGCAGTTTCAACGACAGCCAGAAGCACTTCGACAACCGCATGGAAGCGCAGGCAAAGCCGTTGAAGCTGCCCCGGCTGTATTCAGAAAAAAGAAGCGGAAACTGTCGCGTTACCGGCAGTTTCCGCTTCTTTTCCGGAATGGCATTACTTCCCGCAGGCTTCCTCAAGCTGAAGTGCACCATACAGGGCTTTCTTGGGAGACAGCTTAGAATCGTACAGAAGGGGGCTGTATTCCCTTCTCCACGACATGTTATCGGCAAAGCCCCAGAAAGTCAGAGCATCCATTTTGAGCTTACCTGCGTCCGCACGCTCGAAAAGGCCGTTGATCAGGTCGTAATAAAATGCTCCCTGCGCAGCAAGGTTTGTGTCATCTGCGGGCTGCGGTGCCTGGTATCTTCCGAGACAGACATCGAGCTCAGTCAGCTGAAGCTTTAAGCCGGTTTCGGCGAGCGCATCCACGGTCTTAAAATATGCTGTGAGACTGTCCGTGGTATAGAGATGTGCCTGGAAGCCGACACCGTCAATCAGGTATTTTCCGTTTTCATCCACAAGCGTTTTTACGAACTTTACGAGTGCATCGGTTTTGTACTGTTCGTTGTAGTCATTGTAGTACAGGTCAATGCTCTCCGGAGCGTACTTATCTGCGTAATAGAAAGCATACCAGAGATAATCGTCGCCGATAATCTCGGACCAGTGGCACTTACGCATGGTGCCGTCTTCCATCCAGGCTTCATTCACAACATCGTAGGCATAAAACAGATCAATATAACCCTGCTCGGTGAGGGTTTCGAATACCTGCCTGATCATGGATTCCATGCGGGCCAGCAGTTCTTCACGGTCAACATAATCTTTGTTCGCATCAAAATCCTCATGGAAGAGCCACTCGGGTGTCTGGCTGTACCAGACAAGCGTATGACCTCTCATGGAAAAGTTGTTTTCCTTTGCCCAGTCCAGCATTTGTTTTGCTTCGTTGTTGAAGTTTACAACAAGCTCACCGGCCTCTTTGCTCTTTATCTGATTGAGGATAGCTTCAGGCTTCATGGAGTTTTCCATGGTAACACTGTTGAACTGGCTCAGGATCAGGTCGTTTGTCTTCTCCCCTCTGATCATCTGGGGCGAAAGACAGGTGCCGACTTTCATACCGTGCTGCGCGAAAAGGTCTTTCAGACTGAGACCTGCCGCGGGATCTTGCTCGGCGGGGAGTTCTTCGGAGACGCTTTCCGGTGCGGTGCTTTCTTCGACGGCCGGAGCAGTGCATCCTGCTGCAGTAAAAAGCATCAGACCGATCAGTAATAATATGAGTTTCTTATTCATGCTGACACCCTTCTTTCTTGTTTCTGCTATAGCTTGTGTCTGCATCCCGCGGGAACGGAACACATAGTTTATACTATTATAGAAATGTAGATGTGTCAAGCATGGACAGCATACGAATTTTCAGAAATACCCATATGCTCTTCCTTCTTTTTCACGGTATTGATTCCGCGGGAGATCTTTGGTACAATGTTCTGCAAAAGGGAACAATTATTATTTGGAGTTATGAATATGATCGTCAGAGAAGTTACGGAATCCATTGAAAAAGAACGGATCGCCCGCTCAATATTGGAAGCACTGCCTGATTGGTTTGAAATTCCCGAAACACGCGAAGCCTATATTCGGGAAAGCGGCAGCCAGCTGTTCTATGCGGCATATGATGAGGATGTGGCTGTTGGATTCATCTGCCTGAAAGAAACCGGAAGAGTCACGGCTGAATTGGCTGTTCTTGGCGTACTGAAGGAATACCATAGGAAGGGCATCGGGCGGGAATTGTTCTTTCGGGCGAAAGAAGCTGCTGCCGAAAAAGGATATTCTTTTCTTCAGGTCAAGACTGTTAAGATGGGCGTGTATGAGGAATACGATATCACAAATCGTTTTTATCTTGCGCTTGGCTTTCAGGAATTTGAAGTGTTTCCATTGCTGTGGGACGAGAATAATCCGTGCCAGATATATGTGATGTACATAAAAAAGGTGTAATACTAAAGATTTTGGATCAGGCAGACATGAGTACGAGAAAAGAAATCATAAGCAGCTTCTACAGTCAGGCAGATGAGGACCGCCGGCTTCAGAAAAGCAGGCATGGGCAGCTGGAATACTGTACGACGATGGCCTATATTCATCGTTACACAGACAAAGAATCAAAGATACTTGAAGTCGGAGCGGGAACCGGCAGGTATTCGATTGCACTTGCGAAAGAAGGAATGGATATTACTGCGGTTGAGCTGGTTGAAAGCAATCTTGCTGTTCTGAGAGAAAAAAGCAGAGGGATAGAGAACATCAGGTCATACCAGGGAGATGCAGCGGATCTCAGCCGGTTTTCGGATGATTCTTTTGATGTGACGCTGATTCTGGGCCCGATGTACCACCTGTATGAAACGGAAGAAGTGAACCGCGCGATTGATGAAGCGATTCGGGTCACAAAGCCAGGCGGGGAGATATTTTTTGCCTTTATTTCTGTATTTGCAATCATGTACGCAAACTACTTATACGGCAACTGGGCACTTGGACAGGAAGAAAACTTTACGGAGGATTATCAGGTGAGGCATTTCAAGGAACAGCTCTTTACCGGATATGATGTGACGGAGTTTGAGCAGCTGTTTCGGGAGAAGCCTGTCGAGTGGCTGACGACGACAGGTGTTGACGGACTGCTGGAGCCTGTCGAGGACCGCCCTGATTTCTTTGTGTCAGATGAGGATTTCAAGGCTCTTTCCGAATGGTACCTGGCTTTTTCTGAAAAACGGGAGCTCCTCGGAAATACAAACCATCTCCTGTACATCTGCCGGAAGCAGCCGTCCGGATCAGAATGATGATCTGATTCAATCGGAATACAATCATTTTCTGAGAGGATCGAATGAAAAGCGATTCGTGATTGCGCCGGCAGTTCTTTTGTGATATCATCAGAACAGCAACAGGAAAGGAGCAGTGCGAACATGGATTCAACACCTAAGAAATCGCCTGAATTAAGGATCCGTAAGTTCAGCAATGTTTACATCGGGACTGGCAATGGTCTGTTGAAGAAGAATATTAAACGGAGCACGGATGCGCTTGGAGGGCTCCGGCACTTCATCAAACCCGGACAGAGCGTATTTATCAAGCCGAATCTGACCGCCACACAGGAAGCCATCACGGGAGGCGTGACAGATATCAATTTTGTGAAAAAGCTTTTGGAGCTGATTCAGGAGGAATGTGAGCCCGGGCATATCATGGTCGGGGAAAATACCGGTCAGGGCGGTGCGATGGCGAGATATTTCAAGTCGCACGGCTGGGATGTGATGTGCGAGGAATACGGCGCTGAGCTCGTGGATTTTGAGCAGGACGAGTGGGGAGAGTATCCGCTGGAGAATTCCATGGCGCTTGACGTTCTTCGTCTGCCGAAGAAAGTCGTGGAAGCGGATGTGCTGATCTCACTCGGTGTGCTGAAGAATCATGACACCGTCTGTGTGACCGGCGGCATCAAAAACAGTTTCGGACTGCTGTCCATGCTGGACCGGCGCGAGATTCACAGACTGCACGCGATCGAACAGAGCCTTGTCGATATCGCACGGATCCGGAAGCCGGACCTGACATTTATCGACGGACGGATCGGTATGGAAGGGATTGCGGGAGGCTCCCGCTTTGATCATCCGCGCTATGCGAACCGGATTATTGCCGGCGACGATGCGGTCGCGGTGGATGTGGTCTGTGCGCATGTGATGATGCAGAACCCGCGCGTCTGCTACCTGCAGTGGTGTGACGAGTACGGCGTCGGCAATGCGAACCTCGATTATGTGAATTTCCGCGGGATGAGCCTTGAAGAGGCAAAAGTCCGTTTCATGTCCCCGGGCGAACAGATCGCTGAGGTTACAGAAGACCGGATCCACATGCATGATCTTGGCGCCTGCTCCCGCTGCATCAGCCTGACGCAGGGGACGCTGGGGCGCTTCAGTGATCCGAATACCATCACAAGAGAGACGGATATCGTTTACGGACCGGGAGAGTGGAAGATTGATGAAAAGGACCGTAAGGAGGTCTGCATTCTCGTGGGCGACTGCATTCAGGAAAAGTACCGGAAGCTTGGGACCTGGGTCCCGGGATGCCCGATTTCCGAGGAAGAGATTTTCAAAGTCTTCCATGATGAAGAAGTCCTTTGCCACAAGTGTGAAACGCTCGCGCGGGAGTTTATCGCGCGGCATACGGATGAGGAGCTGGCATTTTTACGAATTCTGGCATCAAATCAGACAATATATCGCGGAAGGAATAATCACGCTGAAGCTACCGATCATGTGCTTCTTATCGGCAGGTGCATGATTGAGTACGCACACAATCATGCGCACCGTTCCATGGGGGAATTCCGGGAACGCGGAATCACGACGGACCTTCGTGACCTCGTCGGTTTCATCAACTGCCACGATGTGACGATGGAACAGGTGGAAGAGGCTTATCAGACGCTTCGGGCTCATTATGAGAAAGAACAGGAAGAGAGCTGAGAATCAGCATGTCAATAGAACCTCAGACTGCGGAAGGGAACACAGCCTCTTCTGCAGTTTTTTGCGGGTGTGAAAAGAAGGGGAAGAAAATGATGGACAGGGAAATCAGGAAAGACCGGATTGAAACGCTCTGTGAGACACGTTTCCTGAAACTGTATGACCTGCAGTATGCGGAAGGAAAACATTATTATGCGGCTTCGCGGAGGGCAGGAGAAGACCTGGTCGAAAGAAAGACAGATGAGGAAGTACGCGGGATGCTGCCTGACGCAGTAACGATTGCGGTCGTGCTGCACCTTCCGGGAGATGAGACGCGCCTTCTGATGACCTATGAATACCGATATCCGATCGGCCAGTTCCTGCTGAGCCCGATTGCCGGCCTGCTGGACCCGGAAGACAAAGACGATCCGAACCCGCTCCAAAGCGCCGCAATCAGGGAAATCAAAGAGGAAAGCGGTTTGACAGTAAAGGAAAGCGACCGGGTGGAAGTGCTGAATCCCTGTGCTTTTTCCACGCCCGGCATGACGGATGAAAGCAACGCGTTTCTCCTTGCGGAAATTACAGTGGACAGTCTCGACGGCCTGAACCAGACCGGTGCGGTCGGATCGGAGATGTTTGACGGATTCGAGCTGCTTACCCGGGAACGTGCAGTGAAAATCTTCGAGAGCGGCAGAGATGAACACGGCAATTTCTATTCCCTTTCCGCCTGGATGGTGCTGGGTATTTTCATTTCACGGTTTGCATGAGAAAAACCGTGAGTCAGAAAGACAGAACAGACAGGACGCAGTCCCGGCGGACATCCGCCGGCCATTTCGGAGTACAGAACGATGATTAAAACAGTATGCATCAATTCCCTGCCCGAGCTCATGCAGGTGATCAGTGAGCTGGATTACCGGGAAGACCTGAAGCGTTACCGGAACCGTTATATTTACCGCGGAATGTCGGACAGCAGTTTTCATCTGGAGACCAGCCTGTACCGGAACTGCGGTGATTTGAAACAGGAGCTGGAGCCTTCCATTCTCCGGAATTTCGCGAAATATGCCGTGATTGAAGACCCCTCAATCGGCCAGTCCGTCTGGCGGCAGATGATTTTGGGCCAGCATCACGGACTGCCGACAAGACTGCTGGATTTCACGCATTCTGCCCTGATTGCGCTGCATTTCTCGGTGACGGAGAATAACCTCGACGAAATGGACCGGCACGACAGTATGGTGCTGAGGCTGGACATGGCGGAACTGCACCGTCTGCTGCCGGAAAAATACCGGAAGGTTCAGGCAGCCTACAACAATACGGCTATCTTTACCGTGGAAATGCTCGACGAGATGCACGAAACACTGGAAAGCTATGACAAGGATATGCAGGACCGTGCGGTGCTTGTCATCGAACCGCCGTCGCTGGACGCGCGCATCGTCAACCAGTATTCGTTTTTTGCAGTCATACCGGGCGGGATGCAGGACTTCGAAAGTTTCCTCAATGAAAACACCGAAAACTGCGTGAAGTATATCATTCCGAAGGAGCTGAGATGGCAGGTGCGGGATCTTCTGGATCAGCTGAACGTCAGCGAGCGGATCGTTTATCCGGGACTGGACGGTATGTCAAAATGGATCGCGCGGCATTATTATGTAAAGAATAACGGAGAGGTGTGAAATGAGTTCCCTCAGCCTTACCATCCCGGAAAAGAATAAAGTCCAGTCTTTTATCGAGCAGGCAATCAGAACGTTCCTTTCTGAAAATGAACTGTATAAAAAGGTCATCCTGTCTGTTCTGAAGACTTATCCCATCGACTACGGTATTCCGGAGAGAAAAGCGTCGGATGAAAGATACTGCATCCAGCGTATGGCCCAGATGGTAAATGTCTCAAAAGTTGAGAGCCAGCTGCTTCAGTACATCACAAAGGAATATTCA
>JAEEGL015272252.1_pt1 | contig 12188 bp, 10 predicted proteins | sample 9134231 | NCBI WGS metagenome assembly JAEEGL01 (sample SAMN16246548, study PRJNA631951) | gut metagenome | biome: gut microbiome; feature: rumen; material: fiber-attached | host: Bos | place: Iran: Karaj | collected 2018-10
TCCTTTTCATTCAGCGCTTCACACAGAAACGCGGTGGACGTTCCGGAATCGATATACACGTAATCGCCGGGCCGGATCAGGCTTGCCGCATACTCTCCGATCCGCTTCTTTTCCGCACTGTTCATGGTGCTTTTCTGTGCCATCGAGAGTTCGTCGAATGTGACGTTTTCATTGATGGCAAGCGCGCCGCCGAAAACCTTAATCAGTTTTCCTTCGCGGTCAAGCTCCGTGATGTCGCGGCGAATCGTGGATTCGGAGGCATCCAGCATCTCTTTTAGTTCACTTAACGTGACACTGTTTTGTTCGTTTACAATATTCAGGATTTGCAGTTTTCGACTTTCCGAAAGCATAATTTCTCTCCCAAAAATAGAATCCTAAATCTTAGATTTTTTGTACTCGCTCACATCGGTCTCGAGCACGATTTTACGAAGGGGTAAAATCCGTCCCGGCGATACGGAAAGTTCATCAAATCCCATTGCCAGGAATTCCTTCGTAAGCGTTAAATCCGCACCGAGTTCGCCGCAGATTCCAGCCCACGCACCGTGCCGGTGTGCCGCGTCCACAATCATCTGAAGCATCTTCAGAATTGCCGGATGATGCGAGTCATAGAACTTCTCAAGCGAGTCGTTCTGACGGTCGATTGCAAGCGTATACTGCGTTAAATCGTTGGTGCCGACGGAGAAGAAATCCACTTCCTTCGCAAGCTCGTCCGCTACCATTACCGCAGCCGGCGTTTCAATCATGATACCGAGTTCAATCTCTTTATCGTACGCAATGCCGTCCGCATCCAGCTCTGCCTTGACTTCTTCGACAATCTTCTTAATCTCCTGCACTTCCCAAAGAGAAATAATCATCGGGAACATGATTGCGATTTTACCGAATGCCGATGCACGAAGAATCGCGCGAAGCTGTGTCTTAAATACCTCCGGACGCGTTAAGCAGATACGAATTGCGCGAAGTCCCATCGCGGGATTCTCTTCCTTCGGAAGTTCAAAATAGTCCGCCTGCTTATCCGCTCCGATATCCAGCGTACGGATAATGACTTTCTTTCCCGCAAGCGTCTGCGCAACGGTCTTGTAAATCGCAAACTGCTCATCCTCGGTCGGATAATGATCGGAACCGAGATAGATGAATTCGGAACGGAACAGTCCGATTCCGCCGGCATCATTTTTCATTACGAGTGCTAAGTCCTTCGTGTTTCCGATATTTGCATACAGGTTGATATGCTGTCCGTCGAGCGTTACGTTATCCTTGCCGCGAAGCTGCTCAAGCAATGCTTTCTTCTCTGCTTCTTCGTCAAAAATCTTCTGCTTCGCCGCCATGGTTTCCGCATCGGGGTCCACGTAAACTTTGCCTTCAAAGCCGTCCACGATGGCCATTTTGCCGTCTATGGAATCGTCTAACGGAATGTCGCAACCGATCATTGCAGGAATGTTCATCGTCTTTGCAAGAATTGAGGTATGCGAATTTGCCGAACCGTGTACGGTTACAAACGAAAGAATCATATCTTTGTCCATCTGCACGGTTTCACTCGGTGCCAGGTCGTCCGCCACCACGATGACGGGTTCGTTTGCCTGAATGCCGCCGCTTGCTTTGCCGGATAAAACGTTAATCAGTCGCTCGGAAATATCATGCATATCCGCTGCACGTCCGCGGAAATATTCATCTTCCATGTCTAAAAACATCTGGGCAAAATTGTCACCCGTCTGTGCCACGGCATACTCCGCATTGACCGATTCGCTGCGGATGATATTTTCCACGGAATCAATATAATCGCCGTCTTCGAGCATCATCTGATGTGCTTCAAACACACCCGCGCCGTCTTCGCCGACTTCCTTCAAAGCCTTTTCATAAAGGACACCGAGCTGCTCGATGGCTGTTTCTTTTGCTTCGTGATATCTTGCAATTTCCGCTTCGGGATCGTCGATGTGAACGCGCTTTACCTGGGAATCATCCTTGCGATAAACGCTTAAGCGTCCGATGGCGATGCCGCCGAAAACGGATTTGCCGGTATAAATTGTCATAGGCGCCTCCTTTACAGGTTCGCTTCCATAAATGCCTTCACTTCTTCACAAAGTGCGTCCGCTTCTCCTCCTTCGAAGGTGAATTTAACGGTGTCGCCCTGCTTTGCGCCGAGAGACATGATTCCCATAACGCCCTTGAACAGAACTTCCTTATCGCCCTTTGCAACCTTAACGGTGCAGTCGCGGCCTTTGATCAGTTTGAACAGGTCGGTTGCGGGTCTCGCATGAATACCGTGAACATCCTTAATTACGTAATCGAAACTTGCCATAGTAGAATCCTCCTTGTATATGTTATGTACGCAGCCATTTTCAGAATTTATGTGACTGCTGTAATTTAGTTACCTTACTCTGCCTTCTTCTTGAGAACACCCAGGATGCAGCAGGTGACTGCGCTTCCTGCGAGCCATGCGATTACATAGAGTAAGGGATGGCCGACGGTTGCGAATACGAAGACGCCGCCGTGGGGTGCCATGAGGGTACATTTAAAGAGTGCTGCCAGAAGGCCTGCGGTGCCGGCACCAAGCATGGTTGCAGGGATAACGCGGATGGGATCCGCTGCCGCGAAGGGAATCGCACCTTCCGTGATGAAGGATGCACCCATAACCAGGTTGGAAACTGCGGAGCCGCGCTCTGCCTTCGTAAACTTCTTCGGGAAAATGAAGCATGCCAGTGCAATACCAATCGGGGGAACCATACCGCCGACCATAACGGCTGCCATTGCGATGTAAGCCATCTGCTGGAATGCGGGGTCCGTGGAAAGTGCTGCCTGTGCAAGCATTCCGGTACCGAATACGTATGCTGCCTTGTTGATCGGGCCGCCCATGTCGATTGCCATCATAGCGCCTAAGATTAAGCCGAGCAGCCAAACCATGTTTGCATTACCGATTGCAATCAGTGCATTTGCAAGACCGGTATTAACCAGACCGATTAACGGGTTAAAGATGAAGCACATCAGAATGCCTTCAATCAGGATACCGAACAGAGGATAAATCAGTGTCGGTTTCAAGCCGTCGAGTGCGGAAGGTAATTTCTCACCGATTTTCTGAAGAGCGAGTACGATAAATCCTGCCAGGAAACCTGCAACGATACCGCCCAAGAAACCGGATACCGTATTGCCGCCGTTCTGGAATGCGAACTTCATTAAGAACTGTCCGAATCCGCCGACTGCCTTACCGTCAATCAGTAAGCCTTCTGCGAAGGTAAAGTTTGCCAGAATCGCATTTCCGCTTGCTGCGATGATACCGCCAACGAAGCCGACTGCAAGGCCCGGGCGATCCGCAATCGCGTATGCGATATAACCTGCAAGAACAGGAACCATCAGACCCATTGCAAGTCCGCCGACATATTTAAGGAATGCTGCCAAAGGAGTAATGGAGCCAAAATCTCCGCCGCCGGTTGCGCCGTATCCTGCGATTGTATCAACCAAAAATGCAAGAGCTACAAGAATACCGCCGCCGATAACGAACGGAAGCATGTGGGAAACGCCGCTCATCAGCCAGGTATAAATCTTGTGTCCGACACCGCCCTTTTCTCCGGATGCTTTGCTTTCGGATGCTTCTTCGCTTCCGCCGCCTGCGTATACAGGTGCATCGCCTGCGAGTGCCAGAGCTACCAGTTCGTCGGCCTTGTTGATGCCGTCCGCAACCTTACGCTGAATGACTTTCTTTCCGGCAAAACGTTCCATCGGAACCTTTGCGTCTGCGGTTACGATAACGCATACCGCATTTTTAATATCTTCATCGGTCAAAGGATTCTTTGCACCGGAGGAGCCGCGGGTTTCGATTTTAATCGGAACGCCTGCCTTCGTTGCCGCTTTTTCAAGTCCTTCCGCCGCCATATAAGTATGTGCAATACCGGTCGGGCAGGATGTAACTGCTACAAGATATTTGCTTCCTTCTTCGATGTGAACGTCCGCAAGACCTTCATCTACGCTCTTCTTTTCATCATCGGCTTTGTCGATCACTGCGAGGAATTCGTCCACGTCTTTTGCACCAATCAAATTAGCGCGAAAATCTTCGTCCATCAGCATCATCGATAATTTACTCATAACATCGAGATGCACATTGTCCTTGGTGTCGGGAGCCGCAATCAGGAAAAGGATGTTCACGGGCTCGTCATCGAGTGCTTCGTAATCCACACCGTCCTTGATGATCATGGCCGCAAGACCGGGTTTGTCGATACAGTCGCCTTTGCCGTGAGGGATTGCAATACCTTCTCCTACACCTGTAGTACTTTCTTCTTCTCTCGCATAAACCAGTGCACGATAAGCTTCGATGTCTTTGACTTTACCGCTTGCCGCCATAAGGTCCACCGCCATGTCCATGGCTTCTTTCTTGGATGTGGGCGCCGCATTTAAGTTCACGCTTCGCTTATCCAGTAAATCAGTAATCCTCATCCTTTCTCCTCCTTTTCTCTAAATCAACTGTTTCAATACTTCTTTTACTTCTTCTTTCGTCGCCAGATACTCGGAAAATGCACTGGCGCTTCCTGCGCTTAAGCCCATCTTAAACGCATATTCGTAATCGTTCTTTTCCATATATCCTGCCAGGAATCCTGCGACCATTGAATCGCCCGCACCGACACCGTTTACCAGTTTTCCCTTCGGTGCTTCGGATTTGTAAACGCTTCCGTCTTCCGCCACGAGCACTCCGCCTTCGCCGGCCATCGAGATCAGTACGTTTCTTGCACCCTGCTCCTGAAGCTTTTTGGCATATTCCACAACGCTGTCGCGGGTTTTTAATTCCACGCCGAAGATTTCGCCGAGCTCGTGATTATTGGGTTTAATCAAAAACGGATGATATTTTAATACATTTACAAGCAGGTCCTTCGTTGCATCCACCACGATGCGGATTCCGCGGCCGTCCAAGCGTGCCATGATGTCGCTGTAGATGGTGCCCGGCATGCTTGCGGGAATGCTGCCTGCAAGACAGAGCGTATCGCCTTCTTTTAACGCATCAAGCTTGTCCATCAGAATTTCAATTCGGTCAGAATCAATCACGGGGCCCATGCCGTTGATTTCAGTTCCGTCGATTGATTTAAGCTTCAGGTTGATTCTGGAGCATCCGTTGTCGATCGGAATGGCATCCGCCACGATTCCGCTTTCCTTTACTTTTCTCGTGATTTCATCGCCGACGAAACCTGCCGCAAAGTAAAGCGCCGTATTGGAAATTCCCAGGTTTGAAAGGACAATGGAAACGTTGATTCCTTTGCCTCCCGGAAGCATCAGTTCCGAAGAAGTACGGTTGGTCAGACCGAGTTTAAAATCTTCCACGGTTACGATGTAATCCAGGGACGGGTTGAATGTTACTGTGTAAATCATGGACACCCTCCTTTCCGAATTATGACTTAATTTGACATTTTTCGACCGTATTATGACCGATTCTGCCGGCCACATTTTTATAATACGGTCAAACTCGGTCAAATTCAATCAAAATTATTCACAAATAATTCTTTTTTCTTTGGTGATTTTGACGGAAAGATACTGTTTCTTTCTACGCGCCACCGCTTATGATATGTGATATAATTAAGAATTAGAGAGATTTTCCGACCTAAGAAAGGACAAATCAAAAATGTTTCATAATAAGAAGATGGTTGCACTTTGCACCTCAAGAATTTATGACACACAGATCCACAGCTTCATCGAAAAGCTGAATGAATCGCTCCGGGCGCAGGACTGCGCGCTGTTGATTTTTGCAATCAATTCGGACATTTACTGGGAGGAAGACAATATCTCCGCCGAGGCCAGCGTCTTCGACACCATCCCCTATCCTTATCTTGATGCCATCGTCATTATGGACGAAAAAATCAAAAGCCACACGGTCTCCAATCGTATCATCGAGAACGCACGCGTAAATAACGTGCCTGTGATTACGCTTGACGGTGACTATCCGGATGTACCGAACATCGGCTTCGATTTTAAGGCCGGATTCGAACTGATTGTCCGTCACATGTTTGAAGAACACAAGGTTCGCAAGCCGCACATGATGGCCGGAATTCCGAATAATCCGTTTTCCGACGACCGTATCGAAATCTTTAAAAAACTCTGTGCGGAGTTTGAGATTCCCGTTACCGACAACATGATCAGCTACGGCGAATTCTGGGCGGTTCCCTGTAAGGAAGCCATGCTGAAGGTTTTGGAGCGCGGCGATGAATTCGATGCCGTAATCTGTGCAAACGATATTATGGCGATTTCCGTCTGCGACGTTCTTTCGAACGCGGGCATCCGTGTTCCCGAAGATGTGCTGGTTTCCGGTTTTGACGGAAGCAAGGAAATCTATTTTACAACTCCGATGATTACAACCGCCGACTGCGACATTCTTCTGATGGCGGACGAAACCGCGAAAGCAATTCAGACGATTGTAAACGGCGGCGAATATAAAGGAAGCCTGATTACGCCGAAGCTCGTCCCGAATGAGTCCTGCGGCTGCCCTGCCGTATCGATTTCCTCGCAGTCCTTACTGAACTTATTTTACAATTCCTTCTATCGTCACCAGGACGACATGCGCGAACTTTACACCGTTGCGGCGCAGATGGCTTCCGCAGGCAATATCGACGAAATGGTTTTAAAGCTCGTTCATTACCATACGCACGACATTCTCTGCACGGTTTCGAAGGAATGCTTTGAAACGGACGAGAACTATTTTTCCAAGCCCATGCCCGAAAACTGGGCAAGGACGTTAACCGTCATCTACGACTCCGAGTATCCGCCTTCGGTGGATCAGTCCTTCCAGTCGATTAAGAAGACCATGACCTTCGACCGCAGACTGCAGGAAATTCTGGAGAGCGGCTATCCGCTTATTTACAACGCTCTTGATTACATGAACAAGCCTCTCGGCTTCGTGTGCTACCATTTCGATGATTATCTCATCACGAATTATTCAAGAACGGCCAGCATCACAAGCGCCATCAGCCTCGGTATCGGCGGCTACATCAACCGCGCTTACCAGGAAGCCCTGGCGGATAAAATGAACGAAATGTACAAGCGCGATGCCCTGACCGGACTTTATAACCGTGTTGCGTTCCAGAATATTTTCCGCGTTATGCGGTACGATAAGCAGAATCAGAATAAGCCGATTACCGTCGTCATGTCCGACTTGGACGGCCTAAAATACATCAACGACCACTTCGGCCACGCGGACGGCGACAACGCGATTGCAATGGTTGCAAAAGCGCTTCTGGATGCCTGCCCCACGCAGTCAATCTGTGCACGTTTCGGCGGTGATGAAGTCTTCTGCGTCATCATCGGAAGCTGCAATCCCGAAGGCATCATCGGAAAGATCAACAAAGTGCTGGACGACTTTAACAAAGACTCCGGCCTTGCCTATTTCGTCACGACATCGTCCGGCGCCTACACCACGGTGCTCGACGAAGAATTCGACATCCTGCAGGCCTTAAAGGTTGCGGATGAAAAGATGTATGAAGTGAAGAAAGCCAAAAACCTGAGCCGCTAGGGCTCAGGTTTTTTAATACGAGACTTTTTTTACGTCTCCGGCTTTATCCCATTCTTCTCAAGGAGTTCATAAGCTTCCTTCAACTTCTGCTCCAAATCTTTAGCATGATTCTCTGCTTTTGTTGCCCTGTTTTCAGCTTTAGACGCCCGATTTTCAGCCTTCTCCGCACGTTTCTCTGCCTCCACGGTATGAACGTGCTCAATGGCTTTTCCCTCTTCAATACAGTCATATTCAAACAAACTTGCTCTCATATACTCCGACCTCCACTCTTTGTTCTGGCGGGCGATTTTAACCGCCTCTGCCATTTTCTCCGTTAGTGTGTCCGTTGGCTCTCCGCTGCGCATGTACCGGTATAAATCATTCAGCGACTTAGGAATATCATCACCCTGATAAGTCAGATTAAAGAAATACTTATATGTTCCGTCCTTCAGCGGAATCGTCTTCTTCCCAAGATGTACATTTTCAAAAATATAAACCGGTTCATTTTCGTCGAACGGATCAAATGTGCAAATAAAAATCACATTGTTCTCCGGCAAAGCATTAAACGCGACTCCCTTGTCCAGATTGTCGGAATCAATCTCACTTTGGTAAAATCGCCCGCGTTTCGGCAAACTCAGGCTTTCCAAAGTTCGATTTCCAAGATTCTGCATCTCCGTATCAAATACCGCGGCATTGCTCTTGGAATAAATATCCAGACGAATCTCTTTTCCGTCTTTGGTCCGTTTAAAACTTCTTTGCGGAGTTACCTCCTGTAATTCGCCAATCGGGCGATTCAACAATCTCTCCAAAACTTCCTGACAAAGTTTGGAATCCTCCATCACTTTACGAAAGATAAAATCATCCGTAATCGGAAGATGCTCAAAAATAGCCATCAATTCTGTTTCATTTGGCATGGTGCCTCCTCTCTGCAGGAGGTCCTCTCCTGCTTAGCTGTAGTTGTAGGTTTTGTTAAGCAGGAAATCTACCAAACGGATGAATCACATCCCCGGTGCCGGGAATCCGGCATAAGAATTTCGAAATGCTTTATGCGGTTATCATAGCAAAGGAAATTGCTACCGACAATACGATTGCCCCTAAAATATGGCAATTTCCCGAATTTCTCCCTTTTGCACAAAGGAAAAGCAAAAAGGCGACCGCAGTCGCCTTCAAAGTATTGATTTTATAGTGATTTTGCCTGTCAAAAATCTCAGAATCCAAACATCGAATGATTCTGAATAAACACCATGAACAGGATGTATGAAGAGAACAGCGACTGCCCGATTGCAGCCACACCGAGTGCGATTGCAATGACGGGTTTTGCAGCCTTCGGCATCTGCTTCTTTCCGCGGATTCCCATCACAATCGCCGCGATTCCGAAAATCAAACCAAGCAAACCGAAACAAAATGAAAACACTACTGCCAGAATCCCGGTAACCAAAGCCTGATCGCCGATGATTCCGGTGTCCTCTTTATACTGACTTGTACTGTATTCCGTCAGTTCTTTTTCATTTTGTTCGTTATCGTATTCCTGATTCTCGCTCATCGTAAGTCCTTCTCTTGTAAATGCCTTCTCCTTTATTGCAATTACTGTACATCCTGCTCGTAAGGCAGACTCCTTACAAGCGAATTATCCTCCTTCAGGAACAACTGCCCGTCTTTCGAATAAAATTCGGTATTCTTCGAATCGCACTCCACATGGAACAGAATTCTGTAAAATACAACGCTTCCGTCCGCCTGCTCCACACCGATATAAGGGAATGGGTCCGCCTGTCCTTCCAGGTAGAGATTACTGTTGATTTCATCGATTTTCTCGCCGATTCTCAATGTAAAAATCTGGTCCTTAAACTCAACCGGAACCTCATACTGACTCGCATCCGTACCGAGATAACCATACTTGCATTTCGGGCCTTCCACTTCAAACATTGCCGGCACGCCCGTGCCAAAATAGCCGCCCAACTTCACAATATCCGCACCGTTGCCGTCCGTGTCCGGCACAGTAATCACATCATCGTTCGGATCTCCGCTCCAATGATATGTGGTCACAAATCCCCTGCTTCCGTTGCCGGATATCACCGTATCAAAATTCCCGCACGTACCGTGCGTAGCATTGTTATACCCGGTACAGCCGAGAATAATCAGCCCAATCAGGACAAAGGGGAAAATCATTTTGAGTTTTTTATTCACTGTTCTTCCAGCCATTCTACTATTCCTGTTTCAATATCATATACCGCGCCGATTACATCAAGCTCCGCGCTGTCAATCTCCGGATGATCCGCAAATGCCTGCTTAATCACACGCACACCATGTTCCACATTGAGCACCGTCGCCTTATAATCATCTGTCTCATCACCGATTGCCTCACGGATATCTTCTATGATGTATCGGATATATCTGTCCGTTCCGCCATGGCTTTGAATTGTTGCCCCGACAGCACCGCACTTCGTATGCCCGAGCATTACAATCAGATTGGCATCCAAATGCGATGCCGCATACTCAATGCTTCCGAGCTGGTGATTATCCAGCACATTTCCGGCAACACGAATCACAAAGAGTTCCCCGATTCCAACATTAAAAATCGTCTCGGGAATCTCTCTTGAATCCGAGCATGCAATCACAATCGCATACGGATGCTGCCCTTCTATCGCAGTCTTTAATCGCACCGCACTGCTGACATTTCCGGTATGCTGGTCACGCTCGACGTATTCGGCGTTGCCAAGTTTGAGTTTTTCCAATATTTTGAGATTATCTATTGTCATATTAATCCGCTAGATTGCGACTCCAATCCTGCCTAAAATAAAAATGGCTATTATCGCTAACAAAAGTATCAACAGGACTGCACCTATAACGCACACACCTATAATTATAGTTTGTTTTTTCTGTTTTTGCTGCCTTTCCAGCCTTTGTTGTTCCGCGTCTTTTATCCAGTATACAACTCTATTGTAAGTATCATTTATTCGACCAAATCCTTCTGTATTTCCAAAGGACAATCTTGCATTCTGATACATCTGATTGATTTTATCAATCCAAGCTTTATTTCTGGCATGAGCTCTGTCTCTCGCAGCAGCATTCGAAATATTAGCGTTTCCATATATCAGCGGAACATTGATATTCGAAACGGCAAAATTCATAAACTCAAATACATCTTCCTGCGTATTGGGAACGTGAAAATTACGAATCAAATCCAAAGTTTTATTCTCAATTTCCATCGCTTTTTGAGCGGCCAATTGCTGTTCTTCCTGCGGTGTTTTCTTTTTGGCAAATATTGCCTTCTTTTCTTTTTCGTATTTCTCGTTTTCTATATCAGCCAGTTGTTCTTTAAACTGAACTACAGGACCAAACACTTCCCGCTTTTCTTTATCAATTTTGGCAATTGCGATTTTATAAAACTCATCAATTTGATCAAATGGTGGCGTATCTCCAAAAGAGGATTTGGCTATTCCATATGCCTGATCCATCAGCGTACGCCACGCTTCATTTCGCTCATATAATACCTTCTTGGAATCACTTTGATTTTCAGTGTTTCCTGCCACATGCGACCATTTAATATTTGTTGCCGCGAAACAGATTATTTCATATGCATCTATCGGCTTTCCTGGAACATCGCTAGTTCGGATTGCCATGTTGATTTTCTCATCGGTATTATCGTTTTTTTGCAGGTTAATCTTTCCAATTTTTTCTACTGCAATTCCAAAATCCGTTTTTTTACGTTTGCGCTCAAGACTATCAATATTGCTCTTTAGTTTTTTCACCGCTTCAGAAGAAGACACATTACTGAATTCATGCCAGCAATACGGGCAAATAGCCTGATAAGACTTAGCCTGATAACCGCATTGAGGACACATTTTGGCCTGCACGGTTTTCGGCATTTCTTCAGATACGTTTTCTTGTTTTTGTTGAGCGTTCATGGAAAAAGGAGTCCCGCATGCATAACAAAACATTGCATCATCAGGTAATTCTTTTCCACATTTCATGCAAAACTTCATGTCATTCACCTCAATGCTTATAATTCGCTTTAATATGAAGAATGCACTATTTCTTCGTTTTAATTTCTAGTTTCTTCCCATCCGAATCCACAATGATATCCCCATCTAAATCTGTACGATATACGTTGGGCTTATAAGCCTTCCCGGTAAGAAGTTCTTCCATTCTTCTGTCCGGATGACCATATGGATTGTCCTTTCCCACTGAAATAATAATATTCTCTGCCATAAAAGTTCTTAAAAATCGATAAGATGCATATGTATAAGCGCCATGGTGAGGAAGCTTCATCAAACTTATTTTTTCAGGTGAATCTGATTCATTTTCAAACATTTCAGAAAGTCTTGTTTGCGCGTTACCTTCTATATCACCAGTGAATAGAAACTTGGTTTTTCCGTATGTAATTAATAGAACTAACGAATCATTATTCTCTTTATTCGAAACATCAAGAACTCGTACAATAGAACTCCCCAGATTATACTCTTCTCCCTTTTGTGGCACTTTAATGGTCGAACCATTTATACTCAATTGATGCTCGACTCTTCTAAAAACATCTGTATTAGAATAATCTGCATTACTAATTGTTATGTCTATTGAAGAAGCATATGTTAATGCTTTCTCAAGTCCCCCAATATGATCTGCATGCAAGTGAGACATTGCAAGAATATCTAGTTTCTGTACTCCCTTTTCCTCTAATACCCTATAGACCTTATTCCCCGCAGTAGTGTCTCCTCCATCTATCAACATATAATGCCCA
>JAEEGL015273964.1_pt1 | contig 12188 bp, 11 predicted proteins | sample 9134231 | NCBI WGS metagenome assembly JAEEGL01 (sample SAMN16246548, study PRJNA631951) | gut metagenome | biome: gut microbiome; feature: rumen; material: fiber-attached | host: Bos | place: Iran: Karaj | collected 2018-10
ACGTTCTTGCGCCCTATATATCATTTCGGGGATTATCTTTATGCTGCGGTCACGGTTTTCCTTGATTTCCATAGTAACTTCGTAGCCAAGTGCATTCACCAGCCATGGTTGCCCAGCCGTGGCTTCCCATATCATCGGGAAGCAGGCCTCGTCAAACTGTTGTCCGGTCGCCTTGGTGTGCTCCATATACAGCTCGTGGATTTCCTCTTTTGTAAAATTGCCCAGATGCAAAGATTTTGCCTTTATGTTGAAAGCAGAACCTCCTGTAACAATGTCCTGATTGGAAAGCACGATACGGTAGTCGCGGACATCGCGAACACCACACATGATAATTGACTGGGGGAAAGCTGTTGGTCTATCTGTATATCCAGAACGAATCTGGCGAAGAATACTGACTAAACTATCACCAACAAGGGCGTCAATCTCATCAATGATAAGAACGATAGGTTTTGGCAGTTGTTCCGACAACCGGCGCAGATAAGTGGAGAGCATGGAGTCTTTGCCCGTCAGTTGCACCTCGTCACGTATCTGTAGTGGAATATCATTCTTCACAACGCCCCTGAATTGTTCTGCCAGTGTGTCAATAGTTGATTTTACTACACTCTGCACATCATTGCGCGAACCTTGTCCCCCCTCCACATTTGCATACACCGCAATATATTCGCCACGCTCGTTCAGATAGTCGCGAAGCGCAAGCATGCAGGTCGTCTTTCCAGTCTGGCGTGGCGCATGAAGTACAAAATATTTCTGCTGCCTGATAAGCAACAGCACCTCTTCCAAGTCGAATCGCTTCAGAGGGTCAACATAGTAGTGAAGGTCGGTTTTTATTGGACCTGCCGTATTGAAGAATCGTTCCATTCTGTTTCAGTTTATGTTACATCTGCAAAAATACATTATTTATTTCAATAATTAATTCCGCTTTATCATGAACTTTTAATGTGTAAATCCATAATAGAATCCTTCTTCAAGTATTTTTGTCATTGTTTGACTACTGCATCTCAAAAGGTATTCGACAATTTGATAAGGTGATACCTTTGATAATAACTGGTACAGATGATTGCTTTCGAAATATTCAGGAACATTTTCCATTATTCGTTTCCATTTTGAGAAAACATATTCACGCTTCTTTCCAAAATCATCCTCAGACAAGGATGTTTCTTTCAAGCAATTTCCCATATTCGCTAATAATTTGTTTTTTAATTCTGCAACCTTGTCTGTTTTTAGGTCAAATAATTTTTGAAAATTTTCTTTCCTTTCTGCATCCGCAATCCATCTATCAACCATGGATACATAGTTTTTGTAATTTGCAACATTGCTTTCTGAGCACCAGTCGTGAGTGGTAAATGTTTGTTGCATATAAAATTCCTTTAGTTCTTGCAGTTGCATAGATGTAAGAGCCAATGCTGCTACATCTACGGCACGATGTATTGCTTTTATTGTGATATGATATGAATTGTCATTACAAAATCTAACTACATCAGGAATTTCTTTACAGTTTTCCTTTAATGCACATACTGGTATTTGGAGGTTTTTACCTTGTTGTTTCATTACTTCACCAAAATATTTGACATTTTTCATAACAGTATCGAATCTGGCATTTACGCGAATTCGTTCGTATGTTTCCTTGAAGCATGAATCCAAAGAAAGGTTTATATTAAAGTTGCCATTTTCGACAAGTTGTTTGATGCGGTCGTTTAGAATAGTTCCGTTGGTAACTATTGATATCCTACAATTTCTATTAGTTTTCACAATTGCATCCATTAAATCTAGATATCCATTGTCGAGGAAAGGTTCTCCTCCAGCACATATAATTTCTTTGAGAGATGGAATATATTCAAATAACTCTTTATAGAAATATTCATCATAAAGATTAGGACTCGTATATGTGTCACTATTATCGAATTGATTTGAAAAATTTTCACAGCACATGATACATTTTAAGTTGCATTTATTGCTGATAGCCAACTGAATCGACTGAAGTTTTTCCTTTCTAAATAATCCTATTTTGAAATCATCAAATTGGCGGATTGGAATTAACGAGAATTCTCTATTTCTTAATTTTGTTTCGCATATATTGCATGCTTGTGGCAATTGGTTAGACTTGATATTTTTCCTATATTCATTGAATACTTGTCCGTTCCATATCTGCCCTATTCCTCTTGCAGGATAGCAATCGTGAATCGATGAATTAAAGCAACATGGAGAAACAGTTCCTCCTATAGAGAAATTCATTGCACAGAACGGTGCATTGCACAGAAACTTTTGCATGTAACGAGTCGCATTAAAATCTCTTATTATATTCTTGTCTATTTTCCCCATATATATTTTCTGTTATAAATAAAAAAATAAATCTTCTGAGAAGTTTTTAAGATTTGTTATGTATGATTCCGTTAAAATGGTTAAAAATAATTCAGGAGACAAGTTTAGTAGTTTTTTGAAAAAATGGTTTGAGTAGTAGTAATCTGGAAGCGATGATAGTAGATGTTTGATTATTTCTTCCAACTGATTCAACTGCTTATTTATGGAATCATTATCAAGTTTTTTATGTGATAGTGTTTCCAATATTTTTTTGTACAATTGTTTTTTATACTCTTCAACCATGTCAGTCTTTAAGTCAAAATACTCTTTGAAGTTTTCTCGTCTAATTGCCAATCCTATCCATCTGTCAAGACGGTGCGATAAATCGCAAAATTCCATTATGTTCTTCTTGGAATTGACATCAGTTTCCATAAAAGTCTGGCTAAAATAGAAATCTTTTAATTCTTTTAATTCTGAACTCGACATAGAATACAAGGCAACATCTACAGCTCCATTAACATTAACAAAATTTAGGGAGTATTTGTTGTCGTTGCAGAATCTTACAAGGTCTGGCAATTCAAAACGATTGGCTCTTAACGGACAGATAGGAATATGCAGTTTTTTGCCATGCTGCGCAAGAGTGTCACCAAAATATTTCATGTTCGCCATTGTTTCCTCAAACTTGGCATTTACACGGATAGACTCGTATGTTTCTTTTGTCATTGCATCAAACGACAAGTTTATCTTGAAGTTGCCACGTTCCAGAAGCGACTTTATTCTGTCGTTCAATATGGTGCCGTTTGTCACAACCGATAGGTAACATTTGGGATTAAGTCGTATGCTGTCTTCCCAGATTTCGTAATATAGGGGATTTAGAAATGGTTCTCCTCCAGCAAACACCATTTCCTGAAGGTCTGGAATAAATTGTGATAATTCTTTACGAATTTCTTGTCCAAAAATACTTTTGCTTGGCGGTCTTTTTTCTCGATTGGCACAGATGCTAGAAGAATGGATGCCGGTACACATTATACATTCAAGATTACATTGGTTGGATAATGCCATCTCTATAAGGCGAGGCTTGTTTTTCCATAACCTTGATACTTTAAGATAGTCGTACTGGTTTATTTTAACGGAATCATATTCTCCATTCAATATTGCTTTTTCGCATGTTGCACAAGCAATCGGCAGTTCGTTTTTCCGAATATGCTTTCTATATGATGAATAGATTTCGCCGTTCCATATTTGTGATATTGAATTATCTGGATAGCAATCTATCATGTCCCTATTGTAGCAGCAAGGCGACACTCTTCCGTCGATGCTAATCTTTATTGATGCAAACGGTGCATTGCAGAGGAATTTCGGCTTGTTCCTTCTTTTGATGAATTCATTGATTATATTGGCTTCTTTTGGGGACATAAATTTTTTTATTGTTGAAAAATAGCATTTGTATTATTGATTCATCCACTTTTATTTCTCCTTTTCCTATTACATATTCTGCAAGTTGATATTGGGGAGTGGCTGCTAGATACCTATAAAGGTGATTACTGTTGAAGTAGTCTGGCATGGATGATAGTGTTTTTTCAAATTTATCCATAGCAGCTTTTGCTAATGCGTTAGCTTCTTTTTCGTTATACCCGATTGCATTTAAACCGACAATGCTTTTCTTTAAGAGAATATTCTTGTATTCCTCTATTTTATCCTTGCCTAAATCAATATTATCTAAAAAGTTCTCCTTTTCTTCTTTTTCCTTCTCTTTTGCAATAATCCATTGATCTATACGCTTTGTCAATTCACGGAATTCCATAATATTCCATTTTGAACTCCAACTAGTTTTCTTAAATGTCTGGCGAGAATAAAAGTCTTTTATTTCCCTTAATTCTGTAATTGGCATTGAATATAGTGCTACATCTTCGGCTCCATATACATTTCCAAAGTTGAGGGAGTATTTGTTGTCGTTACAGAATCTGACGAGGTCTGGCAGTTCAAAACGGTTGGCTCTTAAAGGGCATATCGGGATATGCAGATGTTTGCCTTGTCGTGCAAGTGTGTCTCCAAAATATTTCATGTTCGCCATAGTTTCTTCAAACTTGGCATTTACACGGATGGACTCGTATGTTTCCTTTGTCATTGCATCAAACGATAAATTTATCTTGAAGTTGCCACGTTCAAGAAGCGACTTTATCTTGTCGTTCAATATGGTGCCGTTTGTCACAACCGAGAGGTAACATTTGGGATTAAGCCGAATGGCGTCTTCCCAGATGTCGTAGTACAAAGGATTCAGAAAAGGTTCGCCACCGGCAAACACCATTTCTTGCAAATCGGGAATAAACTTGCTTAATTCTTCGCGGAACTCCTGTCCAAAAATACTTTTGTTAGGCGGCCTTTTTTCTCTGTTAGTACGTATGCTTGACGAGAGCGTTCCATTGCACATAATGCACTCTAGGTTGCAATTGTTGGAAAGAGTCATTTCAATTAGTCGAGGCTTGTTTTTCCAGAATCTTGATACTTTCAGGCAGTCGTACTGGTTTATTTTTACAGAATCGTATTCGCCATTCCGAATGGCTTTTTCGCATATCTCACATGCTATTGGCAATTCGTTTTGTCGTATATATTTTCTGTACGATGAAAAAATTTCTCCATCCCATATCTGTGACAGTGATTTTTCTGGATAGCAATCCATCATACTCCTATCGCTGCGAGTGTTGTAACAGCATGGGGATATCGTTCCGTCAATACAAATCTGTATTGATGAAAATGGAGCGTTGCACAGAAATTTGTGAGAAAACGGAACTCCGGATAGGAATTTATTAAAATTCCTGTGTTTATTAAACGATGATAATATTTCTTTTTCTATTATTGACATAACTAATAATTATGTTTTGATACGCAAAGGTAATGAATATTTCAATCTAATTATCAAGGATATTTTTCCCTATATATTTTCTGAAAAGATTTGCTTCTTTGGGATAGGCTTTTAAGTAATCATTTGGATTATAGGTTGTTTTTGTTCGGTATAAATGTCTTAATGTGTCATAATAGTTAGAGGTAAAGTTGTTTAATATATAATATAAGTCTGTGCTGTCTTGATTTTGTGCGACATTTATTTTTAGATTGTTATTAGAGAAAACTGTAAGCCGTTTGGCGTTTATAAATAGCATAGGATTCAGCAGTGCTGTTATTTCAATGTTTTCACCCGAAACAAGATATTCAAATGATGAATATTTAACGAACAAATCAGCATTATTGCTTGTTATAAAAAGAGGAATACTTACAATTTGTTGGCAAGCCTTTGGAATAGATATTTTTGCCGTGTATTCTAAAAGCACACTGTCAAATAACGGCATTGTAATTGTCGAATGTGCGGGTAATATAAAGTGAGAGAGATTAAGTCCCTTTGCACAATATCCTATATGGTTAGTATTGTTAGTGCCATATTTTTTGCCAGAAATCAATTCCGGTGGGGTGTAAAGAAATGTTTCATCATTTGAAAGGAACGACATTTTCTCTTTTGCGTGAATAAGTTTATGTTCTGTCCCATTTTGTATTTCTTCAACAGAGAGAATTTCTGAGTTATTGTTACAGAAACAAACTCCATAATCTACATCCATCATTTCCCATTTGTTATCAAATACTTCAGGGAAAGTATGTACGTTTGGATGATAGTGAACTCGTGTTTTATATCCTTTTTCTTCAACTATGTCGCAGAACAGATTTGCTCTTTCCCAACACAGCCCGTGTCCTATTGAATTGAGTAGATAGCAATCAAAATTTTCAAACGCAGCTTTTTGGTAGTTTTGATAACAATGGAAGGTATTCTCATAAACAAATTTCCATGCCTGTATAATAAATTTTGATGTATTGAAAGTATCCTTTACGGGTATGCTAGAGATATAATTGAGAAGAGAATCCTTGTCCCACCAAAATTTCCCGTCAATTGAGAATGTGAATTCTATTGGTTGTTCGGATTTGTTGGTTAGGTATATAAGATTTTGGTAATCAGAACTTAAATCAATGCTGTGTGTGTCGGTTAGTTCTTTATGGTTGTTGTATTGCGGAGGCGGAAAGAACAAGATAAAAAGAATAAATGAAGTTGTGACAGAGAATACAGAAACAGAGATAACTTTTTTAGTTTTCTTCGACTTTATCCAGAACTTTATGCTTAATGTAATGCCCAATAAGATGAAAATAATAGATGATATCAACGAAATCCTTAACAGAGGATTTGTATTTAGTTTTATTCGCAAGTCTTGGAGCTTGAATGAGTTCCCCATGTTATTTATTTCATGGCTGAAGTCTATTTTATTGTATGCTATATGAAAAAAAATCATCGTAAAAGATAATAGTCTTAGCTGATTCTCCTGTTTTATGTCTGAAAGACAATCGCTTGTAGTAGGAGTTGGGTGACCAATAAGCATATTGTTGTTCTTGTGTGAGATTATATTCATGGTTGAAAAATGTGACACCAGTTATTTCGTAGTTATCCGTGATAATATTATTGTTCTCGTCTAGTAGAATGCAATTACACTTTCCATAAAATCTTGCAGAAAAGAAATATGTTGCAGAAAGGATGGATAATATGGCAATTAAGGCGACTATGAGTATTTTTAACAGAGTTTTCATTATAAATCAAGGATTTTTATAAAAAGAATCATTGTTTCGAGCTTTTGTCAATATAGTATTCTCCATTTTTATATTTTATCTCGCAGTATTGTTCTTCTGGAATAATAAAATATTTGGAGTTGAAATTATTTTGCGCCCATATATATTCACACTCAGTATCTGTAAATATTATATCATTGGTATGATTGGGATTATATGTATAGCAACCCTGCCTTAGCATATAGCATGGCTTTTCATGATAATTAGGTTCGTCAAAATATATTGTTACAGTGTTTTCAGGTCTGTCAATGGCAGAAAGAAGTACGGAAACTTTAGGAACATCATAAACGCCTCCTGTCCATACACTTAATAGTTTCTCTGTTGTAGGAGTATGTTTAAAGAAAAGTTTATGCTTGTTTTCTGCATGGGCTACTTTTATGATTTTTTCCATTTCTTGCAAACGTGAAGTGTAAACATTGCTGATATGACTAATTCCAATAAAAGAAAACAAAAGGGACAGAGAAAACATGCCGACAAAAATTGTTTCTTGTTCAGAGACGGTAGAACATCATTTGCAAAAGGCAACATTGTAAATATGATTAATGGCATAAACATACGTTGCACATTCTGGGGCATGAACTTCCTCTAAGGGACGCTTGTATTCATGAAATTCAACATTTGCTTTAACATTTTGGGTATATGTCGTGCCAATAGGGGTAACAAACGAAACTTCACAATCTGTAGTTGAAGTAATATATATGTCGCAGCAGTATTTTGTTCTCGAATAATAGTATATGTTTGCCGAAACAAAAGCTATCTGCACAAGGGAAAATGCTGTTATCCATAGCCATTTGCAGTTTAATATGCGTTTCGGTGTTTCTTTCTGCGGTCCAGTCATAATATTGTGTTATGTTGATATGCTATTAGTTTCCTTCCCCAAAAAATGTTATTTGATGACTAATTATAAGCGTCTATATAAATCTTCGGGACGGATACCATTTTCTTTCGCCTTTTTTCCCCATGTGCGGTTGTTGATTAATTTGTATAATAATCGGGGGTAAAGGTATGGTTCGGTATAAATATCTTCTGTTTTGTCATTATTGTTGATTGCTTCACAGAATCTATCCATTTCTTGGGCGACCTTTTTTGTCGGCCAACTACCAAATCTTGACATATAATTAACGATAAGTGGACCTGCACTTATGCCTAAACCTCCGCAGTATGCGAAGTTCATTGTTTGGCACCAATTTCTAACAGTGCTAAAAAGATTCTCGAATTGTTTGATGTCATATAATCCATCATTTGAGAGCACATAGATTTTTTTAGACCCTCCATTGTATTCATTTGCAAATAATTCTAGTAGCCTGATTAGTTGAGACGGACACCCTTCATCGTATATGGGTGTGCATAGCACTAAAATTTTAGCATTTGACAAAATCTGAATTAATTCTGTCATTCGGTTAATGAAAACTTCTAAGTGTATAATTTCTGTTTGCTTGTTAAGTAGCATTGCTAGCTTGTCCGCCAGTTTCGCACTACAGCTATTGGCAGAGCGCATACTTGCGTTGAGTAGAATAATTTTTTCTTCAATATTATTATTTGTCACATTTAGAGTCATGCTTCTTCTTTTTTGGGGTGCAATCTGGGCATTATTCACAAAAGAGATGTCTTTTATGTGCCATCTTGTAAGTTCACATAACATAGTAACAGCTTTTTTCGTATTTTCCTTTTGCTCTTCATTTATATTACATCCATAAAAAATGAAAGAGAAAGGCTTGTTTTCGTTATATCTTTTCTTTAGATACGAATGTCCATTTTTAATTTCAATGAATGGGAGCCCATATCCTAACGAACGGTCTAAAACGTTTTTTACAAAACTAGAGAACCCACCCCAAGTATATCTGCTTATAATTACCACTTCGTCTGCATGATGGATTAAATGTCCCATATTTTCGTATCCATCATGGATAATACATTTCCCAGGATCTTTGTCCCAACATCCAAAACATCCTATGCATGGTCTAATAAACCCATCGTCAGAAACAATTTGCCAGTTTTTTGCATAATTATGAGAAATTTTATTCCATTCTTCTATTGGAAGATCGTGTATTACAAGGTTCATTTAGTGTATATTTAGTTTATTATTTTGAAAAATATAGTCATCTGATTGATATTGTATATACATTCTTAATTTTTATTTCATAAGCATCTATATAATAGTTTTGGGGGCAGTCCGTTCGCTTTCGCCATTTTCCTCAGTTTGCGATTGCATCTATAAATATATAAGAATCGAGGGAAAAGATATGGTTCTGTATAAAGATCTTTCTTTATGTCATTTTTATTAATCGCTTCACAAAATATTTTCATTGCAGATTGATAATTTTTTTTTGTCCAACTAAGAGGTATTTTTATGCCCAGATTTGGCAGTTCTCCGCCACTTATGCCGAGCCCTCCTCCATAGGTAAAATTCATTTCGATGCACCATTGCTTAACAGAACTGAAAAGATTTACCAATTGTCTGCTTTCGTATAATCCCATATTGGTAAGCACATAGATCTGTTTCGATGCCCCATTATATTTATTAGCAAATGTCTCCATTAGTCTAATGAGTTGGGCAGGAAGTCCATCTACATATAGAGGTGTACACAATACTAGGACTGATGTGTCAGACAAAACATTTAGCAAGTCTGTCATTCTGTTAATATAATTGGCAATATTGATAATTTCAGTATTCTTGTTCAACTGCATTTTCAATTCGTTAATAAGTTTTGCACTGTTGGCATTTGAAGATCGCATGCTAGCATTGAGCAGAATGATTTTTCCTTCAATATTATGGTTTGTAATATTTGTTGTTTCGGTTATTTTTGAACAATTGTATGTCCATTCGTGGAATAAAATCTCTTTGACATAACCTTTTAGATTTACACATACTGCATTAACATATTTTATTGCACACTCTTTTTGAGTGTCATTTATATTGTGTCCGTAAAATATGAATGACCATGGTTTGTCTTCTTTGTATCTTTTTTTGTGATGTGATTCGCCATTGTAGATTCCCAAATATGGTAATATATAACCCAAGGATCTGTCACAAACATTTTTTACGAAACTGGAAAAACAGCCCCATGTATATCTACTTATAACCACCACTTCTTCTGCATGATGAATCAAGTATCCCATATTCTCATATCCATCATGGACGATGCATTTGCCTGGGTCTTTCACAAAACAACCGAAACAACCATTGCACGGTTTTATTGCCCCATTGTCAGAAATAATTTGCCAGTTGGTTGCATAGTTTTGAGCAATCTTATTCCATTCCTCTGTTTTTAAATCATGTATTAATAATTTCATATCGAATGAAGTTCATCTTCAAAAGATGCAAAAATAGTGGTTGCAAATTAATAATCAAATATTTTTTGCTTTATTTCGTAAAGTTTTTGTAATTTTGTAAAAAACAAATGTAAAATGCACAATTTGCTTGGTATATATGCAAAACGGAAAGATAAATTTTTTGAAGTAAATTTTTCCGACGTAATTGATGTTGTAAATGGTTCATGCAATCCAAAGAATGACAATATATATATATCGGAAAATTTTTTTCCGATGCCGTATTGTGATTCGGATGTCAAGGGTGCTTATATAATAAATGATATTATTTTGTATTCCAATTCAGGATATGTATATTTCCATGAAAGTCCTAATGGCGACAAAAATTTTGAATTTTAGTTGGTTTTAATTACAGATGCAGAATATTTTATCGATATACGTATTAACGTTTAATCATGAGCGATTCATAGAGAAGTGCATCCGATCTATATTGTCTCAGAAATGCACTTTCGATTATAAGATATATGTTATGGATGATTGCTCTACTGATAGTACAGTTGAAATTGTAAAGCGTTTGCAATCTGAAAATCTAGGCAAAATACATCTTCATGAAAAAGGGGAAAATATGGGGGCTATACAATCGGCGAAAGTGGCTCTGAAATATTGGTATGCTGATCATTCCAAATATGCGTCTTTCCTTGATGGAGATGATTATTGGTGTTACGAAGGGAAACTACAAGCACAAATTGATTTTCTTGAGGCAAATCCTGAATATGCAGGATGTTTTCATGATGCAGAAATACATCAGATGAATGTATCTGGCAATGTTGATTATATGATGAAAACTCAAAATAGATGGCATAGGTATTCTCAGTTCAATCGCTATGAACCTGAATTTATGCCAATCTCTTTGGTCGAAAGGAATATAATACCAACATCTTCTTTAATTTATAGGGTTACATTACCAATTGTTAAGTACGTTGAGAATTATAATTTAGACCTCTATTCGTTTAGTTGGGCAGTCGAATTGGAAATAATAAAGAATTCCAAGTTTCGGTATTTTAACGAATGTTGGTCTATTTACAATGATCATCCATGGGGAATTTCCAAACGAATTAAATTGTCAGATTTCAAACTTAACAATATAAGAATATTGGAAGCTCTGCTGTCAGACGAATGGTATTCATATTTCGCACCGGAAATATACAAGACTATTTGTTCCGAATTTCGCATGATGCTAAAGAGCAATGAAACGATGGAGTTGAAAAAGTGTGAGTATAGAAAACTCATAAGAGACTACAAGAAGTATCTTAGGTTGTTGTGTAAATCGGACATCAAGCAGTTAAAACACGACTATAATGTGCGGAATAGTAGGGCAATGGAATAGAAACGACAATGTTGACAGGGATTTGTTCAACAGGATGCGCGACACTCTTGTTCATCGTGGTCCCGATGGTTACGGCTCGTATTTTTCTGATGACGGCAAGGTGGCTTTGGGACATCGTCGTTTGGCATTCCTTGATTTGTCCTACAATGCCAAGCAGCCCTTCTGCAATGAGGATTCGTCCGTATGGACTACAGTAAATGGAGAAATTTACAATTACCTGCAACTTCGTAAGGATTTGGAACGCAATGGTCATATTTTCAAGAGTAATTGCGACAGCGAAGTAATTATCCACGCATACGAGGAATGGGGAATTGATATGGTATCGCGACTAGAAGGTATGTTCGCATTCGCTATATGGGATGCCACAAAGCGCAAGATGTTCATCGCTCGCGACAAGTTCGGAATAAAACCGCTTTTCTACTATTGCGACAGTAATATGCTGATTTTTGCATCGGAAATAAAGGCGATAGTTGAAAATCCTGCCGTTCAAAGGAAAATAAACTACCGTTCGATGTGCGAATTCTTCTACTATCGGTATGTACCATCTCCTAACACTATATTCGAAGGAATCCAT
>JAEEGL016832322.1_pt1 | contig 12188 bp, 8 predicted proteins | sample 9134231 | NCBI WGS metagenome assembly JAEEGL01 (sample SAMN16246548, study PRJNA631951) | gut metagenome | biome: gut microbiome; feature: rumen; material: fiber-attached | host: Bos | place: Iran: Karaj | collected 2018-10
CCATCGTCGGATGTACCTTGTCCGCCGGCATTGTTAGAGGAACCACCGCAGGCAAGCAGCCCTACCACAAGCGATCCGAGCAAGAGAATAGCGCTTAACGCGCATAAAAAAGCGGCCATCGGCCGCGCCTGAGTTTGATTCTGTTTCATCTTTGTTCCATCCCATGTGAATGATTTTGAAATTCATTTTCGTTTTCGAATTATACCAACGTGCTGTAGTCTTGTCAAGGAGGATTTTAGGTTATTGACTTTTTCCTTCGTAGAGCTTAGGATTAAAGCAAATGGATGAAACTTGCCAAATCTATTGTGGGAAATTGCATAATTGACATTCGAACGTCCGTTCTGTATAATGACATTAGAACATCCGAAGGGAGTAAATTCTAATGACCATTATTCGAGAAGACACAGGTATGGAGGATTGTTATTTTCCAAAAGGCACCGAGCATCATGAAATATATAAATCCATCGGAAATCGCTACTTTGTCTGGGATGATGCTAAAAACAAGCATAACATAAAAGTGCACCATGTAGATTTTGAAACAGCTATGTTTGTTTTTAACGATGAAAATCGTATTGAAATCTACGACGAAGCCCACAGTGAGATCGAAGAACGGTGGAACACAATAGGCCAACCAATGGATTCAGTAAATATAGAAAATGTAAGCGGCCTAACACCGACACTGACATTGGGAAAAGTACATAATTTACTGTTTGTTGTTTTTACTGATCGAATTATTATGGGGAAAGAAATGGTTCGATTGATTTCTGCTAGACGAGCAACCAAATTTGAAGAATTGCTGTATCAGAGCGGTGAATGATTATTCATCGAAAGGATGGTGAAAAAATGAAACCTACCCTGCAAACGCCCTTGTATCAAGTAAATTCTGCCGGCCATCTTGCTATGGTAGAAGAATATGATCCTACTACAATGGTAGTGCGAGAGCTCACACCGGATATGACTTTATCCCGAAAACAACTCTCTATGCTCAAGGAAGCTGAAAACTACCCCATCGAGTATGATACTGATTGCCCGGAAACGACTCCACAAATGGCTGAAGCTTTCAAGAAAGCTGCTGCGGTTCGCAATAAAAAGAAAGCTGCATTAAAGAACAAGTAAGGAAAAAATCAATTGTCGAAGAGCGTGGCAACAAGAAAATTTACTCTGAAGTATACCCCCGCACAACAAACAAGGAGGTCCAGCCCACTTTGCACCCCTGCAAAACGGGCCGTCCCTCCTTGTTCTTATATCTCACTCATTCCCTATTTTCTCTTCAGCACTTCCTTCGCCTTCGCCGCAATCCCTTCCGGGGTCAGCCCGAAGTAGTTCAGGACGTCGGCGGCGGAGCCGCTGCGGCCGAACTCGTCCGGCACGCCGTGGCGCAGGACGGGGGTGGGGCACTTTTCGGAGAGGAGCTCGCAGACGGCGGAACCAAGGCCGCCTACGGTGGAGGCTTCTTCCACTGTCAGGATGGCGCCGGTTTCCTTGGCGCAGGCTAATACCAGCTCTTCATCTAAAGGCTTGACGGTGTGCATGTTGATGACGCGGGCGGAGATGCCTTCCGCGGCCAGGAGCTCGGCGGCCTTCATGGAATAGCCGACCATGATGCCGGTGGCGATGATGGTCAGATCGCTGCCATCTTTCATGGTGACACCTTTGCCGATCTTGAATTCATAGCCGGGGGTCTCGTCCGTGATCGTTTCAACGGCGTAACGGCACATACGCAGGTAGGCGGGGCCTTCATATTCGATCAGGGCCTTTACCGCCAGTCGCATTTCGTTGCCGTCGCAGGGAACCACGATGGTCATGCCGGGCAGCGTACGCATGAGGGCGATGTCTTCGTTCATCTGGTGCGTCGCGCCATCCTCGCCTACGCTGGGGCCGCCGTGGGAGCCGACCACCGTGACATTTAAGTGCGGGTAGGCGATGGAGTTGCGGATCTGCTCGAAGGCACGGCCCGCCGCGAAGATCGCGAAGGTGTTGGTAAAGGGCTTTAAGCCGCAGGTAGACATGCCGGCCGCCATGGCGGTCATGTTGGCTTCCGCGATACCGCAGTCAAAGAAGCGGTCCGGGTAGGCAGCGGCAAATTTGTTGGTGTTGGTGGCGTTGGCCAGGTCGGCGTCTAAAACCACCAGGTTCGGATACTGCTCCGCAAATTCCACGAGGGCCTTTCCATAAGCCGCGCGGGTTGCAATCTTCTCTCCCATTATTCCACCTCCAGTTCTGCCAGATGACGGTTCAGGTCGTTTACAGCCACTTCGTACAGTTCATCGCCGGGGGCTTTGCCGTGCCATTCCACGGAATTCTCCATGTAGCTGACGCCCTTGCCCTTCGTGGTCTTAAGCAAGATGGCCGTGGGCATGCCCTTCAGCGCGCGGGCTTCCTTTAACGCCGCCTTGATGGCGTCGTAATCGTGGCCGTCCACCTTGATGACGTGCCAGTTGAAGGCTTCCAGCTTTTTGTCCAGCGGTTCGGTGGGCATAACGTCCTTCGTCGCGCCGTCGATCTGCAGTCCGTTGACGTCGATGAGCGCGCAGAGGTTGTCGAGCTTCCACTTGGCCGCCGCCATGAAGGCTTCCCAGACTTCACCTTCCGCCAGCTCGCCATCGCCCAGGATGGAGTAGGTGCGGTAGGTCTTGCCCAGGTGCTTTGCGGCTAACGCCATGCCGACCGCCGTGGAGATGCCCTGCCCTAAAGAGCCGGTGCTCATGTCCACGCCGTTCACGTTCACCATATCCGGATGGCCGGACATGTGGCCCTTGATAGAACGCAGGAGTTTAATATCCTCTTTCGGGAAGTAGCCTCTTAAGGCAAGCACGGCATACAGAGCCGGTGCGCAGTGTCCTTTGCTTAAGACGAAGCGGTCGCGGTCCGGGTTCTTGGAATCCTTCGGATCCACGTTCATTTCGTCAAAGTACAGGGTGGTCAGGGCATCCACACAGCTTAAGGATCCGCCCGGATGGCCGGCCTTGGCGCAGTGGACACCTTCCAGAATCAGCAGTCTTGCCTGATAGGCAAGCTTTTCCAGTTCTTTTGCTGTCATTGCATCTCCTCTTTTTTCAGATGCGGTTTTCTCCGCGTAAGACAGTTCACTTCAGTAACATACCGCGCCGTTTGAAGTCGGCAGGGTCAGAAAAATCCGGCACCCGCTTTTCCTTTCACAGCGCTTTCTTGATGGTCATCATAATACAAAGGCATAGCGAATTCCAGAACGGATTCCGACTTTTAAAAAAGGATGTTTTCGCCCACCTTCTGCCTTTTAAGAAAAGATAGCGAAAACATCCTCTCCTTTTTGTGTATCCTAATCCGACTTATTTCGTGCCGAAAATACGGTCGCCGGCATCGCCAAGACCCGGGCAGATATAAGCGTTCTCATTCAGCTGGCGATCGACGCAGCCGCAGTAAAGCTGCACGTCGGGATGCGCCTTGTGGAAACGCTCGATGCCTTCCGGTGCCGCGATGATGCACAGGAACTTGATCTTCTTGCCGCCGTGCTGCTTGATGAAGTCCACGGCTGCCACGGCCGATCCGCCGGTTGCAAGCATCGGGTCGGTGACCACGATGGTGCGCTGTTCGATCGGGCTCGGGAGCTTGCAGTAGTATTCGTGCGGCTCGTGGGTCACTTCATCGCGATACAGACCGATATGGCCAACCTTCGCGGTGGGCGTTAAGGCCAGGATGCCGTTTACCATGCCAAGGCCGGCGCGGAGGATGGGCACCACCGCCAGCTTGCGGCCCGCGATGACGGGGGACTGGCACTTTTCGATGGGCGTTTCCACATCGATCAGCTCGGTGGGCAGATCGCGCAGAGCCTCAAAGCCCATCAGCATGGCGATTTCTTCCACCAGGGAGCGGAACTCGTTGGTTCCGGTTGTCTTGTCGCGAAGTCTCGTAATTTTATGCTGCAGCAGAGGATGATCCAGAACGGTTACGTTATCGTATTTCACTTCATACTTATTCATAATTTCCTCCATAATCTTTCCTGTTTTGTGTGGCAGGGCATCCGCCCTGCATGAGTGTTTTCTGAAAGCGATTGTGTCCGGCTTTCATGAGTGTTTCTAAGGAAGGCAGACGAAAACGTCTGCCTTTCGTAATCTCTTTTTTGATCAGTTCTTCTCGCCCGCTTTTTCGTTCTTGATCGGGTTGATGCTGATACCACGGTGAATGTCGGCCTTTGCGTCAGCGCCGAATTCGTAGTCATTGCCGGGCAGGATCGCGTTGAAGACGATACCTACGATGGCGGCGATGGCCAGACCCGTTAAGGTGATGGACGCGCTGCCAACCTGGAAGGTGATGCCGCTCGAGAAGCCCAGGCCGCAGACCAGGATGACCGCTGCGATCATCAGGTTACGGGAAAGCTTGAAGTCTACCTTGTTTTCCACGAGGTTGCGGATACCGATGGCGGAGATCATGCCGTACAGCACGAAGCTGATGCCGCCCACGATGGATGCAGGCAGGGAGGAGATCACCTCGGCCATCTTCGGGATGAAGCCCAGGATAATCGCGAATATAGCTGCCAGGCGGATGACACGGGGGTCATACACATGGGAGAGCTCCAGAACACCGGTGTTCTCGCCGTAAGTGGTGTTGGCAGGGCCGCCGACCAGAGCCGATAAAGAGGTGGCCAGACCGTCGCCGATCAGGGTGCGGTGCAGACCCGGGTCTTCAATAAAGTTGGAGCCGACTGTCGCGGAGATGGCGGAGATATCGCCAATGTGCTCCATCATCGTCGCCAGGGCGATGGGGGCCATGACCAGGATGGCGGTTAAGTCGAACTTGCAGATTTCAAAATCCGGAAGGCCGATGAAGGCGGCTTCCGCGGCACCCGCGAAGTCTAAGATCGCGCTTCCGTCCGGGTTCGTGATGCCCAGGAGGTGCATGATAACGGCTGCCGCGTAGGAGATCACCACGCCCATCAGGATCGGGATGATGCGGAACATGCCCTTGCCCCAGATGTTAAAGGCCACGACCGTGCCAAGTGCGATGAGCGCCAGCAGCCAGTTGGTGGAGGCGTTGCCGATCGCGGAGGGAGCCAGGGAGAGGCCGATGCAGATGATCATCGGGCCGGTGACGACGGGCGGCAGATAGTGCATGACGCGCTTCACGCCGACAATCTTGATGATGAGGGCCAGCACCAGATACAGAAGACCGGCCACCACGATGCCGCCGCACGCATACGGAAGCTTTTCGCCGTAGCTCATGCCCTCAAAGATGCCGGTATTTAATTCTGCCACTGTGGAAAATCCACCCAGGAAAGCGAAGGAAGAGCCTAAGAATGCAGGTACTTTTAACTTGGAACAAAGATGAAAGAAAAGAGTGCCGACGCCTGCACAGAAAAGCGTCACCTGTACGGAGAGTCCTTCCCCGTGAAAATAGCCGTTGACAAGGATGGGAACAAGGATTGTCGCGCCAAACATGGCGAACATATGCTGCAGACCGAGGATGAGCATTTTCGGAACGCCCAGAGACCGCGCATCACGAATAGGGGCATTGTTGTCCATAGAAAGTACCTTCCTTTTTTAGTTTTTTGTTACGACCTTCAGGCCGCACTTAGTGGTATTCTATCACACTCTTTCCCGTTTGGGAATATATAGTTTTAAAAAAGACACCTGTGGTGCACGATGATGAAAAAAAGCCTTTTCTATTCGGAATTGGTCTGTTTTTACGCGTAAGTGGTTTGCGAAGCGGTTTGCAAGAGTTCGGATCTATGATATAATCAAAAAATATACAGGAGGCATTTGACTTCTGATGATTGATCATATTTTGTGACAGAGGACCGTCCCCTGTCACGTTTGTTAGATTTAGAGAAGGAGGAATATACCCATGCAATACGCCATTAACACCGGAAATTACTGTAATTTTGATGTGTTCGAGCAGAACAGGCTGCCCGGGCGCAGCTATTTCATTCCCTATCCGGGCCGTGCAGCGGCGGATGCCGTCTCCCCGAAGGAGAAACGCTACTCTTCTGAGAAGGTGATCTGCTTAAACGGCGACTGGGATTTTAAATTCTATCCCCGCCCGGCCGAGGTGCCGGACGCTTTCGATCCGGACCAGGTTTCCTTCGACAAGATCCCGGTGCCGGGCTGCTGGCAGTTTTTCGGCTACGACCGGCCGTTTTACGTGAACATCCGCTATCAGTTTCCCTACAAGCCGCCGGTGATCCCCACCTTGGAGCCCGCGGGCCGCGTCTTTACCTGGCTGGGCTGCGATCAGGGCATCAGCCTGCGCTTTAGAAAGCCGAAGGATGAGTACAACTTTGTCGGCGTCTACCGCAAGAAATTCTCCGTGGAGGATCCGGCGAAGAACTACATCATCTCCTTCCTGGGCGTGGCCAGCTGCCTGGATCTGTTTGTGAACGGAGCCTTCATCGGGTACTCCGAGGGCGCGCACAACACGGCGGAGTTTGACCTCACAGGAAAGCTGAATAAAGGCGAGAATGAACTGGTGGCCGTGGTTCACCGCTGGTGCAACGGCACGTACCTGGAGGACCAGGATATGTTCCGCAACAACGGCATCTTCCGCGATGTCCTGCTGCGCGTCTCCGATCCCACCGATGTGAGGGACATTAACGCCGTGACGAAGAAAAACGGGAACGCCTACTCTCTCACCATGAGCGCGGAGACCTTCGCCGACACCGCCGTCACCTTTACCTTAGAGGGTCACGGAATCTGTGAGACAAAGACCGTGCAGACCGCGGACGGAAAGGCCAGCGTCACCTTCGAGAACCTGAACGTCACCGAGTGGAACGCCGAGGCGCCGACCCTGTACAACCTGTATTACGAGACAGCCACCGGCTGCGTGAAGGAAAAGATCGGCTTTAAGACCGTGAAGATCGAGGGCGACCGCTTCTACTTAAACGGCCGCGCCATTAAATACCATGGTGTAAACCACCATGACACCAGTCCCACCGGCGGCTACACGATGACGCCCGATGAAATCGAGCGGGACGTGAAAATCTGCAAGGAATTCAACATCGACACCATCCGCACCTCCCACTATCCGCCCGACCCGCTTCTTTTAGAGCTGGCGGACGAGCTTGGCATTTACATCGTAGATGAGAACGATCTGGAAACGCACGGTACCTTTGCCATGCAGCTTCCGCCCACCTACAACTCCATCAGCCACGATCCGAAGTGGGAGCCGCGCTACATGGACCGCATCAAGCGCCTGTATGCACGCGATAAGATACATGCCAACACCTCCATCTTTATGTGGAGTCTGGGCAACGAAGCCGGCGGCTACAACAACACGGACGCCATGTACAATTACTTAAAGTCCGTCTCGGATCTGCCGGTGCACTACGAGAGCGCCATCCACTGCGCGCGCCAGGCGTACGACGTGGGCAGCGAGATGTACCCCTCCGTCAAGATGGTGCACGACGTGGGCGAGCACTGTCGCAAGCAGAAGCGCTTAAACGACCGGCCATACTTCATGTGCGAGTACGCGCACGCCATGGGCGTGGGCCCCGGCGACACGGAGAGCTACTGGGAGCAGATTTACAAGTACGACAACCTGATGGGCGGCTGCGTCTGGGAGATGGTGGACCACGCCATCCTGCATGAGGACGGGAGCTACACCTACGGCGGCGACCACGGCGAGTGGGAGCACGACCGCAACTTCTGCGTGGACGGCATGTTCTATCCGGACCGCACCCCTTCCACCGGCGCGAAGATCATCCGCTTTATCTACCGGCCGATCCGCGTCCGCCACGTGAAGGGCAACACCTTCGAAATCTTTAACACCACCGGCTTCTCGGAGGGCTCCCGCTACGAGCTGCTCTTTAGCTGGAACGACGGCAGCGAAAAGCTGATGATGCCGCAGGTGGCGCCGCTCTCCAAAATCCAGGTGGAAACGCCCCTTGGAAAAGAGGTGGACGGCAACTTAAGCGCCATCGTCACCGTGACGGATAAGCTGACGGGCCGCGTGGTCTCCGAGGAGGAGATCGTCCTGGCGCAGAAGGTTCCCGCCGCGCCGAAAGCCTTGGCGGCAGACGCAAACGGCTCCGCGCTTTCCGCCCTGACGGTAGACGCGAACGGCCGCGTGTCGTTGGATCTTGGAAACGGAAAGAAGCTGATGAGCGGCACGCCTTCCACCATCCTGTACCGCGCCGCCACGGACAACGATACCAACGCGTTCTTTGCCAACACGATGAAGCCGTTCCTGGCGCAGACGGAGACGCTCCTTGCCGCGCCTGAGAAAACCGCGACCGGTTACAGCGTATCCTGGAAGGTTTCCAATAAGAAGGCTTCCTTTACCGTCACCGACACCTACGAAAATACCGCGGAAGGCATTCTGGTCACGAGCCGCATCCACCGGTTAAACGGCGGCGGCATCCTGCCCCGCTTTGGCAAGGTGTTCTGCCTGGATCAGTCCTTCGACGATGTCACCTACCATGGCCGCACAGGTGAGAGCTACTGCGACATGAAGGAGCAGTTCCCGATCCGCACCGTTTCCTGCAAGGTGGCGGACATGACCGAGCCCAACATCAAGCCCCAGGAGAGCGGCAACCGGTGCGACTGCACCTTCGCCTGCGTTTCCGACGGTGCGAAGAAGGTGAGCTTTACCGCGGTGGATAAGCCGTTTGAGCTGGGCATCAAGCCTTACACGGACGCCGCTCTGGCCGATATGAAGCACCGCAAGGACGAGGTGCGCACCGGCACCTACGTGGACATCCAGGCCTTCCAGCAGGGCATTGGCACTGGCGCCTGCGGACCGGCGATTATGCCGGCGTATACGTACAGCGCGAAGAAGGATTATGAAGTGAAGTTCTTAATCAAAGTAGAATAAGCCAAGGCTGACGCGCCAGCCCCGCATCGATTTCGTGAAAACAAAACAGGCAGCGGTATATCCTCTGCAGTCTCCAAATGACTGCATACGGATATAACCGCTGCCTGTTTTGTTCATGGCACAGAACGTGACAGGGGACGGGCCTGTGTCACATTTTAAAAAATGTGACACAGGCCCGTCCCCTGTCACGTTCCCAGTAAAAAAATTGGCCGCCCCTTTCGGGGCGGCCTTTTTTACTGTACCGATTCGATTACATCCAGCTTATCCTTGCAGGCCTCCAGAGCAGTTTTGCTGCCCACGATGCAGATGACGCCGTCCTTACAGATTTCGTCCAGCGTGTCCGCGAAGGCCAGGAAGTCTGCGGCGGTGGCGTGCAGCATCTCGCTGCGGTCTTTCGCGCGGTCTTCGTTGGTGTAGCCGTTAAAGTATAACGTGGCTGCGATCGACCCGGACATGCGGGGCGTGAGGAGCGGATCGCTGCTCGCGATGGTGCTGATAATGTATTTGTCGAGCGGCTCGCCGCTGTTGGCCATGGCGCGCAGAGCCTCGGCCGATCCGGCGAAGCTTTCCACGGACTGGCCGACGTTCGGGTCGCGGTAGGTCGTGAAGTTCATGTTGCCGCCCTGGTTTACGGTAAAGCCCGTGCCGTAGGCGCCGCCCTTGACGCGGATGGTATTCCACAGATAGTCCAGGCTTAAGAACTGGCCGGCCACCTGCTGCGCGCCGGTATACTCCTTGCCTAAATCCTTCTGATTGCCGGCCAGGGCCGCAAAGCCAACTTCCGCCGGGATGAGGTACCCTTCGTTCTTTCTCTCTCTGGGTTTTCTCTCAATCGCATCGCCCATGGGCGCGGACGGGAAGATGCGCTGCACTTCGCGGACGAAGTCTTCGTCATACACGCCGGTCACGCTGATCGTCAGGCGCTCTTTGGTATACAGGCGGCCCGGCAGGGCGGTCAGCTTTTCGCAGAAGGAAGCGCCTTCCGTCTCCATGGCCTTCGCGCTTCTCTGCAGGAAGCGCAGGTAGCCGATGCCTAAGAAAGCGTCGCGCACCGCGGCTCCGGCGGTCACGCAGCTGAGCGCGCGCCCGGCTGCATACTGGTTTCCGGATGCCACAATGCCCTGCTCCATGCCGAAGCGGGACTGCTGCAGGATGCTGCCGATGTAGGCGGCGTCTGTATACTGAGAAGTTAAAAGAACCTCGCGGATCAGGCGCAGAGCCTCTTCCTTCCGGCTTTCCAGGAAGGAGACGCGCACCTGCAGGTACGGAATCGCCTTCTTGTAATCCGCCTTGGGAACGAAGGTGGTGGCGCTGGCGTAGAACGCGCCCAGGTTCGCCTCGATGTCGCTGCGCAGCGTCAGCACATCCTTTTCCGCCGTGGGCATCTGGCCCAGCAAGCGGCTGAAGAACGAAACAAGACTTAAGTCCTCGGTGGGGATGTCCTGTAAAGAGAAGTACAGATCCAGGTAAACAATTCCGTCGGTCTTGATATCGTGGCTTAACACCGTCATGCCGTCTACGCACTTTTTCTCCTGCGGGATCTCCCAGATTTTCTCCGGGATGTCGGCCAGGGTGAGCATGGGCAGGGTGGCCAGCTGCTCCGGGGTGTCCGGAAGCTCCTGGCGACGGCGGAATTCCTTGAATTCTTCGCACACTTCGTGGCGCTTGTTTGCGTCCCACGCGGCGGTTTCCTTCTCGATGCGCGCCTTCTCGCGCTCCTGCTTCACCTGGCCCAGCTTCGCGGACGGCAGAAGCGTCACGCGCGCATGGTGGGTGCTTCCCAGGATCACGTTCTTGATAAAGTCTTCCGCGGCGCCTTCGTCCAGCTTTTTCCGGAGCGAGGCAAACACCTGATCATACCCCAGGTTCTGCGCCGGATCGCCGCCGTAGAGCCAGCTGCCCAGGGCGGACATGGCAAAGACCAGACCTTTGGGCATCCCGCCGAAGTCTTTCTCGCGGGTGGTAAATTCCAGATGGTTGAGCGCTGCGTGCAGGCGGCTGAGGTCCATTCCCTTCGCCTGCTCTTCCAGTGTTTCGCGGATGCGCTTTAACACCTCATCCTTCTTTTCTTCCGAGGTGTTCCAGACCGTCAGCTGCACAAACGGCTGCTGCATTTCGCCTACAAGCTGGAAGGACACATCCTCCGCCAGGCCTTCCGCCACCAGGCCCTTCTTTAACGGATCCTCGTTGGAGGAGCAAAGAACGCTCGTGACCAGCGTGGCCAGGGTATCCGTCTCCACGTCCGCGTAGGTGCCGTACACGTAGCCGTCCGACAGGATCACGCGGTCCAGCCCCTCTTCCTCCGGGCTGATTTCGTACTCGCAGGAGTAGTCTTCCGGGACGACCGGTTTCTGCATGGGGATATTCGAATCCACTTCCAGGTAATCATAATCCTTCAGGAAGCTGTCCAGTTTTCCTAAGACGGAATCTAAGTCCATTGTACCGTCCAGGAAAATCCGGGAGTTGGACGGATGATAATACTTGGCATGGCTTGCCTTATAGTGTTCATAGGTCAGGCTCGGGATGCAGTCCGGACGGCCGCCGGATTCCTTTCCGTAGCAGTTGTCCGGGAACAGCTGCTTATTTATGGCCGCGCCAAGAACCGCGTCCGAGGAGGCGTAATCGCCCTTCATCTCGTTAAAGACGACGCCGTTGTAACGGACCTCGCCGTCCTCGTCGTCCATCTCGTAGTGCCAGCCCTCCTGGCGGAAAGCCTGCGGATCCTTGATGCTTAACGGATGCAGCACGGCGTCCATGTACACGTCGATCAGGTTCAGGAAATCCTTGTCGTTCCGGGAGCAGACCGGGTACATGGTCTTGTCCGGGAAGGTGAAGGCGTTTAAGAATGTCTGCAGAGACCCCTTCAAAAGCTCAACAAAAGGTTCCTTTACCGGGTACTTATCCGATCCGCACAGCACCGTGTGCTCCAGGATATGGAAGACGCCGGTATCATCCACCGGGATCGTCTTAAAGCTGATGGCAAAGGTTTTGTTTTCGTCCTCGCGGTCTAAGTAGACCAGGTCCGCCCCGTTTTTGTCGTAGGTCATGCGGTAGAGGGTTGCCCCGATCTCCGGCAGTTCTTCTACGTGATGGACGGTAAAGCCATGAAGTGTCTCATTTACATTCATCGAATAATCTTCCCTTCTTTTTTACGTACAGATCCCAGGCTGTCCGCCTGCGGCGTTTCTCACGCCTTTAGGCTTATGGCCTGGGACTATGATTGTGGCAGGCCTTACCTGCCTTATGCTTACTTCAGAATTTTGTCCTTAAAGAACCCGAAAAGGCCTTCCTTCACAGCGCTCATATCGGGCAGCAGCCGTCCGGCACCGATCTGCTTCATCCAAAGGCCCACGACGCCGTTGTAGACAAGCGCGCCGCCAACGGCCATCAGCAGATAATTGACG
>JAEEGL010982822.1_pt1 | contig 12187 bp, 12 predicted proteins | sample 9134231 | NCBI WGS metagenome assembly JAEEGL01 (sample SAMN16246548, study PRJNA631951) | gut metagenome | biome: gut microbiome; feature: rumen; material: fiber-attached | host: Bos | place: Iran: Karaj | collected 2018-10
AAAATAGGCGCTTTTCAGGAATTATTTCTCAGATCAGTAACATTGCATCTTATCGATTGCAACTTTATAAAATTTTTATAATTTGATAATCAAATATTTATACTCTTATTACGTATATTTACCCTAAATATCCCTGGAAAAATAGAAAACAACCAACAATGATTAAAATTGCTACAAAATTGATGTATATTAATCATTTTTTGCTTGTTTTCTTGCTGAGATGAGGACTGGGAGGCACATTAACTCTTTTTAAGTAAATTATCAGATCAAATCAATGAATAATGCACCTATTTACCAGATCTATAACTCTGCACGATGGTAAATTATATATAATCTATATAATATACAATTTATATAAGATATATCGTAAAAATAAAAACTTTAGGTAATTTATATTATACATTATATTGTAATTATATTCAATACATGAAATATATTTTATATAATACATATTTTATGTATGTAAAATATTATTATTGTATAAGTTATTGTACATAAATTAGATATAAATAATAAATGTAAAATATAAAATAAATTTGATATATTAAATATTAAACATATATAGTTATATATGGTGCATTGTATGTATAATAAATAAAACATATTCAAGATATATAACATATAGAAGGCGACAAAAATGGGAATACTAAAATTTATTTAAGATATATATTTATATGTGTTATATAACTATATAACTATATATATGATATATATTAAAGCAAGTATATATAACATATATTGAACATTTAACTTGTGATGGCGTATAGAATATATAACATATTTAATTTACGTATCAAATATATTTTATAATCATCATCAGATAAAATGCGAGGAGGTTTTAGTTTTAAATATGTTAAGTATTATAGAGAATGGTTATATAACATATATATTGTATGAGGTTGAAAGATTATTATTTAATCCTCATGTTTTCAGTAGGATCTGGAAGAAGTATTTAAAAATTTGCTAGATGTAATTACCAGGGGGCGATAGTCCTGTGATATATAGTCATCAGCATAATTATGAGCGGGAATATAGTAATTATGCATGTTTGCCCAGAGTTAAGTGTGAGTTTATGAGGTATATAAGTTATATAACATTTTGCTTTCAATTTCTAACACTATTGACTCAGAATTATTATCCAGTTAAAAGAGTAAGCTAAATCATCAGGATATATAACATATATATTTATAATTTGTGATTAGATGTAAAACGAATCAAAATAACATGATTTATATCTAAGATATATGTTATATAATATATGTAATAAAATTCTAGATATATAACATATTTGATTTATATAGTTGATGAGAACAAAAAAGGATTTGCAGAAAACAATATTAGATACATATATATGATATGAAATATATTGTATATATATCATATATTAAAATGAGATAAAATGAGAATATTTATATGGCATATATTTGATATATAACATATTAGCTTCGAAATAATTAGTGTATATATGTTATTTATATGTTATATATTATAACATAAGTGAGCTCGAACGAATTGTGACAGCAAGAAAGATGCTATATATGTTATATAATATGAAAATGAAAGAAAAGTATGAATAAGAATTTTGTTATATAACATATATGCAATAAATGAAGTATATTAGAAATATTACATATTGAATTAATATATGTTATCTTATATAATTATTTTTGCATGATTAGAGTGCAAATAATGATTGATTTAAGGCTATATAAGTTTTAGGAGGAGTTATGCGTATTATTGCTTTTAGTAACCAAAAAGGTGGTGTGGCCAAGACTACATCTAGCTATGCCATGGCGGTGGGGCTCGCCAGAAGGGGGTATAAGGTACTTGTAGTAGATGCTGATCCTCAGGAAAACCTGTCAATGACAGCAGGTATTGATCTTAATGAAATAGATCCGGATCCGGAGGATATCGAGGAGCTTACAGAGGAACAGCAGGAGTATTTTTTCAAGAATGTTCCGGCCAAGCTTTTTGAGGTAATGGAGAAGAGAAAGAATATAAATAAGGCAATTATTCCTATCGCTGAGAATCTTGACCTTATAGTTGGTGGAATTGACCTGGCATCAGCAGATATGACCTTTACAGGTCTTGGAAGAGAGAGACTTATTAAGGAAGCGTTTGAGGATATTGATGCAGACTACGATTACTGCGTATTTGACTGTAGTCCTGCACTTGGCGTAGTTCTTATGAACATCCTTACCGTTGCTGATGAGGTTATTATTCCTCTAGAGCCCGGTGCTTATTCACTTCAGGGACTTTCAAGACTGTATAAATTCATCGGACAGATTCACGATTATACTAATGATAAGCTTAAGGTAGACGGAATTCTTGTAACAAAAGTGAGAAATACTTCAAACTCTAAGATTTGGATCAGTGATATAGAGGAAAAGGCTAATTACCTCGAAACTAAGGTATATAAGTCAAAGATCAGATTAAATGTGTCTGTTGAGGAAGCGCAGACAATGAAGATGGATCTTTTTGAATATGCAAGTGGCTCTCAGGCAGCTAGAGACTATGATGATTTCATTGATGAATTCTTGGAGGAGGGTAAGTGATGGCAAGCAGTAAAGCTAGCATGTTAAAGAATGGGGCCAAAAAAGCTTCTAAGGGCCTTTTTAAGGATATGCAGAAGTTAAGTGACTTAGATATCAAAAAAGAAGAAAAAACGCCTGAAAAAGCCGTAGAAGAGAAAATTAAAGACGTAAAAGAAGAATCACCTAAAGAAAATGCTGTAAAAGAAGTAGAAATCAGGACTGAAGAGGCATCAGAAGCGCTTGCAGCAGAGAAAACGACTGAAATAGTCAATGAAAATGTTGCGCAGGAGCAAGAAATATCTGCTACAACTGTTGAAACAAAAAATAAAATACCAGAAGTTATTGAAGAAATGACTAAACTAGTCGATACACCGGCTCCTCAGCCTGTTGCTCAGCCACAGCCACAACCTCAGGTTCAGCCGGTTGAGCAGGTACCTGTTCAGCAGGCACCTCAGCTTAATCCAATACCTGTTCAGAATACTACATATAGCCAGCCACAGCCAGCAAATGTAGCTTATCAGCAGCCTGGTTATATGAATCAGCCACAGTATGCACCTGTTCAGCAGGAGCGTGCTTATGAAGCTTCATATCAGCAGTCAGAATATGTACAACCACGTGCGCAGTATATTCAGCAGCCACAGCCTCAGCTTACTCAGCCTCAGTACAATCAGCCTGTTCAGGAGCCTGTATATACAGAGCCTAAGACTCGTGAAAAAGCTCCTAAGCAAGAAAAAAACAGTCGTTATGAAAAGGATAAATTCCTACTTCTGGATATCAGAGGTTATAGAGACTATGTTGAACATATGGCTAAAGCGGCCAATATGTCTGCAACCAAGTACATAAGGAATCTTATCGAGCAGGATATGAGAATTAATCATGACATCTACGAAGAGCATAAGAGACTTGAAGAGATGTTTAAGGGACGTTTCTAAGACAATAAAAGGGCCTTTGATCACGAAGATCAAAGGCCTTATATTTTATAGATTATTTCTTCTTGCCGTTAACAGCATCCTTAAGAGCCTTACCAGCTTTGAACTTAGGAACAACTGCTGCAGGAATCTTAATAGCTGCGCCAGTCTGAGGGTTCTTACCAGTTCTAGCTGCTCTCTTAGCTGTCTCGAAAGTACCAAAGCCAACGAGCTGAACTTTGCCCTTCTTCTTAAGCTCTTTTGATACAGCTTCTGTGAAAGCCTTTACAGCCTTCTCTGAATCCTTCTTGGAAAGACCGGTCTCTTTTGCAATAGCATCAACGAGTTCTGTTTTATTCATGTCTAATACCTCCCTCAAATAGAGTGTTTTTACTACCAGTTAAAATTCTACACCCAATTTATGCGCCATACAAGCTATTAAATGCGAAAAAGTGCCAAATATAATAGCGATTTTTAGTGCACAATAATGAAAAAAGGCATTATTACTTACTTTAATATTGTCAATGAACAGAAATGTAGTATAATTCTACATTTCGTCTTTTACATTGTTGAAACAGTTGATTTATAAAGCTTTTTAAAGAAATAGCTTGAAAGTGCAAGTGATGCAAGCTCAGCAATAGGGAATGCCCACCAGACATTAGCAAGAACGCCGGTCTGTGCAAGCAGCCATGCTGCGGGAATGAGAACTACAAGCTGACGTCCAATTGAAACAATGAGTGAATAAAAACTCTTTGAAAATGCCTGGAAAATGGAGCCCATAGCAATACAAACACCTGCAAGAGGGAATGACAAAGAGATTATTCTAAGTGCAGGAAGACCAATCTCTATCATACTCTCAGAAGCGTTAAACAAAGTCAGAAGAGCAGCAGGTATAGTCAAGAAGCAAATAGTTCCGATGATCATAATCGATACTGCGAGCATAAGGGCAAATCTGAGAGCTTCTTTTATGCGGTCTTTGTTTCTAGCGCCATAATTGTAGGCAAGAACAGGAATAAGACCTTGGTTCAGTCCAAATACAGGCATAAAGAAGAAACTCTGTAATTTGAAATATACGCCAAATACAGCAGTTGCAGTTGATGAGAAGCTGCCAAGGATAAGGTTCATAAGGTATGTCATTATTGAACCAATTGACATCATAAGTATTGATGGAACACCAACATAGTAAATTTCACCGATAATATGTGATGATGGCTTAAGAACTCTTGGTAAGCTGATATGAATCTCATTGTTAAACTTAAGGTTGCAGAAAAGACCGATGCATGCAGCGACAACCTGTCCGAGAATTGTCGCATAAGCTGCACCCTGGACCCCAAGTTCAGGGAATGGTCCTAAACCAAAGATAAGGAGTGGATCGAATATGATGTTGATAACTGCTCCGGTTGCCTGAGAAATCATGCTGAATATGGTCTTACCTGTAGACTGAAGCAGTCTTTCAAAGGTTACCTGATAAAAAATACCAAAAGAAAGACAGCAGATAATAGTCAGATATTGCTTACCATACGCAGCAATGCTCTCAACATTAGTCTGGGAGCTTATAAATGGTCCTGCAAAAAAGATTCCGATGATCAGGAATACAATATAGTTAAAGAATGTCAGTAAAAGACCGGTATTAGCAGCACCGTCAGAATTTTCAAATTTCTTTTCACCAAGGGATCTGGATAAAAGAGCGTTTATACCAACTCCGGTTCCGGATGCCAGTGCAATCATGAGGTTCTGCATAGGGAAAGCGAGAGTTACGGCAGTGAGTGCATCTTCGTGAATCTTTGCAACGAAAATACTGTCTACTACGTTGTATAAAGCCTGTACCAACATTGAGATCATCATTGGTAAAGACATTGAAACTATCAGTTGCTTTACGGGCATAACACCCATCTTGTTTTCTTTTTGCATAATATAACACTTGTTCCTTTTTATAAAATACGAATGCGAGTAAGAAGTATAACATTAATATTTTTTCATATCTATAGACACATTCGTAGAAAAATAAGTATTAAATCTTTGGGTTATTGTCAACACAAATAAAAAGATACTTAAAGTAAGTGTGTTCTTTTTCATTGCCATAAAGGTTTATAAGGCTTATGGCATATAAGTCAGAACATGCATGAAGATGGTTCCTTTTGATGAAAGAGAGCATTTTTTGATAGGTCTTTTCAATATCGTGCGAAGAACTATCCTGATAGCAGCAAACAGCTGTGTTACTTGGAAGCCAGAATGTGTCGATGTTATCAGCCGGTAAAAAAGATAGTGAAATAATGCTGTTATAAACATATTTTTTCTTCAAAAGATCCTCGTATGCAATTGTAACACCTGCCGGAAACGTCGAAAGGCTTTTGTTGGGGCTGGCTTTTGACAAGTGATTTGAAATATCACTTGCTATGTCTGCTGTGTGATGAGCGTTCTCTTTGTTGGTTACAGGGGTTCTGCTCACACTTATGTCCGGAATATCATCGAGGAAAGGTGTTCCTGTCTTTTTCTGCTCAAATTTTCCCAATATCCACATACCAAGATGAAGGGCGCTTATCTTTTTATTTATTAGATAAAGCTCCTGTTGCATATCGAGAATTTTGCTGTTTACAAGACGTTCGATTTTGTCACGTCTCGAATTATGGATGATGTCACCGATCTCTTTAATACTACAGCCTGCCTGGCGCATAGTGTTGATGAAGAAAAAAGAGCTGATCTGCGAGGGGGAGTAGTAGTGGTAACCATTACCCGGATCAACCATTGGCGTGATAATGTTCTGTTCGTAATAAAACCTTAGAGTATCTCTTGTTGTCCCGCAGAGCTTGGCAAACTGACCTACGCTCAGCACATATTCCTGCTCTTTCAAAAAGTTTCTATCATCGATTTTTAAGCTGGTATCTTTTCTCTCCCCAGTTATATGCCCCTTTTCCATCATTTATCTCCCTACGAAAAAAGTAAAAAAATATATTGACATGGGGGTTAGCCCCAAGTTTATTGTAACAAAGAACCGCGGATATGGAAACTATTTGTGATTCGTAATAAACAAAAAGCAGATGTAGAAAAGGAGAAAAGGAAAATGAAGGATGTTAAGGGAACAATTATAAGAATAATAGCTGAATATCTTGACAAGGATGAGAGTGCAATCTCTGCAACAAGCACATTTACTGAGATTGGACTTGATTCATTGGACATCATGGAGCTTGTTATGCAGATGCAGGAAGAGCTTGACTGCAAGATCGAACTCTCACAGGAGATAACAACAATTGAAAAGCTTGTTGAGCAAATTGAGAAGGCTGCATAAACAGAAAGCTTAATAGCAAAAGAGGCGGATTATGAGTGAAAATGCTGTTTGCAAATTATTGGGAATAAAGTATCCGGTAATACAGGGGGGAATGGCCTGGATTGCGGATGCGGAGCTTGCTTCTGCGGTTTCAAATGCAGGGGGACTGGGGATCATCGCAGCGATGAATTCAAATGGAGAGCAGCTTAGAGAGCAGATTAAGCTGGCAAAAGAAAAGACTGATAAGCCATTCGGAGTAAATCTTATGCTTATGAGCCCTTTCATTGACGAAGCTGTGAGGGTCGTATGTGAGGAAAGAATACCGGTTGTAACGACCGGTGCAGGAAATCCGGCAAAGTACATGGAAATGTTAAAGACTTCAGGAGTTAAGGTTATTCCTGTTGTGGCAAGTGTTGCGCTCGCAGTGATGGTCGAGAGAATGGGCGCAAGTGCAGTTGTAGCTGAGGGCTGTGAGTCCGGGGGACATGTTGGGGAGACAACTACTATGGCTCTGGTTCCGCAGGTTGTAGATGCAGTAAATATCCCTGTTATCGCAGCCGGAGGAATTGCAGATGGGCGCGGAATGGCGGCTGCTTTCATGCTCGGAGCTACAGGCGTGCAGATGGGGACAAGGTTTCTTACTGCAAAAGAATGCACTGTTCACGAGAATTATAAGCAGAAAGTATTATCTGCTAAGGACAGAGACACGATTGTGACTGGAAAAAGGCTGGGACATCCTGTCAGGGCTCTTAAGAACAGGATGACAAGGCAGTTTCAGGAAAAAGAAAACGATCCGGCTACAACAACTCTTGAGCTTGAGGCAATGGGGGCAGGAGCTCTGCGACGTGCAGCTAAAGATGGAGATGTCAGATTTGGTTCATGTATGTGTGGCCAGATAGCAGGCCTTGTAAATGCCGAAGGAACCTGCAGGGAGATAGTTGAAGAAATATGCTCGGATGCGCAGCAGTTATGGAGTGATTATGGGAAAAGTTGCATTTTTGTTTGATGGTCAGGGATGTCAGTATCCCGGAATGGGAAAAGAGCTTTTTGAGACATGTGGGGACGTTCATGATTTCTACGGTGTTGCTGAGGCAATCAGGCCCGGCACGCTTTCGCAGATGTTCGCTGGAACGGAAGATGAGCTCAAAAAGACATCCAATACACAGCCGTGCATGTTTCTTGCGGATATCGCAGGTGCTATCGCTCTTATGGGAAACGGGATAAAACCGGATGTTGTGGCAGGTTTTTCTCTCGGTGAGACAGTAGCGATGGCTGTATCAGGAGCTCTGTCGAAAGAAGAGGCTTTTAAGCTTGTCTGCAAAAGAGGGGAACTGATGCAGAAAGAGGCTGAAAAGATAGAAGGCAGCATGATCGCGGTACTAAGGCTTGAGCGTGAAAAGCTGGAAGAATTCTGCGAAGAAGCAGGAGTTTATCCGGTTAATTACAATTGTCCCGGCCAGATCGTGGTATCGGGTGAAAAGGATAAAATTGAAATTCTCAAACAGAAGCTTGAATCAGAAAAAGTCAGATATATCGAGCTTTCAGTTGGAGGTCCCTTTCACACACCGTATATGCAGGCTGCTTCCAAGGGTCTGGCAAAAGAACTGACACAGAAGAAGTTATATAACATAAATAAAACATATATTCCGTTATATGCCAATAAAACCGCGAAACCCTATGAAGATAGCAGGGAGAGCATGGTAGAAACCTTTGCCGAACAGATCACAAACAGTGTCAGGTGGGAAGATACTCTGTCAAATATGGCAGAAGACGGCGTAGATACTTTTATTGAGTGCGGACCGGGAAAAACTCTCTCTGGATTCGTAAAAAGAACTCTGCCAACAGCAAAGGTTTTTAACGTATGTGACAGAGAATCTCTGGAAAAGACAGTTGAGGAGCTTGGAACTAAAAATGCTTAAAGGTAAAAATATTCTCATAACGGGTGGAACAAGAGGCATTGGAAGAGAGACGGCGCTCTTATTTGCTCAAAATCATGCAAATTTGGCTGTTTTAGCCAGTAGAAATTCCAAAGAGGCAGAAGATACCATTTCACAGATTAAAGACCTAAATGGGACTGTAAAGCTCTATATCTGCGATGTAAAAGATATGGAACAGGTAGAAGGGACAGCACAGGAGATTCTTGCTGATCTCGGAAAAATAGACTGTATTGTCAACAATGCAGGAATAACCCGTGACAATCTTCTTCCAAACCTACATAAAGAGGATATCGATGAGGTAATCGATGTGAATCTGAAGGGCTGCATCTATGTCACAAGATCTTTTACCAGAAGCTTTGTAAAAAACAGGAGCGGAAATGTAATAAATATCAGCTCGGTTGTAGGCCTCATGGGAAATAAAGGACAGACCAATTATGCAGCATCAAAAGCAGGAATCATAGGATTTACCAAGGCCTACTCCAAAGAATACGGAAGAAAAAATATCAGATGTAATGCTATAGCGCCTGGCTATATCATAACAGGAATGACAGGGGAGCTATCTGATATACAGACTGAGGAAATTAAGAAGCAGATTCCGCTTGGAAGGCTCGGTAAGCCAGAAAATGTCGCTAAATTGGCGCTGTTTCTAGCCAGTGACGCATCTGATTATATAACGGGAGAAGTGATAAAGGTTGACGGAGGAATGTATGTGTAGAGTTGTAGTGACCGGGATGGGGGTAATAAGTCCCGTTGGTAATGATCTTGAGACTTTTTGGGAGAGCCTCAAAAAAGGTGTATGTGGCGTCGGTAAGATCAGCAGATTTGATGCTTCGAATCTGAAGGTTAGCCTTGATGCGGAAGTAAAGGGATTTGAGCCCAAGGAGTATTACGACACCGTTCAGGAGATAAGAAAATCCGATCTTTTCATGCAATATGCCATGGCAGCTGCCAAACAGGCTGTGGAGCAGAGCAAGATCCTTGATTCTGACCTGGATAAAGAGCGTTTTGGAGTTTATATAGGCTCCGGTATAGGCGGTATAAATACAACAATCAGAGAGACCACCAAGCTCATGGAAAAAGGACCAGAGATGGTATCACCGTTTTTTGTGCCGATGATGATCAGCAATATGGCTGCAGGTGCGGTTTCGATCAAGTTTGGAGCAAAGGGACCTACACTTCCTGTCGTGACAGCCTGTGCAACTTCGACCCACACAGTCGGAGAGGCATACAGAGCCATTAAACACGGATATGCTGATGCTATTATCGCAGGCGGAAGCGAGGCGTCGATAAACGAGCTTGCAATGGCGGGCTTTATCAACTGTCAGGCGCTGAATCTCTCGGAAGAACCCAGTGAAGGAAGTATCCCTTTTGACAAGAGAAGAGGCGGCTTTGTAATGGGCGAAGGCGCAGGAATCCTTCTACTTGAGGAGTATGAGCATGCTAAAAAGCGAGGCGCCAAAATATTTGCAGAGGTTGTCGGCTATGGGAATACAGCTGACGCATATCATATTACTGCGCCTGATCCTGAGGGAAGCGGAGCTATTCGTGCCATCAAAAATGCAGTAAATGAAGCCGGAATCACAGGCGATGAGGAGCTTTATATCAACGCACACGGCACCGGAACACACCTTAACGATGCTATGGAAACCAAGGCGATAAAGGCTGTTTTTGGAAAAAAAGCATACGATATTCATGTCAGTTCGACAAAGTCCATGACAGGTCATATGATGGGCGCAACAGGCGCAGTAGAGGCAATTGCTTCGGTAATGGCGCTTTCAGAGGGAGTTATTCCTCCTACCATCAATTACAGGGAAAAGGATGAGGAATGTGACCTTGATTACACAGTAAATGAGGCAAAAAAAGCAGAGCTTTCCTTTGCGCTCAGCACATCCCTCGGTTTTGGCGGACACAATGCTTGCATTGCTTTTAAACGTGCATAACGGAGGAGAATATGAATTCTTTGGAGGAATATGGAGCTCTTTTTGAAAAACTTGGGCTGTCTGAGCTTGAGATTCAGGAAGGCGAATTCAGATTGAAGTTGAAAAAAGAAATATCATCCTGTGTTCAGGCAACAAAAGCCGGTGTCATAACAGAAAGTTCTGAAAAGAGAGTATCTTATGACAATGTAAAAGAAGCAATTTCTGATCCTGATGAAATCATGGGAGAGGCAATAAAATCTCCGCTTCTTGGCATCTTTTACTCTGCTGGTGGTGATAAAAAAGCGGTTAAAGAGGGAGATAGTGTAAAAGAGGGAGACGTTTTGTGCACCATCGAAGCTATGAAGATGATGAACGAAGTTAAGTCAACCAAGAGCGGAGTTATTAAAAAGATATGCGCCAAGGACGGAGATCTTGTTGAATACAACCAGGAGCTCTTTATAGTCGCATAAATGAGGGAGCGTAAGGATGAACAGAGAAGAGATAAAAACAATTCTGCCTCACAGGGAACCGATGCTTCTTGTGGATGAGGTGAATCTCAATGAAGATGGCTCTGCGACAGGATATTACACGGTGAGGGGAGATGAGTTCTTTTTAAAGGGACATTTCCCGGGAAATCCGATCGTGCCGGGAGTAATCCAGTGCGAGATGATGGCGCAATCGGCATGCATTATGTTTGCAGAAAAAATGGGGGGAAAGAACTGTATTCCGGTGTATACGGGACTTGATAAGGCAAGATTTCGCTCGATGATAAAGCCCGGAGACAGAGTAAGGATAGATACCAAGCTTCTTAGAAGCATGCATCCGATGTACATGCTTCACGGGGAACTCAGTGTAGATGGAAAAAAGTGCATGAATGGTGATTTTTCTTTTGTTATAGCCGAGGAAAACGGAGGGAAATAACTATGTTCTCAAAGATCCTTATTGCAAACAGAGGCGAGGTTGCGGTCAGAGTTATCAGGGCCTGTAAGGAAATGGGAATAAAAACGGTTGCTATTTATTCCGAAGCTGATAAAGGTGCTCTTCATGCGGAAATGGCTGATGAGAGCTACTGCATTGGTGGCGCACACGTCAAAGACAGCTATCTCAATATGCAGGCGATCATAATGCTGGCAGCAAGAGTCGATGCGGAAGCTATACATCCGGGTTATGGAATGTTGTCTGAAAACCCTGAATTTGCAAAGCTCTGTGAGGACAGTGGTATTGTGCTCATCGGTCCGGGCTCTGATGTTATGCAGATGATGGGGCAAAAAGAAATGGCAAGGGAACTGGCACAGAGGGCTAAAGTGCCGGTGACTCCCGGAAGCCCGATACTTAAGTGTCAGAGTGATGCTGCAGCCTGGGCTGAAAGAATAGGTTATCCGGTAATCCTCAAGGCCAGAGCAGGAGGCGGCGGAAAAGGAATCCGAATTGTCAGGGAAAAGGCTGAGCTTCCGAATGCTTTTGAACAGGTAAAAAAGGAGGCAGCGAGCTCTTTTGCAGATGATGCACTTTTCCTTGAAAAATATCTTGAAAATGTAAAACATGTTGAAGTCCAGATAATTGCAGACAGATATGGAAAAGTAATCGTGCTGGGTGACAGGGACTGCTCAGTGCAGCGCAAAAA
>JAEEGL011533210.1_pt1 | contig 12187 bp, 14 predicted proteins | sample 9134231 | NCBI WGS metagenome assembly JAEEGL01 (sample SAMN16246548, study PRJNA631951) | gut metagenome | biome: gut microbiome; feature: rumen; material: fiber-attached | host: Bos | place: Iran: Karaj | collected 2018-10
AAAAAAATATTAAAAAAGGAAAAGGTAAAAAATTATGACTAAGATGACTGAAAAAGAAATTCTCGTTGCTATTATGGAAGGTACTCTGGACCACGAAGCAGTTGTTGCATACTGCGAAAAGAAGATTGCGGCTCTTGACCGCAAGGCTGAGAAGGCTAAGGAACGCGCTGCTGAAAAGCGTGAGGCCGGTGATGAGCTGCAGGCTCTGGTTGCTGGTGTTCTGACTGTGGACTTCGCAAATCGTGAGGAAATCACTGCTCGCGTTGCGGAATCTGACCCCGAAGCGACCGTCGGTAAGGTTGGCTATCGTCTGACCCAGCTTTGTAAAACTGGCGTTGCCCAGAAGGCAGAAGCTATGGTTCAGGACGCCGAAGGTAGAAACAAGAAAGTGACTGTTTACGCTCTCGCGTAAATAATATAGTTGGATTAGCCCGCGCGCCAGAAATGGGACGCGGGTATTTTTTATTTATACTCAGTTGGTCAAAGTCAGTAAAAATATTTAATTGATTTTTTATATAATAATAGAAAAAATGAAAGGATTTTTTTATTATGCCTAAAAAAAATATATTAAATCAAAGATTTGGTCGTTTATTAGTTATTGAAGAAGCACCGAGTAATAAAAATGGAAATGCGATGTGGAAATGTCGTTGTGACTGTGGTAATATAATTATTACAAAAGGAACAAGATTACGGCAAGGAGGAGCTTTATCATGCGGATGTTTACGGAAAGAGAATTCAAATAAAGCAGCCTCTAAACGAATGAAAAATTTAAAAAATTAGCGTTTTGGTTTATTAACAGCCATTGAACCAGCTTTAGAATATAAAGACGTTAATAAAAGTATTATATGGAAATGTTTATGTGATTGTGGGAATTATACTTATGTACGTAGTCATGATTTATTAACTGGAAATACTAGATCTTGTGGATGCTAGCGTACAAAATCGCTTGGAGAAATAAAAATAAAAGAAATATTAGATTCTAATAATATTTTATATATAAAAGAATATACCAATCCTAATTGTAGATATAAAGATACATCTTATTTAGCTCGTTTTGATTTTTATTTACCAAATTAGAATACAATTATTGAATATGATGGAATTTAGCACACTAAAATTGGAAATGGAAAATATGACTCTCCAGAAAAAGTTGCTCAAACAAAAGAACATGATAATATTAAAAATCAATGGTGTAAAGATAATGGTATTGTAATGATTCGCATTCCATATACTTATTATAATGATTTATGTATTGAAGATTTATTACCAGAAACTTCTAAATTTATTATATAAAAACTGCGCGAACCAACTCAATCCGTGTGAAAGTTCTAGTAAATGCCGATCGGGTTGAGCTGGTTCGCGCATCTCTCATTTGACATCTTAAAAAAATTTTGTTATAATAATTATAAAGAGGTGAAAATATGATTTATTGTTTATCAGGAAGTCAAGACAAAGAATATTTGCTCAAAGCCGATGAAGTAAATATTCCTTATTCAAAATTACATTATGTTGCAGAACTTCTTCACTTGCGTGAAGGCTAGGTTCGTGTTGTTATTACACTTGACCAACCACAAATTGATTGGGAAGCATTACATGTTACATATCGTGCTTGTCCCAATTGCCAAGTGGCAATTAATACTCCCACAGACATTGTAAGATGTCATCAATTTGGCATAGACCATTATTTCTTTTCCTTTCCTATCCGCGACTTCTATACATTAAATTATTATGTAAGCCTCGGTGTATGCGCGGCACGAATAGCACCACCTTTAACCCATTACCTTTCTTCTCTTGTAGCTTATGATATTGAGATTCGCGCATATGTTAATTCCTCCAATGCAGTTGAACCAGATGACCCCATTAATAATGGAATCGTTGGAGGTTGGTTCCGCCCTGAAGATATGACTAATCCAATAGTAGCAAATGCTATTCAGGTTGCGGAATTTGATGCTGATAACATTGAACAAGAACAGGCTCTTTGGCGTATTTATACAAAGGGTGAATGGCCCGGTGAACTATATTATATTGTCCCCTCTGTTCACGATAAAGATATTCTAAATCGAGCCTTGCCACCAGAGTTTGTAGAACGGCGTGCAAATTGCGGTCAGCGGTGTCAGCGAGGCGGTGAATGTCATTATTGTTCTTTGATAAGTTCATTTGCAAAACTACCTATAATGAAAAAAATAAGAGATTTAAAGGATAACTCAAGTGGAGAATAAGTTCCCCACTTGATTTTTTTATTTTTATATGATATAATTATTATATAAAGTATAGGAGAATAAATGATGATTCCTGTTTATGCGATACTTCGCAAAACACAAAAAGAACTGCATGAGTATTTGTTAGATGAACTAACAAAATATTACCCAACAACAGTAATTTCTGAAAAACGATATATTTTAGCGCGAGGTGATATTCCAATTATGTTGGTAGCTCACCTTGATACAGTATATCCAGATTATACTCGACACACAATGCAAATTTATTATGACCGCTCACAGCAAGTTATGTGGTCTCCTGATGGACTTGGCGCGGATGATAGAGCGGGTGTTATCTTAATTCTAAAAATCCTTGAAGCTGGTTATCGACCGCATGTTCTTTTTACGCATGATGAAGAAATTGGTGGTATTGGTGCATTAGACTTTTCATTTGATTTTGATAGATTAAAACTTGATATTAGATATATGATTCAACTTGACCGCATGGGATATGAAGATTGTGTATTTTATTCTTGCGGAAATGAAGAATTTATTGATTATGTTGAATCATTTGGATTTATATGGTCATATGGTACATTTTCTGATATATCTACACTAATGCCAGAAACTAGAATTGCCGGAGTAAATCTCTCTGTTGGATATTTAGAAGAGCACAGTGAAGCAGAGCATTGGCATCTTAACTGGGCCAATCAGACATATAATAAAGTGCTAGCAATGCTTTCAGCGCCACCGGCAGAACCATTCAAGTATATTAAAGAAAAAGGAGTTTATGAGGGATGGGAGACATTTCCTTGGATAAAAGACGACAAGACACCATTGATGTAATTAATAAAGTTCTAAGTTATGCGTTGCATCGTGAACTTCGAGAAGATGTAATTGCAGAATATGTAGATAATTGGCTTGTCGCAAAAGCTCCTTGGCTTAAACGTTTTAATGGGACAATTTATACATATCCGGAAAAAATTGAGTGTACTCTTAATGAAGAGGCAAAGAAAACAGAGATTCAAGGATTTTTACACGATGTAGAGTCTCATTTTGGAATTTATCCGCCTGAGAATATGACTTTTTCTTTTGACCCTTTTAAAGAATTTATCGAATTACAAGGTACAAAAGCTGCGGAAAATTTGGTTATAGAAGACTATGTTTGCCCTGATGGTACAAAAATTCCTGCTGGAATGAAGCTTTTGCGCGCTTTTAAGTATTTCTTCAATGATAAAGAGATTCTTACTCGTGCTCAAGATGCAATGAATTTGGTTATTAGTAAAACCAAACTCTCTGGTTATTTTCATATTTCAGTAGACCCTCTTGACTATCTTTCTGTTAGTGAAAATAGTCATGGTTGGCGTTCTTGCCATTCTCTTGATGGTGATTATGCGGCCGGTAATATTGAATATATGATGGATAAAATGACCCTGGTTTGTTATGTTGATGACAATACAATGACAAAAATTAATAACTTTCCTGATTCAGTGCCATGGAATAGTAAAAAATGGCGTATGTTGTTGTTCTGTCATCCAGAAGGAGAAACAATATTTGCTGGCAGACAATATCCTGATTCAATGACAGGAATGTTGGAAGTTGTTCAAAAAGCAATTCAGCAAATTTTTCCCGAGAATTTCTATGCTGAAGATTGGGAAAATAATTGGTGCCAAAAGGTAGGTTGGAAGGATAAAAATCATTTTAGCTTTCGCGTAAATCATATTGCATCATGTTTTGATGGGTGTGTTTATCCTATTCATACCTTATATCAACCTAATAATATTTCAAAATTATTTTATGACGATATAAATTTAAGTCATATTTATACTAAACCATATTATCTATTTGGTCAAAATAGGACTATGGTGCCACGAGCTCGTACTTTAAAGCCCGTTATTGTTGGCGGAACAACAGTTACTTGTCCGCAATGCGGTAAGCACCTTATTGCGCAGGCCTCTTGCTGGGATTGTCTTTATGATGAAATGACTCCCTGGGTTTGTAGTTGTTGTAATCGTCGTTTTCAAAATGAAGATGATGGTCTTTGGACAGTAGATGAAGAATGGTGGTGTAATGATTGCGTATCTGATAATTGTGTCATATGCGCTGATTGTGGTGGCGTCGTAAATTATGACGATGCTTATTGGGATGAAGAAGAGCAAAAATATTATTGTAGAGAATGTTGGGAATATAGATAAAGGAGTAATATATGGCTGCAAGAGGAACAAATGCAAAACAAGTAGTAAGTGAGAAAATTAAGCAGGCTTTTGGTGCTGACTATGTTGGCATGGCCGATGGAAAAATTTATGTATATGCTGATGATGGTGGAGAAAAAGTGCAGATTGCTATTGGCATGACTTGCCCGAAGGTTCCATTTAACCCCGCAAATGAAGAAATGGATTTTAGTGCAATGGCTAATGCTGCTACCCAGGTGACACCAAGTTACCAACCCGCACAGATGGATGAAAAAGAGTTGGATAATGTAAGAGCCATGATTGCGGAATTTGGTCTGTAATTTGATTTTTATAAAAAAATTTGATATAATATATATAGAAAATAAAAAGAGGAGTAAATTATGAAGAGTTTTCCGATTGATGGATATAGGTTTTACAAGCATGGAAATCGCATCATCGCAGTGAGCACATATGCTGGACGTGTGGTGAGGGGAATTGCCACCTGCGCTGAAGAAGATACCTATGATGAGGAATACGGTAAGCGTCTTGCTGCAGCTCGTTGTAATTACAAGGTTGCCGTTAAGCGTAGAGAAAGAGCTTTTAATAAGGCGGTTGAAGCTGCTGCTAACCTTGAACGCGCACAGAAGCAGGTGGAAAAGTATCGTTCTTATCTGTGGGACGCAAGCAATGCAGTAATTGATGCCGGCACAGAGGTTGATAACATCGTGATGGAAAGAGCCGAAATTTGATTTTTATCAAAATTTTTGATATAATATATATATAAGGAATAAAGAAATAACGGTCGTTTTTGTTTAATCCGTTTATCTGTATTTTTATTATATAATGGAGCCCCGTGGTGTAATGGTAACACGCGACACTCTAAATGTCGAGCCTCTGAAGCGAAAGTTCTGGGTTCGAGTCCCAGCGGGGCCGCCACTATTATATAATAAAAATTAAGGAGATGGATTATATGGCAAGAATAAGTAAAGTTTATGAATTATCAGATGAAGATTTTCGATAGTTAATAAACGATTCCACTTCTATTTGTAATGTAGCAAAGGCATTAGGATTAAGTGCAGCTGGTAGCAATTCTTATTATCAAATAAAAAAGAGATGTAGTGAATTAAATATAGATTTATCTCATTTTAATTAGAATCAAACAGCAGCCGCAATTCAAGCCTCTACAAGATACACTTTAGAAGAAATAATGGTAGAAAATTCTTTATATAGAAATACTACAAAATTTAAAGAACGATTAATAAAAGCAAACATTATTCCTTATGAATGTGCATTTTGTGGAAATAAAGGAGAATGGTAGGGAAAAACATTAATATTACAATTAGACCATATTAATGGAAATCATCAAGACCATAGAAAAGAAAATTTAAGATTTTTATGCCCAAATTGTCATTCACAAACTGAAACATTTTCAAAAAGAAAATCTTAAACAAAATTTAATAAGGCACACACAGCAAAATTTGACAATATTAGGTCGCTAACCTGGTTTATTGTAAGTGCCTAGCATGAATTAAATATGGGGATGTGGCGGAATAGGCAGACGCACCGGACTTAAAATCCGTTGGTCGTATGACCGTGTGGGTTCAAGTCCCACCATCCCTACCAGTTGCATAATGACATGCAACTTCTCCCTCTTTCTATGACGCTTTCTCCCCTTTAAAGCGTCATAGTTTTTTTGGACACCAATAATTAAAAACTATTTTAATTTTTTCATATTATATGAGAATATATACATCTTATTTTTATCACATAAGACATTTTACACGGAATATGATACCAATAAGTACAACATATAGTGACCCCTTATGGTATCATGATTTTACTCGAAATTATAATTATATTTTTCAAGATAAAAGAAGAATATATAATGGTATTCGTGCAAATATTTTTTTAATGCCAAAGGATTATAAGTGTGAATGCGGGCCCAGTTGTATAGAACATAATCCTGCTAATTGTGATTTTTTAAAAGATTATCGCGTACATTTAGATACCTTGGATTTTAATTATGTGATAAAACAGTTAGAACGAATTGCGAGAGATATTCAAGAAATCGAAGGATTTGAAGAAGAACCAATAATCGTTTTAATTGTATATGAAACGCCGTCAAACCCGTGTAGTGAGCGCGGTCCCTTACAAGATTGGTTTAAAAAACATGGGGTTGATGTTAAAGAACTTCAATTTTTAGATAAAAAACCAATTGTGTAATAAGGAGTAATATGAATTTGATTTATAAACCAGAAGATAAACCCAGTTTTGTTAATTGTATTATATATGCATTTTAGCAATTACTTGCTATTGTCGCAGCAACAATTGCAGTACCTGCTATTGTTGGAAATGGTATGACCGCTTCTGCAGCGCTGTTTGGCGCAGGTGTTGGCACATTAGTATATTAGTTATTTACTAGGTTTAGAAGTCCTGTTTTTCTTGGCAGCTCTTTTGCTTTTCTTGGCTCAATGTTCGCGGCATTTGCGGGCGCTGCATCTATAAGTGTAGGATATATTGGACTAATTATTGGCGCGGTTTTTGCTGGACTTGTTTATGTGGTTTTTGCGCTTATTGTTAAGTTTGCAGGAGTAGAATGGATTAACAAGCTAATGCCACCAGTAATTATTGGACCGATTGTTGCTATCATTGGACTTTCGCTTGCAGGTAATGCTGTGGGCGATATGATGAGCGCGGGTTATCTTGGATTAGCGTGTGCGCTTGTTACGCTATTTACTGTAATTATTTGTTCTGTATATGGCGGAAAGGGCATTAGATTAATTCCATTTATTATAGGTATCGGTGCTGGTTATATAGTTGCACTCGTTCTTAGTTTAACAAAAGTTGCGCCGATTGTTGATTTAGAAATTTTTAAATCAATTGATGGTGTATTTGCACTTCCGAATTTTAGTTTTATTGAAGCTTGGAATGGGATTAAAGAACTTGATTTAACTTATATTTTAACTATTTTCTTTGCTTATGTACCAGTAGCATTTGTAGTTTTTGCCGAACATTTGGCAGACCATAAAAATCTTTCAACTATTATTGCGCGTGATTTAACTAAAGACCCTGGACTTCATCGCACACTGCTTGGTGATGGCATTGGTTCTATGGCCGGCGCATTCTTTGGTGGTTGTCCCAATACGACATATGGTGAGTCAATTGGTTGTGTAGCAATTACAGGTAATGCTTCTGTAATTACAATTACAGCCGCAGCACTTCTTGCGATTATTGTATCATTCATTAAGCCATTAATGATTGTACTTGATAGTATTCCCGCCTGCGTAATGGGTGGCGTGTGTATGACGCTTTATGGATTTATTGCGGTTTCTGGTTTAAAGATGCTTCAACCAGTAGACCTAAATAAAAATTCTAATTTATTTACTGCTTCAGTAATTCTTATTGCCGGAGTCGGTGGTTTAAGTATTAGTTTTGCTACTGGATTAGGAGATATTACAATCACTACTGTAGCTTGCGCACTTATCCTTGGTATTATTACTAATTTGCTTGTAAAAAAGAATAAAAATTGATTTTTATTAAAATTTTTGATATAATATATATGTAAGATAAAGAAAGGCGATAACAGCAAATTTGAAATTAAGCATTTGTCTTTTTAAACAAAAAACGCTAAATTAAATCGCCTTGTTTCTTCGGGGTGTGGCTCAGTTTGGTAGAGCGCCTGGTTTGGGACCAGGACGTCGGGGGTTCAAATCCCTCCACCCCGACCAGCATTAACACAGGTATGTTCACGTCGCGGGGCTGTTTTAACAAGAGCCTATATAAAAATATAATTGAATAATTTTGGTCAAAATAGGTAAAAATACCTTTCTTACTTTTCTATATTAATAGAAAAAAATAGAAATGAGGTATAAAATTTATGGAAACAAAAATTTGTTCATAGTGCGGTAGAGAACTACCTTTAGATGCTTTTCCATGGCGAGATAAATCAAAAGGCACAAGACGAGCCGATTGTAAAGAATGTCATTCTGAATATATGAAAAAACGATATGCCATGAAAAAAAATATTATTGAAGAATAGAAGGCTCAACAAAAATGTGCTAAATGCGGAGAATCAAGAGGTTATGTTCTAGATTATCACCATCTTAATCCTTTGCAAAAAGAAGATACTATTGCACGAATGACTTCTAATAAATATAAATTAGAAGATATTCAAAAAGAAGTAGATAAATGTATTGTACTTTGTGCTAATTGCCATAGAGAGTTTCACCATTTTGAAAAATTAAATAATTTAACTATTGAATAGTATTTAGCTGAATAAATTATTCAGCGATATAGAGCCGTAGTGTAATGGTAACACGCCGGACTTGAAGTAATAGTGTAAAGAAAACAGTAGGAGTATAAACACCTAAAGATATTGGAGCAGTACCAATTTATTTCACTATGACTCCGTCGTTGAAGGTTCGAATCCTTCCGGCTCTGCCAGCGCGGTATCTACGATTGGAAACCGTAAAGTAAATCCGCATATAGCCAGGACGTGGGATTAGAAGTGTCCAGCGTTTAAAGAGTGTTTCTTTGGGGCGCAGAAGAACTTTGGTGTGACAACACACTGGCAAGGTTTCCGGTCATCCTTATCCAAAACCGCTTATTTTACATGGGTAGGTATACCGTATCAGGAAGCGGGGGAGACTGTAAATCTCCTGCCACCGGCTCAGTTGGTTCGACTCCAACCCTGCCCACCAGTGCGCAAGCACGCTGCAGCGCCAGAAGCACAAAATATTATGACAAAGAGAGGAATTTGTTATGAAGATTTTGGATAAGATGGGCAATGAACATTCAACTATCGAGGAATGTCTCGCTGCTGAAAAGAAATATGATGAAGAAGTTGCCGCTAAAAAGGCTGCTGAAGAAAAGGCTATTGCCGAGCGCAAGGCAAAAGAACAGGCTCTTACTGCTGAACGCAAGGAACGTGCGAATGAAGTTGAGGCTGCGTATAAAGCAAGCCTTGAAGCTGCAAAACATTACCATGATTTGCTGAATAAATTTGTAAAAGATTATGGTAGTTTTCATATGACACTTCGAACTGGTGATTTTAATCCTTTCGATGGGTTTGAACACTTCTTTGACCATTTCTGGCTTTAAGTCTAGACGGTGCTTATTCTGGGTTTGACCGAAACTCGAACCCCATATGCGGGATTGGTGTAATGGTAACACTTCGCCCCTCCAAGGCGACGTTGACGGTCCGAGTCCGTTATTCCGCTCCATATTATTCTTATTGGAGTAATTAATATGATAATAAAAGGTAAAACTTTTAAAGAAGCATTAAAAGATAAGTTTACTTAGGGAGTTAGCGACAATAAGTATAAGAGAATTCCTTATAAAGACTGGCGAAAATATATGGAAATCTCTGATACTGATAATGTTAGTATTGTCAAAAATGTGGCATGTGATACTATCGATTTTGCTATATCCAATTGGGATTCTATTAAAACCCTAGACCGAGATGACGGTTGTTTAGGACAATTTCTTTATGATGTTTTCTTTAAAGGAACTCGAAAGGAGATAGAATCCTTGACTAATACTGCATCCTCAGTAAGTAATGCTTTTAGTGAATTAACAACAGCAGTAAATACAAATTGGGTAGATATATGCCAGAATGAAAGATATACTTATTCTGATATTACATATCCAAGTAATCTTCAGTGGGTAAATACAGGTACAAGTACTGGTACAACAACCTGGGCTACAACCTTTAGTGAAGAATACTGTAAAAAAAGCGAATGTCCACTTAATAAAAATAAAGAAGAGAAAAAGGAAGAAAAATCTATGCTAAAGAATTTTGACTTTGGTCCTTGCACAAATGATAATGTCCGCATGAGCCTGTATGGTCTTGCGGTTAAGAACTCCGCTGGCTCTTGGGTGTCTTATAATAAGGACTCAAAGCAGATTATTGATGTTGATATTCTCAATTTTGATGGTCGTAAGTTCCTTTTTAAGATGCCAGTAGCCATTGACCAGATTGCGGTTGGTGATATCGTAATTCATAATCGAGTACCGATGTTTGTAACCGATCTGAAGGATGGCATTCATGCCGTTGATGCTGTTGCCGGCGAAGCAAAGACTATTATTCCGACAACTAATATGTTCGGTCTGAATTTTGTAACTAAGGTTGTTTCACTCTTGGATGTATATTCTAAGGCGCCCACACCTGACCAGCCTTTCGGAAATCTGCTTCCTATCATGCTGATGAAGGATGGTAATATGGATAGTAATACTCTGCTTGCTCTTACCATGATGAATGGTGGCGGTATTATGGGTATTGATACTTCAAATCCTATGATGCTCTATTTCCTCATGAAGGATGGAGATAATAAAGACTCTATGCTTCCTCTGCTTCTGCTCTCTCAGATGCAGAAAAAGTAAAAATTGGGCGAAAGAAGAAAATCTTTTATTGATTTTTTTCAAAATATTTGATATAATAAATATGTAAGAAATGAAAAAGACGACATTTCAGCAAATATCTTATAATTATTAACAAGATAATAGCTATGATTGATTATACTGCTTTTAAAGTATTAGCAGTGAGCTTGAAAGAAATCATTTTTTAAAACTCTTAATTTTTTTAATGATGATGCCCCAAAAGGAAATATAAAAAGGGAGTTGCCGTCTTGAATTTTCTTATAAATGATGTCCTGCTGAAGCTTGAGTTCGAAAAATTCAACGCGGGCTCGACCGCCGTTCCGGACAGCGGGATATAAATACTTAAAAGCCGGCGTGAAGCAATCCTTCGACATGGGAAAGATACCTGGTACCAATTTGGTACCAATCTGGGATCGTAGCTCAGCCCGGTAGAGCAATCGCCTGTTAAGCGATGGGTCGTAGGATCGAAGCCTACCGGTCCCGCCATTAAAGGCACATGCAGCAAAACTGATGAATATCATTTATTGGTCTCGTACACCACGTGTTATAGGTTCGAATCCTATCTGCGCCACTCGGCGCGGTAGCTCAACGGTAGAGCTGTAAAATGAAAATGTGCCTTGTAAAAACTGGATACATGACCCAGTATAAAAAGGTGCCGCGCCAATAGACCGCAAGTTCGCAATAGTCTATAAGATATTTATTGGTGCCACGAAGCTATATAGAAATGCGTTGGTAGAAGCCAAAAAGCAGTCATGTGGATTAAAGCAGCAGTGGTAATGGAGTGAAATGAACAGCCAATAAAGTAAAATATGCTGAAAAACGGGATGGGAGGAAAGTAGTTGAAGTCCTCGCCAGTAGGTGTAGCTAACCTAAAACTGGAATAGTTAAGCAGACACTAACACTCGTCACACAGAGTAGGCATAACAGAGCAGCAATGCGGTAATACCGTGCGCACGGTAGCAAAGTTACCCTGGCTCCCCAGTACAATCTGACATGAGGTCTGGGTCATCAAAACCTCAAGTATGGTCCCATCGTATAGCGGTGTATTATATCGGATTGTCGATCCGAGGACCAGGGTTCAACTCCCTGTGGGACCGCCAAGAGGCGCATGAAACCTCTGAAAACTTGCTTGTTAACCGTGAGTGAGTTAAAAACATGCACAACGGTATATATTGTTTTAAAGATACATCCAGCAAACTTTTTCACTTATAGGGAACTTAGTGTTATTGGTTCAAGTCCAGTTCTCCCCAACATATGGGGAGATAGCTCAATTGGTAGAGCATAAGTATAGTGCATATGTATCTTGTTTTTTTATATTCATTTAAAGGAAGTGCTATAAATGGAAAAAGAGGATAATAAATAGTTTATAGAATTAATTTCTATGGATAAATATTATGATTGTCTTTTAAAATGTCGTTAGTGCGTTCATTAGTTTGAATG
>JAEEGL012696734.1_pt1 | contig 12187 bp, 8 predicted proteins | sample 9134231 | NCBI WGS metagenome assembly JAEEGL01 (sample SAMN16246548, study PRJNA631951) | gut metagenome | biome: gut microbiome; feature: rumen; material: fiber-attached | host: Bos | place: Iran: Karaj | collected 2018-10
GGCCGCTGCCCGCGTCGCCAGAGAACAGGGGCGAGCCGTTCTGGATGATGGCCATCTTGCCTTTACTGTCCAGTTTCTTCAGACCGTTGAGCACAAAGAGCTGCTGTCCGTCGGAGATCTTTGGCAGGCCGGGGGCAAAGCGACCGTCTTCGCCCTTGGCGTTCTCCGCCTCCACCGCCTTCTGCTCCCGCTTCCAGTCGATGCCGAAAGGCGGATTTGAAATAATATAGCGGAAGGTATAGCCGGTGAATTTATCGTCGCTCAGTGTATCGCCGAAACGCATGTTGTCAGGGTTGCCGCCGCGGATCATCATGTCTGCCTTGGCAATGGCGAAGGTGGATGGGTTGAATTCCTGGCCGAAGCAGGTTACCTCCATCTCCGGGTTATGTTCACGGCTTTTTATTTGCCACGATGGGCAATTTGAGAACGTTCACTACTACATGATTGAGAAAAGCTCGGGAACAGATATGCTGTGTGAATGAGATGAAAATGATACCCACCACAATTACGGGCCAGCCCCAGACGGACTTAAAGAGCAGTTTAAAACTGTAGTGAGATTATGCTGGAACTAGTCTGGAGACAAAGACAGTATGCAGCAAACAAGGATGGCAGGGGAAATAGTTGAAAGCATACTTTTTTTGGCGCACATTTGGCGCACAAGTGTGCGCCAAATCGTCAAATATGGCGAGAAACTATAAAAGGGCCGATGTCAAAAAACCGCATAAAATCAAGCTTTTTTAGAAGTTATGAAAGACCGTGAAAAGGATCGGAGGCAACTCATAACCCGGAGGTCGTTGGTTCAAATCCTTCCCCCGCAACCACTAAAAAGGCCGTTTTCGTCAAGAAAACGGCCTTTTCATAACTTTTTTGACTCAAATATTTTACGCGATTTGAGTTGAGGGGTGAATTAGGGGTGAACCGAATCGCTTTTCTTCGAGGTTTTTCATCTTTTTTCAAAGGAAATCGAAGATTCTCGTCAAATCGAAAAATGACTATGTAATGTTGAAGGGCAGGTTTTTCCTGCCCTTCTTGTTATCTTGTTATCTTGCTCTTGCAAAAACATTGGATCTCGGCAGCCTTGGCCTTCGCCTCCGCAATTTGATGTGCATATAAACTGGTTTATCCAATAGCATGTGATCATTGAAATGCTGTTCCATTCCCGACTTTTTGAACACTCCCATGGAAAACCATATAAAGAAACTAAAAGTTATAAAAAATAATAGGAGATAAACTATAGAGAGGGAAGACAGATGATTTGATTTTGAACCCGGAAATCACTGCAAACCTCGAATTATCCCAATATAGCTATTATTCTTTAAATTTCCGCTGACAGCGTATGCAAAAGGACAAAATCAATAGTTATAAATAATACAATATAAATATAATTTACATTCCGAGGCCCTTGTGAAATAATAAACTTGATCCTACGAAAAGGAAAGGCCACAACAAAACATAAAATAGCGCACTGTTATTACAGCAGCGGTTGGGTATACGGATAGCTGCTGTAATGGTCGAGGAAAAAATCCTGGATGTATTTGATGAGGGTCTTGGCCGGCGCGGACAGATAGGTATTTTTTCTAAAAACGATGGTCAGTTCCCATGGAAATTCTGTTTCAAACAGAATGGTGCGCATACCTGCCGTGTTATGCAGATCAATGATAGGGCGAGGAAGAATCAGCATGCTGTTGGAAAGTACAGCCAAGGAATATAGGTAGCTGGTATTGTAGCCTTCCCAAAGAAACTTCGGATGTACATCGGCCGCTCGCAGACGATCGTTCAACTTCTCCCGCGCAGAAAAGGTGTTATTGAAGGTGACAATATCCCTGCCCTCCAACATGCTGAAACGGACAGTGTCACAATCGGCATAGGGATGACTTGGCAGCACACCGACGGCAATATGATCTCGAAGAATGGGAATCTCATTGAGCGTGTTGAGTACTACAGGGCGCATGATTACAGCCATATCCAGTTTTTCCCGCGCAACCATTTCTCCTAGGGTAACACCGCCAGACTCAACAGAGTGGACCTGGATCCCAGGATATTTCTCTTTAAAGGTAGTTAAAATCGGCGCGAAGAACATGGCGGCCACAATGGAGGGAAGCCCAATCGACACATTGCCCAGCTTCAGATCTCTGGTTGCAGCTACGTCCTCCCGCAATGCGCCCATGCTTGCCTGGACCTCTCGGGCATATTTCAAAACGACTTGCCCCGCTTCGGTGGGGAGCAATTCGTTACCTCGCTTAAAAAACAACTCTGTCCCCAATTCAGCCTCCACCTTGCGCAGCGATTTGTGCAGTGCCGGTTGCGAGATAAACAGATCGTGCGCTGCCCGGGTAATGCTTTTGGTCTGACTGATTGCCAGAATATATTGCAATTCGCGTATATCCACTGCAAATCCCTCACTTATCATCGCATTTGATATGGGCCATAACGTATCTTTTACGTTATTGTATATCAATTTTCATTCGTTCACAACAAAAAAATACATTAAAGAAGGAGCGTAAGAAACATGAGCATTATCAAAGCAGATGAAACCAAAGTAAGAGATCCCCTGATCAATGGCTTTTCCTATGATGAGCTGGAAGTGGGCGACGTGGCATATTTTGTTAAAACAGTCACTGAGCACGATGTCTACGATTTTGCCGGAATCACCGGCGACTTCAACCCTGCACATGTAAACCAGCAGGACTCCGAGCAAAAGCGCTTTCATCAGCGGATCGCCCATGGCGTGCTGTCGTGCGGCCTTATTTCTGCCGCTCTCGGTACCCGGATGCCCGGCGAGGGTTGCCTCTATGTGAGCCAGTTCTCCAAATTTGTGCGCCCGGTAAAATTTGGGGATACGTTGACCGTACGTCTGGAAGTAACAGAGAAGATCGAAGCCAAGCGCCGCGTGAAAATCAAAACAGAAGTCTTTAATCAAAATGACGAGCTGGTAACTACCGGAGAAGCGGAGATGCTCCCCAAGTAAAAGGTGAGCATAACACATATTCAAAAAGATTAGTAGAGAAAGGAACAACTATCGTATGAAACCTGATCTGTTAAAAGGTGTTCGTGTAGTAGATCTGACGACCTATGCCGCAGCTCCCGGCGCTTGCCGTATGATGGCTGACTGGGGTGCAGAAGTCATAAAGGTTGAGGGCATGACCGGAGACCCCATGCGTGTGTTCGGTAATAGCATGGGTGTGCCCTGTACCGACGAGGAGAATCCCATTTGGGAACTGGAAAATGGCAACAAGAAAGGAGTTGCCATTAATTTGAAGGATCCAGACGGTATGGCATTCATGCTCAAGCTGCTAGAAACAGCGGATATTTTTGTCACCAATGTGCGGCTAGGTTCACTGAAGAAGATGGGACTGGATTATGACAGCCTGCATGCAAAATTTCCCAAGCTGGTATTCGGTCACGTGTCCGGCTACGGCATCTATGGGGAAGAGGCACCACGTCCCGGTTTTGATGTGGTGTCCTACTGGGCCCGCGGCGGACAGATGATCGATTTGTCTCCCATTGGTCATCCCCCGATTACAGCACCCTATGGCGTAGGCGACCACACATCATCCCTGGTGCTTCTCTGCGGTGTATTGGCAGCGCTGAATAAGGCAAAAACCACCGGCCAGGGAAGCCGGATCAATGCATCTCTGATGAATACCGCTATGTGGGTCAGTAGCCTAATGCTGATCAGTACCCAGTACGGCGATACTTGGCCCAAAGACCGTTATATGCCCTCCACACCGCTGAGCGCTACCTATCAGTGCTCTGACGGAGAGTGGATTACCTTGACGGTGCTGGACTTTGACCGCTATTGGAAGGCTTTCGTTGAGGCGTTGGAAATGGATCCCTCCTATGCGGATGATCCCCGCTTCAACAATGTCATCTCGGCCAAGAAGCCGGAAAACGAGCCGGAGATGGTCAAGGCCATTGAGGTCGCATTCTCCAAGAATACCTCAAAGTATTGGTATGACAGGCTGGTGGCCGCAGATATTGCCTTTGAGGTTGACCGCCACTTTAAGGATCTGGCCTATGACAAGCAGGCCATTGCCAATCATTATGTGGAACCGTTTAAGCTACGCAACGGGAATACTTTCCAGCTGCCCATGTCCCCGATCCAGATTGATGTGAATGAAGCTATCGATTCCCAGTATGCGCCGCTTCTGGGTGAGCATACCACCCAGTATCTGAAGGAGATGGGCTACACTGCTGAAGAGATCCAGACTCTGACCGAAAAAGGAGCAGTAAAGTAATCCGAATAGATCGAAGAATATTGAAACAGTAAAGAAAAAAGAGAAAATAGGAGGTTCCTTATGCAACTCGTAACCTTTATCGTAGCATTGGCAGTTGTCATTATTATGATCCTGTCCAAGAAGTTTAACCCCTCTTTCTGTCTGTTCGTGGGTGCCATTGTGGCGGCTATCGTCGGCAGAATCCCAATCGGCACCATCGCCGGGACCCTGAACAGCGCTTTTGGCACCATCCTGATTGCAACCGGTATCCTGATGCTGTTTGCATTCATCTTCACGCAGTACCTGGACGAATCTGGCGGTATCTATGAGTTTGCCAAGGCTCTTGTCCGCCTGACAGGTGCTAAGTATGACCTGATCGCCGTTGCGATCATCGGCTACATCTTGGCTATCCCCGTGGGCTTCCTGGCCGCCTGCGCAATTGTTATTCCCATGTTCCGGCCCATGTCCCAGATGACCAAACGGCCCGTACCTGCCTATGTCTGCGCCTTTATCGTACCCTGCCTGCTGACTGCCTGCACTGTAGTTCCCACCTCCGGTCCTGTGGCCTTCGCAGGTCTGCTAGGCATTAACATCGGTTGGTACATGATTTACGGCATCCTGCTGACTCTACCCGGCGCTGTTATCAGCACACTTATTGCTTACTATGTCTCCAAGGTTTACACCCGGAAGGGAGTCGGCATCGTGGAGAGCGGCGAGAAGGAAATCGATCTGGCCCATGACCCCAACAAGCCCTCTGCCGGCTTGGTCCTTTTCCTGATCCTGGTACCCATTATCACTATGTCGATCGGTGCCTTTGCTCCATACTTCATGAGCAAGGAGAGCGCCCTTTACGGAGTGCTCAGCTTTATCGGCAATACCGGCATTTCCATGTTTATCGTGACGGTGCTTTCCATGATTACGCTGAATAAGTATCTGCCCCGCCCCTCTACGGCTGTGTTTAACCAGGGCATCAAAGAAGCTGGCCCGATCTTTGCAATGCTGGGCTGTGCCCAGTGCTTCGGTACGGTACTTATCGCCGCTGGTGTTGGCGATTACATCGTTGGACTCTTCGGCAATTCCAATGTATCCCTGCTGATCATCGCACTTATCCTTATGGTTGCTTTCCATGCCGGCACAGGCGCCGGAACGGTAGCAGGCACCACCACCATCGCCGTACTCATGCCCCTGTTTGAGGCATCCGGGACTTCCCTCATGCTCTTTGGCTTGATCTGCGGCATTGGCCAACTGGTTCTCATTATCCCCACCGATCTGACTTTCTGGTACATCAAAGACGCATCCGGCCTCAGCTTTGAAGATACATTCAAGGGCGTGTGCATCCCTGCGTGGATCAGCGGCATAATCTGCTTTATCATTCTGCTGATCTTCGCGCCAATCACCGCCGGTTGGCCCGGCATGTTCTAAACCACAAAAATGCAGGCGGAAGCTGTATATCTTGGCTTCCGCCTATGGTAATAGGAGATTTTCATTATGGTAGAGAAAAAGTATTTGCATCTTTCCGCATCCTTTTTGACTGAACAGGGCGTGGAGATTAAGCAGCCTGTAGCTGCATATGAGGAATATGGCAACCCGGTGGGACCGGTAGTCCTGCTCTGCCATGGCGGTCTCTCCAACCAGCATGCGGCTGATGTCACCGATGTAGACAAAGCTCCCGGCTGGTGGGATAAACTTGTTGGACCCGGCAACGTGTTCGACACGGATCTGTTTCGGATCCTTTCCATTAATGCTATCGGAAGTATTGCAGGCTCCACGAGTGCTTCCTCCATAAATCCTGACACCGGAAAACCCTACGGGAAAGATTTTCCCTATATCACCATGGTTGATCACGCCAATTTCCTTAAGCAGGTCCTGCAGGAACTTGGCGTAGAGAAATTGTTCTGGGCTGCGGGTCTATCTATGGGATCTTTGGCGGTTATGAATCTTGCCGTTCTTTATCCGGAATTTGTTGGCGCCATCACTCCTGTGGCCAGTGCACCCTATATGACAGTGGGCGGTATGGCAATTCATAACTGCTTTATTGAGAGCATAAAGCAGGCCGAAGGTTGGGCGGAAGGCGAGGACAACAACCGCGCTGTGCGGAATGCAGTTGGCGTGATGAGCATGATCTCCAAGGTCTATTATACGCACTACTCTTTGTTTGAGTCCATGACCAACGATATACAGGGTCAAGAAGCCCGAGAGAAGTTCCTGACAGAATATTTGGCCGCTGGTCAGGAGGCCTACGCCGATGGCCACAATGCAAATGCGGTCATCACTTGTCTGCGTGCATGCAACAGTTACGATATCGGAAAGGGTTATTCAAGCTTGGACGAGGCCTATGCCCGACTGTCTATGCCTGCGCTGGTTATCAGCACAGACACAGACCCTGAGTTCCCGCCCCAATATGGGCAACAAATCGTTGATGGTATCAACCGGCACTATCCTGGTAATGCTAATTTTTATCTGCTTCATAGTGTGTATGGCCATCTGGCTTGTGTGCTGGAAGGAGAGCAGTTAAAAGAAGCCATGATGCCTTTCAAAAAGAAATTGCTTGCCGAGCAATAAGTAGGAGGCGAAAGAACATATGTTTACATTTACCGAAGAACAACTGATGATCCGTGACACGGTCCGGAAGTTTGCAGAGAAGGAAGTACAGCCCCGGGCGGCAGCTCTGGATGAGACCGGCGGCTTCCCCCATGAGTCCATGCAGAGCCTGACAGAGATGGGCATCACCGGCTTGAATGTCCCCGAAGAATACGGCGGCGCGGGTCTGGACGACGAGATCCTGAAGGTCCTCTGTGTAGAGGAACTGGCCAAGGTCTGTGCCAGCACCGCCTGTGTGCTGGATGTGCAGTTCCTTGCCAGCGATATCATCCTCCGCAAGGGTACTGAGGCCCAGAAGAAAAAATATTTAAGCCTGGCTGCCCAGGGGAAGATCGGCGGCTTTGCACTGACGGAGCCCGGTGCCGGCTCCGACGCGGGCTCTGCCCGCACCACCGCCGTCAAGGACGGCGACTGCTATGTGCTCAACGGCACCAAGTGCTTCATCTCCAACCTGGGACCAGACGCAGGCTATCACTATGTGGTGATCGCCCTGACCGATCCCAGCAAGGGAACCAAGGGCATGACGGCCTTTATCGTGGACCGGGATATGCCCGGCGTCTCCGTCGGCAAGTGTGAGCGGAAGATGGGCCTGCGCGGTTCTGCCGTAGCGGAACTGGTGCTGGAGAATGTGCGTGTACCGGAAGAGAACCTGCTGGGCCAACTGGGCGAGGGCTTCAAGATCGCCATGATGGGTCTGGACGGCGGACGTATCGGCATCGCGGCCCAGTCCGTGGGCGTGGCCGAGGGCGCTCTGGCCGAGGCAGTGAAATACGCCAATTCCCGTGTGCAGTTCGGCAAGCCCATTGCGGTCAATCAGGGCCTGCAGTGGTATTTTGCCGAGATGGGTACCCGCATCGAGGCGGCGCGGCTGCTGACCCTGCGGGCGGCAGACGCCCGGCAAAAGGGCGAACCCTGCACGAAGCTTGCGGCCATGGCCAAGCTTTACGCCAGTGAGACGGCTTGCTTCGTCTGCGACCTGGCACTGCAGGTCCACGGCGGCTATGGCTACATGAAGGACTTCGCCATTGAGCGCATGTATCGTGACGCGCGTATCCTGCGTATCTATGAGGGTACCAGCGAGGTCCAGAAGATGGTCATCTCCCGCGAGGTCCTCAGCGGGCGTTAAGCCTACTTCTCGAATGGTGCAGCGTATACGGAACAGGGTAGTATAGGTCATACTTTTCCCGCTCCACCTCCAAGCGGTTTCCGATTCCCGTGTTCCTATGAATGTGCTGTTTCCATATAAGCAAAAGACAGAGATGAGATTTGTGGCAATCTCATCTCTGTTCCTTTTTTAATACATATATTATTAGCATAATTAGATGTGGAGGACATTATAACAGGTCAGCATAAAGCAAATGATGCCGCAGAGCAAAGCCGCCGAAAAAACTCGGCGGCTTTCATATTGCACTAAAATGGCATCTGTGCTCTTATCCCTTCAAGCTATGAGGCATCGGGCCATATGAAACAGTAGAGGGAGTGCTTGTTTGAGGAATTCTATGTTGCGTTCCCCCGCAACCACATTGGTACACAGGCTATGATACAATAGCCTGTGTACTTTTTTGCGTATCTACTCTGAAAAGCCCTTGAAACAAGCGCAAAGCGAGGCCGGTGACGATAGCGGTTACCCACACAGAAATTCCACCTGCCGCAAGCCCGATTGAGCTTTTGGCAGGCGGAGGTTCCCATTTTACAACTTACTTATGCGGCATCAGATACGACGAAAGCATCAGTTTCAGCTTCTCCTGGCTTTTTCTCTTCTTCAGGTACTTCTGCTTCTTCTGTACGTAGCCGTCAAACATCCATACTGCTTCATAGGCGTCATGGATCGCATCTCCGACAAGACCTACCTCGCCGGAACAGTCTCCGACGATCACCGCCTGAGGGTACTTCTCTTTGATTGCATTGGCAAAGGATGCAAGCGGTTTTGTCCCGAAGGCAACGATAAAGGTATCTGCCGGTATCGTTTCTTTTCTGCCGTCCGTCGTCTCTACAACCACACCGGCCTCTGTGAACTCAAGCACTTTCGTCCTGAGGCGCTTTGTTACCTTGTGCTGATTCAGCAGGATTCTCAGTGCCGCGCCGTTTTCCTGATTTGCCTTGGCGGCAAGTTTGTCCGCCATTTCAACAATGGTAACCTGCTTTCCTTCCTGGGCCAGTTCAAGCGCCATTTCGCACCCCGAAAAGCCTCCGCCCAGGACTACGACCTGATCTCCCCTGATATCTCCGGCGCGGGAGGTGTGCGCCTGCTGAACTTCTATGATATTGTCCTTTTGGATACCGGGAATCGGCGGAAAAATCGGATCCGCCCCAATGGCAACAACGATTTGATCCGCATTCCTGAGTTCAGGCGATTCCGGCGTGATATTGCAATTCAGCACAACTTTAGCGCCGCTCTTGCCAACCTCGCGCTCAAGATACTCCATCAGCTTTTTCAGCTGGCCTTTGAAAGACGGCGTGGACGCTACATTCATCTGCCCGCCCAGGCGGCCTGACTTCTCATAGAGTGTGACTTCATGACCGGCATTCGCCGCCAGGACAGCCGCTTCCATCCCGCCCGGTCCGCCGCCGATAACGGCAATCCTCTGCGGATTGGAAGTGTGCCCGATTTCCATCATCTCCTCATCCGCAGCGGCAGGATTGACCGCGCAGGAAAGCGGGAGAAGCTTGAAAAAGTGACAGATGCAGTAATTGTTGCAGCGCAGGCAGGGACGGACATCCTCCAGTTTTCCGTCTTTTACCTTGTTCAGAAACTGCGGATCCGCAATCAGCTGACGACCGATCATGACATAGTCGATTTCACCCTTCTCCACCGCCTCCAGGGCCGTATCGGGAGTGTGAGCACCGGCGCACATGACTGGCTTGTCCGTCACTTTCCGGATCGTCCGGGCGGCAGGAAGGAAGGCGGAATCTCCGTAATAGTCCGGGGTAACGCCCCAGGCACCTGACCCGTAACAGCCCAAATCCACGTCATACGCCGTGACGCTGGATCGGTCAATCACCCTGATCAGTTCCATGCTTTCTTCCGGCGTGCGCTGGCCGGCAATTTTGTGATCCATAGATATGCGCAGGATGACCGGGTAATCAGGGCCGACATTCTTTCGGATGGATTCGATGATTTCGACCACAATTCTGGCGCGGTTTTCCACGCTGCCGCCGTATTCATCGGTTCGGTGGTTCCAGCATTCGGAGATGAACTGATCCAGCATGTAGCCGGTATGGGCGTGAATCTCAATGGCATCAAAGCCGGCCCTTTTTGCAGAGGCCCCCACTTTGCCGAACGTATCCACCAGATCATGAATTTGCTGCACGGTCATGGCTGTCGTGTGTTTATTGGGTTTAAAATACAGAGGCAGTTCACTGGCTGAAAGCGCTTTCACGAAGGGCGGCACAATTGTGTTCTGTCCTGCACCCGCGCCGAGCTGGACGCAGGTCTTTGCGCCATGGCGCTTCACTCTTTTATTGAAATTCGCCCACTCTTTTTCCTGGTTCGGCGTTCCCGCGGTCTTGTAATTGGACGTCATGGAATCGATCTTATCCACTGCCTGACACTCCGTCATGATCATGGCAACACCGCCTTTGGCGCGCTCTTCCACAAAGCGGATCATCGTATCCGTCATGTGGAAGCCCAGATTATCACAGGTGGACATCGGGGCCATGATAAAACGGTTTTTCAGCGTCACATTTCCAAGCTGGATCGGCTCATACAGTTTCTTATATTTGTTGTCCATACGGCTGACTTCCTCAGGTGAATCTTTCTCAGTTCTTCTGCGTCATCTTCTGGAGGTTTGAAGAACTTACTTCGACCCCCTGTGCAGTCAGTTTCTTCGCATAAAAGGCAAAGTCAAAGATTGCCTGGTCCGTCAGGCCCTGCTCGTTCTGCAGAGATTTGAACTGCTCCGGCAGCAGGCTCAGGCTGAGATCCTCATGGGTATAGATGTAGAATTTCCCGGCTTCCATCTGCCCGATGATGGATTCCGCAGCCTCCGCGGCGGTAATATAGCCGAGTTTGTCGCCATCCAGGGTATGCGCTTTGGCAGCGGTAACGGGCTGATCCTGTTCGCCGGGATTTCTGTATTTCTCGCTGCGATAGCAGGTTCCGTTAATGACATCGGATTCGAAAACGCCAGGCAGGGAGACACAGTATTTGATCTTCGTGATCTTGCCGAGCGTCATCTCCCCCTGGAAGCTCTCTACCAGACGGAGAACGGCGGCCTTGGAAACAGAATACGGGCCCCACATGGAAAACGGCGCAATGGAAGCCGTGGACGCGGTTGTGATAATGTTGCCCCCTTCTTCCTGCATCATCATCGCACCGGTAAACTTCCGCAGGCCGAGAAGTGTGCCACGGATATTGGTGTCCAGAACCCAGTTCCAGTCATTCATGGTCAGCTGCATCCCGGCCTTGGGCCGCGCCATGACACCGGCATTGATGAAGCCGTAATCAATTTTTCCGTAACTGCCGAGAACAATCTTGAGCAGTTTGTCCCAGCTTTCCTCTTCTGTCACATCCTGCTGGACATACAGTGCATCAATGTTCTGCTCCTTCAGCTTTGCCTCCGCGGACTCACCGAGTTCCATTCTGCGGCCTGTGATGACAACCTTTGCGCCTTCCCGGCCCATCAGCTCCGCAAATGCGTATCCCAGTCCGGACGTACCGCCCGTGATGACCGCAACCTTGTTTTCATACTTACCCATCTTCGTATACCTCCTGTTAATTTTGGTGTGGACTTCTTCCACATTTCTGATATGATTGTTAACAGAAGCGGAGGAAAACAGGAATTTACAACCTGTGAAGACCTGTCCGTCTCTTGAACACGGAGGAGGAAATTATCCGGTTTCTAACCAACACCCGTCTTATTGTTTGAAAAGTTTACAAATACAGTTCGATTGTCCGAGAAAATTACAGATCCTTATGGTTTACTGTACTTGACGGAGTTTCGGAATTCCGGATTGAACAGAAAGGGTAGTCCGCAATGGCAAAAAGTGATGTCATCAAGAGAGAATTTGCGCGCAATCTGAAAGAACTTGCCGCCAAAGGCTCCCTGGCCTCGGTCACAGTTTCTTCTCTCTGCAAAAAGACAGGCCTTAGCCGTAGTACCTTTTACTATCATTTCATCGACCTTTATGATTTGATCAACTGGATCTTTGAAACCGATGTCATTATCCCGCTGCAAAATTATCTCCGTGACAACAAATTCGGTAATTGGGCGAACGGAACACGGATGTCCCTGGAAACCATGTTCGCAGACAAGGAATTCTATTCTCAGGCAGTGAAAATGGATGTGCAGAATTCCCTTCAGGACTATATGCGGCAGCGCAACCGGGACAGCTGGGTTCTCCTTCTGGAACGCTACCTTGAAGACACC
>JAEEGL012743033.1_pt1 | contig 12187 bp, 7 predicted proteins | sample 9134231 | NCBI WGS metagenome assembly JAEEGL01 (sample SAMN16246548, study PRJNA631951) | gut metagenome | biome: gut microbiome; feature: rumen; material: fiber-attached | host: Bos | place: Iran: Karaj | collected 2018-10
ACGGCCTGAAGCCCATGCTCAAGCTCACCGGCTGGGGCCAGGGCGGCGTGGATCCCAAGATCATGGGCACCGGCCCCGTGGCCGCCTGCCAGAACCTGATGAAGAAGACCGGCCTCAAGGTGGAGGACTTCGACCTCATCGAGGCCAACGAAGCCTTCGCGGCCCAGAGTCTGGCCGTGGTGCGGGAGCTGGGCTTCGATATGAACAAGGTCAACGTCAACGGCGGCGCTCTGGCCATCGGCCACCCCGTGGGCTGCTCCGGCGCCCGGATCATCGTGACCCTGGCCCATGAGATGCTGAAGCGGCCTGAGGCCAAGAAGGGCCTTGCCACCCTCTGCATCGGCGGCGGCATGGGCGTCGCGGCCTCCTTCGAGAAGGCGTAAGCGAGCTTCGGAACAATAAAGACCGCGCCCGGAAAAGCGGAAGAGCTTTTCCGGGCGCGATTTTCTTTTCCTGTTGCGCAGGCAGAAGAGGCGGTCTAGTCCAGCTCCCTCTTTTTGTCGCGGAATTCCGAGAGCCGGGCCTCGTAGGCCTGCAGCGCCTCCGCGAAGAAGGCGGGCTCCCGATCAAAGCCCAATTCCGCCAGCAGCTTCCTCGTCAGCAGGGGATTGAGCACCAGCAGCGGCCCCAGGAGATAGGTCCCCAGGAGATTGTGGAAGCGGTAGCCCTCAAAGGCGCAGCCGGGCTCCATGCCGATGCCCCGGACCACCCGGAACGCGCCTGGAAGTCCTTCTCCCGGCGCGGAGTGGCTGAACCGGCTGTTGAAGGCGGTGATCTCGTATTCCTCCGCCTTCCCCAGGAAAAAGCTGTTGGCCCGGTGCTTCAGATCCCGCCGGGAGGCGAGGTCCACGAGCCCCAGCCCCTCCAGCGCCGTTTCTCCGTCGGTAATGGACTTCCCCAAAAGCTCCATGCTGTTCCCGGTGAAGAGGGCGTGAAGCCCGTCCTCCAGCCTGGCGAGCAGGGCGGAGGCCCAGGGACGCAGGGCCTCCAGGGCGATGCCCTGGCCCCGCTCCGTCATGGGGCCGGAATAGAGAAATATGACCTCCGGATCGGAAACAAAGGCGGGCTCGTCCCCCAGGTGGGTCTCGACGGTTTCCGCCTCCGGCAGGCATTTCTGCAGATAGCGGAGGTTGGCCCCGTCCCCGTAGAGATTGCCCAGCTCCGGATATAGATATTCCAGCTTCATTCCTTCCGCATCCTTTCCCCGATGGCCGCCCGCAGCTCCTTCGCCTGCTCCAGCCGGTAGACCTCATAGAGCACGAAGACCTGCTCGCAGGAGGCGAGGTCCAGCTCTCCCGGCGCGTCGGCCGCATTCCGGACGGCCCTGACCTTTTCCGGGCCGACCCCCGCCAGCAGCAGCCGCAGCCGCGTGTCCAGGCAGCGGACGCCGACGGCCAGGACCTGCACGATCTCCGGATCGTTCAAAAATTCAAAATCGGCGTCGTAGAGCCAGGCGATGTTCTCCGAGGAGGACTTTTCGTCAAAGACGTCGTCCAGCAGGAGGACCACTGCTTTCTTTCCCGGCGTATGGCGCACCATATCGAAATTCCGGGAGCAGGCCACGGCGTTGAGCCCCTTGGCCATGGAGCCGGTGAGCTTCCAGCGGCCGATCTCCTCGCTCTGGAGCCGCGTCTCCACCACGCTGAGCTTTTCCATGGCGTCCCGGATCTCTCCCGCGCCGTAGCCCATGCTGCGCAGGAGGGCGACGGCGGCCAGGGCGTTGTAGAGATTGTGGATCTCCAGGGAGGGGACCCGGTACTCCTGCCAGACCTCCGATTCCATGACCGTCATCCGGCTGCTGTCCGGATCCGCGGAGATCAGCTGGAAGTCCGGGGCGGGGCTGTGCCAGCCGCAGTCGGGGCAGTGGGCCCTGCCGATGTGGTGATAGCGGCGGAAATCGTAGACGACAGCCTCTCCGCAGACCGGACAGATCCGTACGTCCTGCACCAGATTATCCTGGGCGGGGGACTCCCAGGGCAGCGCGTCCACGCTGAAAAGAGTGCGGCTGTTCAGCGGAGCCAGGGAGGAGCTGATTGGGTCGTCCGCGTTCAGAACGAGGTGGGTCTCCTTGGGGATGTTTTCCCCCATCAGCGAGGCGATGTATTCCGGGTGGGCGTTGCGGCGCATGGAATCCCGAAAGAGGTTGGTGACCAGCAGATGGTCCGGCTTCAGAACAGGGAAGAGCCGGGCGGCGCTGCGCTCGTCCATCTCCAGGACCCCCAGCTTTTTCCGGCATTTTCCGGAGAAAGAAGCGGCGGAAATAAGCGCCGTGGCGGCGCCGGCGTCGATGTTCGCGCCCATGCGGTTGGAGACCGGGTCCAGCCCCCAGCTCTCCAGAACGTCGCAGAGCATGTTGCTGACGGTGGTCTTTCCGTTGGTGCCGGTGACGCCGATGAGCGTCTCCGGGCGGCCGATGCGCGCCAGAAAATCCGGGCAGATGGTCAGCGCCAGCTTGCCCGGGGCATAGGTCCCGCCCCGGCGGAGGATGCGCAGGGCAAGACCCGCCGCCTTGGCGCCCCAAAGAGCGATATAAAAACGAAGCTTTTCCATTTCAGGAACTCCCTTCCAAGTACGGAGCATTGTATCACACCACGGACAAATAATACAAGGGTTATTGCCAGAGAAAGGGAAAGGTGATAAGATATCGTCAATCGGAGACGAAGGAGGCGGGACCATGGCGGAGCAGGACAGCCGAAGCGCCTATCTGGCAGCCAGAAGGCTGGGAAGACGCTATGTGGCTGAGCATGAGAAGGAGCCGACGAAGGGGTATCTCCCGGTCCTGGAGGACATTATGCGCGGCGTCAACGTGCTGGGCGAGATCAATCTGGGCTACCATGAGATCCCCCTGGATCAGGTGGTGGGCACCAGGACCTCCGCCCGGAGCGTTTCCTTTGCCGGGAACTTTATGCCGCTCCTGGCGGACGATACGGAGTTTGCCATCAAGTGGAAAAAGGTCTACGAGAGCCAGCTGGTGGAGGGGATCCGGGAGCCCATCAAGGTCTACGAATACATGGGGCGGTATTACGCTCTGGAGGGCAACAAGCGGATCAGCATCCTGAAATACGTGGGCGCCGCCTCCATCTACGGGAACGTGATCCGGCTGCTGCCCGAGCGGGACGAGGACAACGACCAGATCTCCATCTATTACGAGTTCCTGGACTACGACAAAAAGCTCTTTCTGGACGATCTCTGGTTCCGGCGTCGGGGCAATTTCACCCTGCTGGTGCGGCAGACGGAGGATTATCTTGCCAAGCACCGGGAGGTCAACGGCAGCGTGGAGGACGTCATTACCGCCACCCACCGCCGGTTCCGGGAGGCCTTCCGCATCGCGAAGCTGGAGAACGTGGAGCTCACCACCGGGGACGCGCTGGTGGAATACGTCAAGATCTTCGGCTACCCCTACACGGAAAACCAGGTGGACCTGGTGAAGAACATCCGCCGGGCCAAGGCCCAGTACCAGGTGGCCGAGGGGAGCCTGCGGCGGGATACGGTGGAGATCTCCGCCACGGAGGTGGAGAACGTGCCCGGCCGCGTCCGGCCCCGGCGCACGGCCCTTCGGGTGGCCTTCGCCTTTGACGACGATCCCAAGACGAATTTCTTCACCCGCTGGCATACCCTGGGCATCGACCGGGTGGAGAAGAAATACAGGGGCAAGCTCCAGGTGGAGCGCCTCTTCCACGTCAACACCTACCCCGGGGGCGCATATGAAGCCCTGCAGACCCTGGTGGAGAAAAAGCCGGACGTGCTGTTCACCACCAGCCCCACCATGTCGGACGCCAGCCTCCGGGTGGCCCTGGAAAACCCTCACATGATCGTGCTGAACTGCGACCGGCCCAAGGAGGGAAAGAACCTCAACACCTATTTCAGCAAGATGTTCGACCTGACCTTCCTCTGCGGCATCCTGGCCGGAGCCATGAGCCGGAGCGGCGTCGTGGGGTATATGGACTACGCCGCCTGGGGAGAGGCGAAGACCACCTATGAGATCAATGCCTACGCCCTGGGCGCCCGGCTCGTCAACCCCAGGGCGCGGACCGTGGGGTATACCCTGCGGGGCATCAACCAGTGGAGCGAGCATGACAAGGCCCGGAAGATCATGGCGGAGGCCGGGGCGGACGTGGCCTTCTGCCGTCATTCGCCGGACAATCCCCTGGACCGGCAGGCTTTTCCGGAGATCTACGCCCAGCTGTACGCCCTTGGACCCGGAGGAACGCCCCTGGAGAGCTACGCCGGCGCGTCCTTTGACTGGGAGCATTTTTACGACAAGGTGATCGGGGACGCCATCGGCGGCCGCACCGCCCTTCTGGAGGGGCGGCACCTGAACGGCAATCCCATCCATTTCGGCTGGGGCCTCTCCACCGGCATCATGGATATCTATACCGTCAATGCCGCCATCGGGGAGCGGGCGGGGCGGCTGCTCTCCATCTTCCGCGACCTGGTGCGGGAGGAACGCCTGCATCCCTTCGAGGGCCCCGTCTGGGACGACCGGGGGATCCTTCGGATCGACCAGGGCGTAGTGCCGCCGCTCCTGGACCTCCAGCGGATGACCTGGCAGGAGAGCGCCGTCTCGGAGCTGAACCCCCTGGATTGACGCCCGCGTGAAAAAAGAGCACGTACAGACTTCGGCGGCCGGGACCCGGGTCCCGGCCGCCGCTGTATGTTCCGGCGTTACTTTTTCCAGGTGGTGGGGGAGAAGAGCATGAGGATGGGGAAGATCTCCAGCCGCCCCAGCAGCATGCAGAGGGTCAGCACGATCTTGCTCAGGGGCGAGAACATCACGAAGCTCCCCATCGGGCCCACCATGTCCAGACCGGGACCGATGTTGGAGAGACAGGAGACGACGCTGGTGAAGGTGGAGGTGATGTCGAAGCCGTCCAGGGAGACCAGGGCGGTGCCCATCGCCAGCAGGAAGAAATAGCAGGCGAAAAAGACCAGGGTGGAGTGGATCGTGGTCTCAGTGATCGGCTTGCCCTCCAGCCGTTCGATGCTGACGCTGTGGGGCTTCAGCTGCCGCCGAAGCTCCAGGCGGATGGCCTTGCCCACAATGATGACCCGGGAGACCTTCAGGCCGCCGCCGGTGGAGCCGGCGCAGGCGCCCAGGAACATCAGTGCCACCAGCAGGAAGCGGGAGTAAGTCGGCCAAAGGGCGAAATCCGCCGTCCCGAAGCCGGTGGTGGAGATGATGGAGCCCACCTGGAAGAAGGTGTAGCGGAGATTGGGGAAGAAGCCCCCGTAGGTATCGCCCAGATTCAGGGAGATGGTGACGGCGGAAAACAGGATGATCCCCAAAAACCAGCGGAGCTCCTCGCTTTTCAGCGCCTCCAGCCCCTTGCCCAGGAGGATCAGATAATAGAGGTTGAAGTTGACGCCGAAGAGGATCATAAAGACGGTGACGACCGTGTCGATGTAGGCGCTGTCGTAGTAGCCGATGCTGAGGGCGCGGCTGGAGAATCCCCCGGTCCCGGCGGTGCCGAAGGCATGGACCAGAGCGTCGAATAGGGACATGCCGCCGCAGAGGAGAAGGATGGCCTCCAGCAGCGTCATGGCGATGTAGATCGCGTAGAGGAGAATGGCCGTTTTCCTGGCGGAGGGGACCAGCTTGCCCACGATGGGACCCGGGACCTCCGCCCTCATGATGTGGATGGATCGGCTGCCGGACATGGGCAGTACGGCCAGAATGAAGACCAGGACGCCCATGCCCCCCAGGAAGTGGGTAAAGCTGCGCCAGAAGATCGCGCCCCGGCCCATGGCTTCGATGTCGGGAACGTTGGAGGCGCCGGTGGTGGTGAAGCCGGAGACCGTCTCAAATACGGCGTCTATGTAGTTCGGGATGTCCCCGCTCAGCACGAAGGGAAGCGCGCCGAACAGGGAGAGAAGGATCCAGGAGAGACCGACGATGACGAAGCCCTCCGCCGCGTAGATCTTGGTGAGCTTCGGCTTGAACAGGAGAAATCCCGCGCCGCAGGCGCCCATGATCACCGTCACGATCAGAAAGGGGAAGGGAGACTCCCTGTAAAGGAGGCAGACCAGCGCGGGCAAAAGAAGCACCGCGGCGATGGTGCACAGTACTTTGCCCAGGATCTGGAAGATCATTCGATAATTCATGCGTATTCTTCCTTATCAGTTCAAGGCCAAATCGATCAGGAGCCTGGCGGTATCCTTCAGGGTGATGGAGCCCATCAGCTTTTCCTGTGTGGCCTGAAGGTCGTCGTTCAGCACTCTCACGGCATCCAGGATCTGAGGACCGTCCTCCGGGTGCGCTTCATATGCCGTGGCGAAGGCCTCAAACATAGCGTTCCAGGTGCCGCTGTCAGAGCAGTTGAAGCCCGTGCCCTTTCTCGCGGCGTTCAGAGCGCTGTCATATTCCCGGTAGTGGAGATAGAACTGCTGAAGATACTGATGCAGGGAATTGGACGGAACGTCCAAAAGCTGATCCGCATAGGCTTTCGCCTGGGGATAATAGGCGGTGGAGTCCAGCTGCGCACAGTTGAAAATGTAGGATATCATCCAGTCGTTCCGCTCAAATACGTCGATCCTGCGCGCCTTCTCCAGGACGTTGAAGGAGCGAAGGCCGCTGCCGACTGCCGCTTCGACCATGGAAGAGGCGAACATGTTCATCGCGATCAGGATCGCGTAAACCAGGGAAACGAGCCCGGTGACCGCTCTGCCGGCCTGACCGGGAAGCGGGCTTTTCAGCCTGCGGCCATAGCATAGATCGATGAGCGCCAGCAGGCAGCAGGCGTACAGCAGGTAGATGGGCGTGGACATGACCACCTCCATGACGCTGTGGAGGAGGAGCATGGCAAAAGCGGCGCAAAGGGCGGGATAGAGGGCGCGGAAGGGGTGATCTTCCCCGGGTACGCGCAGGAGCCGCACCAGCGTCAGGAGCAGGAGCGCGAGATACAGGATAAAACCGACGACGCCGCAGTCCAGCAGGACCTGGATGTAGTGATTGTGGACGTACTTTGTCTCATAGTAGAATTCCTGATAACTGTAGATCAGGGATTCGAAGCTGCCAAGGCCGGCGCCGAGGATCGGATGGTCCCGAAACACCTTCATGCCGTCGCGGAAAAAGGCGGCGCGCTGGATAGCGTTTTCATTGGCCCGAAGGCCCTGGAGCCGGTTGGCGATAAAGCCGGGCAGCAGAGGGTAGTCAAGGTGCAGGGCGTATTCCTTCGGGCCGTCCAGCAGGACCTCCTTCAGCAGAGAGTCCTCCGTGGCGGCGAAGGTAAGATAGACCACCCGGCTGCCCTCCGGCACGGTGAAAGAGACGCCCGTTCCGGGCCCGGAGTACAGGACCTGGGAGGTGTGCATGACCACCTCCTGATCGTTCTGCGATTCAACGGTGACCTGGAAGCCGCCCTGCCCTTCAACGCGAAGAAGATAGCTCCCTGCCTCCGGATAGGCTGAGCGGCGGAGCGTCTGACCGGCGGACAGCTCCGCGCTTCCGCCCAGGAGAAGGCCTCCGGCGGCATAGAGCAGAAGCAGAAAGACCGCGGAGATGAGAAAGATGCCGGTGAGCCTGGCGCGGCCTTCCAGCGCCCTGAGCAGCCTGGGCAGAAGGAAATGCTCCAGCGCGGCGACGGCGGCGGCGGCGAGGACGGCGCAGATGAGCGGGAGGGCGAGTCTGGCGCCCTCAGCCTCAAAGGCGGAAAAGGAGAAAAATACCGCCGCCAGGGAGGGGAGCGCCACCGCCAGCATATGCAGAAGCGCTTCCAATCGGCCCTTTCCGGCGCAGATCAGGTAGATCACGACGCTCACAAGGAAAAAGCCCGTGGCGCCCAGACTGAAATTCAGCAGGAAGGTGGTGGCCTGAAAGCTGGCAAATACCGCGGCCGGGATCCGTTCCAGCGGCGTTTTTCCCACGTTCAGCAGATAGATGGAGATAAAGATGCAGAGGGCCAGCGTTCCGGCGGAGATGTTGGCGTTGGCAAAAATGCCCGTCAGGCGGGTCCCGCTCTCAAAACCGACGTTGCCGGAGGCAAATCCCGGGAGCAGAGAGAACAGGCCGAAGCTGAGGCGCAGGGAGGCCAGATCGATGCTGCAGATGGCAAAGACCGCGCCGATGGCGCTGAGAATGAACAGCAGCTTCCGAACGGCGTCTTCCCGCCTGGGCAAATACAGAAGCACGAAGAGGACGAGAGGGAGCGCAAAGAACTGTTTGGAATACTCGCGGAGAAAGAACTTTCCGGAAACGGCCCACAGGAGAGAGAGACCCATCCAGAAAAGGTAGCCCGCAAGGATCGGCAGAAAAGCGGAGAGCGCCTCTCCTCTCCGTTTTCCAAAAAAGGATACGGCGAGGAGCGCTGCGGAGAGCAGGCATAAGAGCAGGATCAGCCATTTCTGATTCTGGATGAACTGGAGCATGGAGAGCAGGGAAAAGGCGAGCGCGGCGATCACCGTGATCAGAAGGAAAAAGAGGCCGTTCCGCCTGCTCCCGGAACGGGAGGCCAGGCCTGCCGCCGGAGCGGGGTTTCCTGCAGAAGCGACCCTCCGGCCGCCGTTTTTCCCCTTTCCGGAACCGGGGGTATTGCCCTTAGCGGGGATCGGATTTGTTTTCTTCATGGTGTTCATTATCTCCGGGAGTCATGAAGTGGAATGGCGTTGAGAGCAGGATCTTGACGTCCAGCAGGATGCTCCAGGTCTCGATGTAGCGCAGGTCCATCCGGATGCGCCCTTCGATGGAGGTGTCCCCCCGATAGCCGTTCACCTGGGCAAGCCCCGTCATACCGGGGCGGACCTGATGCTTGAGCATATACAGGGGAACGCTTTCCCGGAACATGTCTACGTACTGGGGGAGCTCCGGACGCGGGCCTACCAGGCTCATTTCGCCCTTCAGAACGTTGAAAAGCTGGGGCAGCTCGTCGATGGAGGTCTTCCGCAGGAAAGCGCCCAAGGGGGTAAGACGGCTGCTTTCGTAGCTGGACCAGCCGGAGTTGTCGTTGGGGGAGGGCGGGCGCATGGAGCGGAATTTCAGCATGGTGAATTCTTTGCGCTGGTAACCGACCCGGGTCTGGCGGAAGATGACGGGTCTCCCCAGGGTGACGAGGGTGCCGACGGCAGCGAAAAGCATCAGCGGAGAGGTCAGGATGATGAGAAGAATGCTCCCCGCAATGTCGAAGGTGCGCTTCAGAATCGCGTTGAATACGTTATCCAGGGGAATGCGCCGGATGTTGATCAGTGGCAGGTTTCCAACCTGGTCGATATAGGGCCTGGAGAGCATATAGGGCGCGAAATAGGGGATCAGGGAGAATTTCAGGCCGTACTTTTCCGTTTGCCGGATGAGCCCGTCCATCTCCGAAAACTCCTCCGGGTCCAGTGCGGCCACCAACTCCTCCGCTTTTGTTCTGCGCAGGACCTTCTCCAGAGCGGAGATCTGGCCGTAATAATGAATGTCCCCGGATACCGGTCTTTTTCCGAAGCTGCCCAGTACCCGGTAGCCGAGCCAGGGCATTTCCTCCAGATTACGGACGTATTCCCTCGCCGTCCTTCCGGAGCCCACCAGCAGGACCTCGCGCATGTGCAGCCCGCGAACGTAGGAAGAGCGCCGGATCCGGAAGACCAGGATCCGTTTGGTGGAAAGAAGGAAGGAGGAGAACAGGAAAAACAGGACCAGCAGAACGCGGGATACTTCCATGGCCCTGGAGGTGAAAAAAACGATGGCCAGCGCGCCGGTGCAGCTCAGGGAGACCAGGATGATCTTTTGTACGAGCTGCAGGATCAAAGACGTCTGCCCGGATTCGTAAAGGCCGGTGATCGCGAACAGGATCAGAAAAAGAAGCGAAATGCCCAGGGCGCAGCGGAGATAGTAAGCCAGGGAAAAGCTTTCTATGCCGGGCAGTACGTAGAAGCGCAGCACGTAGGCGAGGAGCATGGAAACGACGACCAGCAGAACGTCGGAAAGAAGATCAAGTATTCGAAAAAACGATTGATTCTCCTGATTCAAGGGAGTCGCTCCCTTCTGAAAGGTGGGAAAGGGTAATATCAATATATTATATCAGATTCTGTGCTTTTGTAAACCATTTAAGGGAAAAAACACCGCTTCTGAAAAAAGGAGGCTTTCCTGACGTACGGTTTGATTTTTGACCGGAAGGGTGATAACATGATTACGAATAAAGGGGGCGCTTCGAGCTGTGTCCAGGGTGCTGTACTGTGCGTCCAACCCGACGCACCTTCGTAATTTTCATCTTCCTTACATAGCGGCCCTGGCTGCGGGGGGCGACCGGGTCTGGACCCTCTGCAGCGGTCCGTTTTCCGCGGAGGGAGCGGAGAAGCACGTCGATCTCAGAATGGAAAAAAGCGTCGTTTCTCCCGCAAACTGGATCTCGGCGTTCCGCCTTGCGGGGCTGCTGAAAAGAGAGCGGTTCGATCTGATCTGCATTCACACCTCTCTTGCCGCGTTCGTCGTCCGTCTCGCGCTGCTTCTGGCCGGAAAACGGGAGACCAGGGTGGTGAATACGGTCCACGGCTACCTCTTCGATGGGGAGACCGGCTTCCTGAAGCGGTCCCTTCTGCTTCTGCCGGAGCTGATCTTCCGAAGGCTTACCGACCGGGTGGTGGTCATGAACGAGTGGGATCGGATCCTGGCCGAAAAACACCGGCTGGGGCGGGAGGTCGTGAAGATCCCCGGCGTGGGGGTGGATTTTTCCCGTTTTTCCTTCGGAGAGAGGGAGGAAATGCGCCAGACGCTGGGCCTGGGAAGCGAGGACGTCCTGCTGCTCTATCCCGCCGAGTTTTCCGTACGCAAGGATCAAAGCTTCCTGATCCGGGCGCTCCGGAAGCTGCCGGAGCGGGTCTGCCTCGCGCTGCCGGGCCAGGGCGCCCTTTGGGAGGATTGTCGACGCCTGGCGGCGGAGCTTGGCCTGGAGGACCGGGTCTTCTTTCCCGGACAGCTTTCCGAGCTGGGGGACTGGTACGCCGCAGCGGACGTCAGCGTCTCCTCCAGCCGCTATGAGGGCCTGCCCTTCAACGTCATGGAGGGGATGTATGCGGGAAAGCCCGTCGTCGCCAGCCGCATCAAGGGCCACACGGATCTGATCCGGGAGGGAGCGGGAGGCTTCCTCTACGCCTGGAACGATGAGGAGGAATACCTGGACTGTGTCCGGACCCTGCTGAAGGATGATCTGCTCCGGCGGAGCATGGGGGAAAGAAACCGCAGGAGCGTCCTGGAATATGGGCTGGACCGTGTCCGGGATCCCGTCCTGGCGGCCATCGCAGGGAGAAGACCCGCCCCTTCCGTCCGGACGGGGGAGAAAGCCGCTGCCGATTGAGATCGAAGACGGAAATCTGTCGTGGATATTGCCTTTTTCGGGAAAATCATGTATACTGACTGAAAAGAAACCGTAATACATACAAAAAACTTTGATCATTTGGGAGGTACGAATCATGGGACTTATCCAGGCGGCCCTGGGTTCTGCCGGCGGCGTGCTGGCGGACCAGTGGAAAGAGTATTTTTACTGTGAGGCCATCAGCGCGGATACGCTGGCCGTGAAGGGCTCCAAGCGGGTCTCCGGCCGGTCCAGCAACACCAAGGGATCGGATAACATCATCTCCAACGGCAGCGTGATCGCCGTGGCGGACGGGCAGTGCATGATGATCGTGGAGCAGGGCAAGGTCGTGGACCTCTGCGCCGAGCCCGGCGAATTCATCTACGACATGTCCACTGAGCCCAGCATCTTCACCGGCAGCCTCGGCCAGAGTCTCAAGGGCGTGCTGGGGACCATGCTCAAGCGCTTTACCTTCGGCGGCGACACCGGGAAGGACCAGCGCGTCTATTACTTCAATACCAAGGAGATCATCGGAAACAAGTACGGCACGCCCTCTCCCGTGCCCTTCCGGGTGGTGGATCGGAACGCCAACCTGGACATCGACATCTCCGTGCGCTGCTTCGGAGAATACAGCTATCGGATCGTGAACCCCGCCGCGTTCTACTGCAACGTCTGCGGCAACGTGAGCAGCGAATACAAGCGCTCCGAGATCGATTCCCAGCTGAAGAGCGAGCTGCTCACCGCTCTGCAGCCCGCTTTCGCCAAGATCAGCGAGATGGGGATCCGCTACAGCGCTCTTCCTGCCCATACCTTCGAGCTCCGGGACGCCCTGAAGGAGGTCCTGACCAAGGATTGGAAGGAGCAGCGGGGCATCGAGATCGCCAACGTGGGCGTCAGCAGCATCAAGGCCTCGGAAGAGGACG
>JAEEGL015257883.1_pt1 | contig 12187 bp, 7 predicted proteins | sample 9134231 | NCBI WGS metagenome assembly JAEEGL01 (sample SAMN16246548, study PRJNA631951) | gut metagenome | biome: gut microbiome; feature: rumen; material: fiber-attached | host: Bos | place: Iran: Karaj | collected 2018-10
AGAGAAGGCTTATCTCCCAAAAAGCAGATAGAAAGGCTGATTTCAAACCCGCTCTGGCCCTGCAAAATAGATGATTATCCCGCCAAAGTTTCTATCAAAGAATTAAAGGTAGCGGAAGAGACAATAGAATTTGGCGATATAAAGGTCTTTTCCATGGATGCTAATCATCCGGGAGGCTCAACAATCTTTAGAGTAGAAAGTAATGGTAAAAGGATAGTTATCATAACTGATCACGACCACGCTGATGAAGTAAAAACTGAAGAAATCGCAGAGTTTTCAAAAGAGGCAGATCTTATCCTGTACGATGCTCAGTATACAGAAGAAGAGTATGAAGAGCACAGGGGATACGGACATTCAACTCCGGAAGCCGGAATTAGATTAAAAGATAAAGCAAAGGCCAAAAAGCTTGTATTCATCCATCATTCTCCGGCCCACAATGATAGCTTTATAAAGGCTCAGGAAGAAAGAATAAGAGAAAGTTATAGCTCAGATATATCCTTCGGATACGAAGGGGAGGTTATTACTATATGAAGGAATTTAAGACAGATCACCTGATACAGATAGCAATAGCATTATCTGCTGAAAAAAATATTGATAAGCTTTTGGACATGATTCTCAAGGAAGCAATAACTATCAGTAATTGTGATGCAGGAACTGTATACGTAAGGCAGGACGATCAGCTTTTTTTCCACAATACATATACAGGAGCAGCCGGTTTTCCAGATGATGTTTCGAGTAAAAAAAAGTCAATGCCGCCACTTAAGCTTAGCCGTGAATATGTAAGTGCATGTGCGGTACTGGATAAAAAGAAAATCAATATAGCTGACGTATATGAGTCAGATGAGTATGATTTCTCGGGAGCCAAAAAGTATGACGCTATGAATGGATACAGAACAAAATCCATGCTGGTAATTCCCCTTGAAGATGATAAGAGCGAAGTGCTTGGAGTTCTGCAGCTGATAAATGCTCAGGATAAAGACAAAGAAGTGATTCCTTTTCCGGTTGAAGTAGAAGATATCATTTCAGCACTTGCTTCTCTTGCAGCAGTTAGCCTCACTAACAGAAGGCTTGCCCAGCAGGTTCTCGATACTCTCCATTCTTTCGTGGAAGTTATGGTAGAAGCAATTGATACCAGAAGTTCCTACAACGCTAATCATACTAAGAGCATGGTCAGCTATGCAAGGAAGTTTCTGGATTATATTGGGAAGGCACATGATCAAAGAGCGCTGACAGAGGAAGAAAAAGATTCATTCCTCATGAGTGTCTGGCTTCACGATATTGGCAAGCTGGTAATTCCGCTTGAAGTAATGGATAAGGCCACAAGGCTTGGTGATAAGAAAATGGCAGTTAAAAACAGAGTTACAGTGGCCTGCCTTATGGAAGAACTGGAAGGATATAAGAATCCGGCGCAGCTTGATAAGCACCAGGACAAGATTAATGAGATCAAAAGAGCTTATGAACTCATTGAAGAATGTGATACCAAGGGATTTCTTCCGGATGATGTTCTGGAGAACCTAAGGAATGCAGCCAAGATAATGGTACTTGATGAGGAAGGAAAAGAGATAGCTCTTTTAACAGGGGAGGAAGAAACAGCAATAACAGTAAGAAAGGGAACGCTGACGGATGAAGAGAGAAATGTGATGCAGTCACATGTAGTTTATACAGGAAAGATGCTGGACAAGATGGATTTCAGAGGACCATATTCAAATGTTCCGGATTGGGCAGCATCACACCACGAACTGCTTGATGGCTCTGGATATCCAAATCACAAGACGGCAGAAGATATTCCGGTTCAGGTCAGATTCCTTACCATCATCGATGTGTATGATGCGCTGACAGCAGAGGATAGGCCATACAAGCCGCCGATGCCATCAGAAAAAGCATTTGGCATATTGGATAGCATGGCTAATGAGGGGAAGATAGACAAAAACATTCTTGATCTATTTAAAGAAAGTAAAGCTTGGGAGAAGGAGTGAGTAACTTTATTATTGGCTAATCGCCTCGGACCTATGGGCTCTGGTCCGGAAAGGAGTGACCATGAAAAAGACCTTTAGTATTAAGAAAATTGCGGTAATAGTTGCAATTCTCATGGCCTCTGTAGCAGGAATCATTATATTTATCTATGCACAAAGGCTGACTGCTACAACTATGAGGCTCCTCAAGATGCAGGGAATAGTTAAGTTATTCGACAAAGAAAAAGAGAAGACTATCATAGATAACATTCGCCTTGCAAATGGAAATGCGATAAAGACCGAGAGTGCTTCCCTTGCTGCAATTGCTCTTGATGATTCCAAAGTTGTAACAATCAATGATGAGAGTAGAGCGCAGTTTGAACAAAAGGGAAAAAAGCTTAATATCAAGCTTACGGACGGAAGCCTTTTCTTTGAAGTAAGCAAGAAGCTTGCTGCAGATGAGACCTTTGATATCAGAACATCATCAATGGTAGTTGGTATCAGAGGAACATCAGGATATGTGGCAGTGGATGAAGAAGGATATGAAACTCTCTATATTACAGATGGAGAGGTTGAAGTTATAGGTACCAACCCTGTAACAGGCGAACAGAAGACTATCAGGGTAAAAGCAGGCCAGAGGATCAGAGTATATCTGTATAATGACAGGCCCAAGGACAGCATCATGTTTGCTCTTGAAGACGTATCAGAAGATGATCTTAAGCAGGCCATCAAAGACAGACTTATAGAAAACGATCCTCTTTTAGCTAAAGTATGCAATGCTACTGGATGGGATAAGGATAAGATCCTTGGTATTGAAGTGATTCCTGAGGACGTAATTCCTACTGATGCTGGTGAAGAAATAGAAACAGAACCTGAAAAAGTAGAAGTTGCAAGCGCAGCAGAGAGTTCGTCCGCAGAAGAAATAATAGAAGAACCTGCTACAGAAGTAGTCACAGAAGAAGCAGAAGAAGCAGAAGAACCGCAACAGGTAGCAGAGGAAAAACCTGAAGCCGTTTTACCGGATACATCGGATTTTGACCCGGTTTATTACGCATCACAGAATCCGGATGTTGTAGAGCATTATGGAGATGATCCGGGAGCTCTTTATCAGCACTACCTGGAACATGGAGAGGAAGAAGGAAGAGCAGCAACAGAAGCTGAGGCTCAGCAGCAGATTAGTTCGCAGGAAGAAGCATATCTGAAGTTCCAGCAGGATCTTGCAAGAGCTCAGGAAGAACAGGCTGAGCAGGAAAGACTGCAGCAACAGGCTGAGCAGGAAAGACTGCAGCAACAGGCAATGCAGAATGCTAATTATGTAGATGATAACAGTAGTCAGGCAAATAATACTGAGCAGACAGACAATGGCTATGATCCACATGCTGACCCTAACAGCGAATTGTATGACAATCCAGATGATCCAAATTACGACCCGGATAATCCAGACGGTGGCGATCCTACTGGTGGCGATCCTACTGGTGGCGATCCTAATAACCCATAATTGAAAATTGGCAATAATTCAGGGAGCTGATGATAACCAATGAGTAAGAAGATAATCAGGAGCTATTTAAAAAGACCTAAATACAGAAATTTAGCCATTCTTTTCTTTATTCTGACGGTTCTATATACCATAGCTGTTTATTTCAAAGTGGTGAACCGCGCAGATAAGTGGATACAGGATGCTCTTTTCCAGAAGCCGCAGGCTGTTTCTGGTGACGTGGTTATAATAAGTATTGATGATGAGACTCTGGAGCATATTGGTGCTTATAACACCTGGGATAGGAACGTTATGGCCAGTGCTCTGGAGGCTCTGGGGGCAGATCCCCAAAGCAAACCTGCAGTTGTGGCAATTGATACACTCTACATTGGAGAAACTGACCCTGAAGCTGACGAAAGACTTGCAAATGCAGCAGAAAAGCTTGGAAATGTAGTTACTGCTTCTGCGGGAGTATTTGGCTCAGGTTTTATTGAAGATGAAAATGGCAAGTTCCAGATGCACGGCCATCTTATCTATAACTACGAGGAACCTTATAAGAGGTTAAAAGATGTAACTACTCAGGGACATATAAATGCCATGTATGACATGGATGGCGTCCTTAGGCATTCTCTTTTGTATTTTGATCATCAAAGTGAAGCTGAAACAACTGACCGCATCTATTCAATGGCTCATGAAGCAGCTCGTCTTTATTGCCTGCAAAATGGAAGGTCCTTGTCAGATCCTATGGTGGATGAACGAGGTCATTTCTATCTTTCCTACACTGCAAGGCCGGGAACTTACAATGATGGCATGAATCTGTACAAGCTTATTAACGGGGAAGTGCCGGCTGATTATTATGCTGGCAAAATAGTTCTAATAGGGCCATACGCTGCAGGACTTCAGGATGAATACTTTACTCCTATCGACAGAGCCCAGAAGATGTATGGAGTTGAGTATCAGGCCAATGTAATTGAAGCACTCCTACGAGGCGATTATAAAAAAGAAATGTCTGATGTCCTGCAGGCAGGCCTGTTATTCATAGCAGTTTTAGTTGGAATAACAGTATTCCTTATCACTTCAGTCAAGTTTGCGACATTTTTTATGTTATTCCTTCTGATCTTGTCGCTTGGAGTTTCTTATCTTCTATATAGCAATGGCTGGATAGTTCATGTAATATGGATGCCTCTTGGAATAGTGCTCATGTATGTTGCATCCCTGGCAGTCCACTATCTGAGAGCAGCCCTTGAGAAGAGAAGAGTGACCAAGACCTTTGAAAGATATGTGGCACCTGAGATTGTCAAAGAGATCATGAAAGAGGGAATGGAGAATCTCTCACTTGGAGGTAAGACCTGCGACATAGCAGTTTTGTTCGTTGATGTAAGAGGCTTTACGACAATGTCAGAAAGACTAGCTCCTGAGAAGGTTGTCTTTATACTAAACAAGTATCTTACTATGGCAAGTGACTGCGTTGAAAAGAACAAGGGAACTTTGGATAAATTTGTGGGAGATGCAATGATGGCATTTTGGGGAGCTCCACTTCCTCAGGATGATGCCATATATAACGCAGTCAGAACTGCAATGGATATAATTGAGGGAGCTAAAAGAGTCTCCGACGAACTCAAGGAAGAAATTGGCGAGGAGCTAAGAGTCGGAGTTGGCGTTAACTATGGACCTGCAGTTGTAGGAAACATGGGTGCAGAAAAGCACATGGACTATACTGCAATTGGAGATACGGTTAATACGGCTGCAAGGCTGGAAGCCAATGCTCCAGGCGGAACAGTATATATCAGCCGGGTTGTAGCAGATGCACTTAAAGACAGAATCAAAGTCACATCACTTGGCGGAACTATCAAGCTAAAAGGAAAAGCAGAAGGCTTTGAAGTTCTAAAGGTTGATGCACTTGACTGATCACATTTTGAACTGCTTGATTATGCTGCGAACAGTCTGCTCAAGATAGGGCTTTAAGTCCTTGAGGTTTACAGGGTCATTGTACATGATAGAGCTATAACCAGTAGAACCTACAAGTTCAATTATCATAAATAACATGATTTCGGCATCGGAGAATTTGAGGCCTGACTCCTCAACCATCTTGCGATAGATTTCACCAAAATCAACGTCCTCACTGCTCATTGGAGTGGTGAGGGCTTTTTTAAATACTGCCCAGGACAAATCCTTATATATAAATGCCAGTAGCCCTTTGTTGGCTTCAAGTTCGTCGAGGACATAGTCCATTATAAAGATAAGTCTTCCCTCGAAATCTCTTATCTTGGTCTCCTGAAGGGCGTTGTAAGCCTGCATGAACAACTGACTTGATTTGTGGGCGATAAGTCTGTTTCTGATATCATATTTGTCTTTGAAATAAAGGTAGAAGGTGCCCTTGGCAACTCCTGCCTTGTTAACTATGTCCTGAATGGAAGTCTTGTTGATACCCTGTGAAGTGAACAGCTCAAAGGATGTGTTCAGAAGATTTTCCATTTTTAATTTCTTATTTTGATCTGCTTTTCCCATTTTTATTTCCTCTTTTCAGGGGCATATTTCTTTCATGTATTTATTGTAGCACATCCAATCAAATGTCGTCTAAACGGCATATTTATTGGCTTTTGGACTGACCCTGAACCTATATTATAAAAATTTAATTTTTGAATTATTGACCAACGGTCATTTATGTGTTATACCATACTATAGAAAATGACCATTGGTCAATAATAAATTTCACATTTTTGTTGGTTGGTGGATAAATAATTTCAGAGGAGGAAAAGTTATGAATAAGCTTTCACATTTAATTGTAAAGCTAAGGTATGTAATTCTGATTGTTGCCTTTGTGCTTCTGATACCGTCAGCAATCGGATATTTCAACACCAGGGTTAATTACGATATCCTGACATATTTGCCGGGAGATATTGAGACCATGAAAGGTCAGGATATTCTGTTGGATCAGTTTGGAACCGGTGCTTTTGTTTTGTATGTAGCAGAAGGCATGGATGAGAAGGATGTTTCAAATCTGAAGGCAGAAATAGAAAAAGTCGATCATGTATCAGATGTTATCTGGTATGACTCAGTTATGGATATTTCAGTTCCTATGGAAATGCTCCCTGACAGGGTATATGAAGCCTTTAACAGTGATGATGCCACAATGATGTTTATCATCTTTGATGAAGGAACTTCAGCAGATGGAACAATGCAGGCTATTGAGGATATCAGAAAGATATCCAACAAGCAGTGCTTTATGAGCGGCATGAGTGCCATAGTTACAGATACCAAGAATATGGCAGAGAAAGAGACACCTATTTATGTAGGTATTGCAGTTCTCCTGGCAGTCATAGTTCTTTCACTTACAATGGATTCTTATCTTATTCCTTTGTTCTTCCTTCTTAGTATAGGAATGGCAATCGTTTACAACATGGGAACGAACATATTTAAAGGAGAGATTTCTTTTATCACCCAGTCGCTTAGTGCGGTACTACAGCTTGGAGTAACACTTGACTACTCTATTTTCCTCTGGCACAGCTACCAGGAGGAACTTGCAGATAACAGTGATAAAAAGGATGCGATGGCAAAGGCTATTTCAGCAACCTTTACATCAGTAATCGGTAGCTCAATAACCACAGTTGCCGGATTTATAGCACTTTGCTTTATGAGCTTTACACTTGGACTTGACCTTGGCGTTGTAATGGCTAAGGGTGTTGTATTTGGAGTTATCGGATGCGTAACAATCCTTCCGAGCATGATCCTTGTTTTTGACAATCTAATAGAGAAGACCAAGCATAAGCCTCTTATGCCCGAATTCGTCAAGATACCACAGTTTGTATCCAAGCACTATCTGGCCTTCTTCCTTGTGTTCCTGGCTCTTTTAGCACCTGCTATTTATGGTAACAACCACGCAAGTGTTTACTATGACCTTACGCAGACACTTCCTGATTCACTTGAGAGTGTACAGGGTGCCAACAAGGTTGATGAAGAGTTTGATATGAACTCGGCATATATGCTGCTCGTTGACAAGAATCTTGATACAGCTCAGATGAATATGATGATCCATGAGCTCAAGGACACAGATGGTATTCTCTCAGTTCTGGGAACGGATTCACTGATGGGACCTTCTTTCCCAAGAGAGTTTATTCCGGAAGATCTTTTATCAGATCTGGAATCTGATCAGTGGAAGATGGTTCTGCTCACAACTAATTACAAGATCGCATCTGATGAGATCAATAACCAGATAGCTACAGTTGACAAGATAGTTAAGAGTTACGATCCACACGCTATGGTTGTCGGTGAGGCACCATGTACCAAGGATCTTATAAATATTACAAACCATGATTTCCAGGTAGTTAACACAGTTTCAATCGGACTTGTTTTCCTGATCATTGCATTTGTACTTAAATCAGCATCACTCCCATTCATACTGGTAGCAGTTATTGAGTTTGCTATTTTCGTGAACATGGGACTTCCATACTACACACAGACAACAATTCCTTTTATTTCATCTGTTGTAATTGGAACAATCCAGCTGGGAGCTACAGTTGACTACGCAATCCTCATGACAACAAGGTATCTCAATGAGAGAAATTCAGGCCATGACAAGAAGGAAGCTACGCTCATAGCTCTTTCAACCAGCATGAAGTCAGTAATTGTAAGTGCGCTTTCATTCTTTGCAGCTACATTCGGTGTAGGACTTATCTCAAGTATTGATATGATCGGTTCTCTGTGTAACCTTATGGCAAGAGGCGCGATCATCAGTATGTTCACTGTAATACTTGTACTTCCTGCAATGTATATGATCTTTGATGGTCTTATCATGAGAACAACTTTTGGTATGAAGGCTGATGAACCAAGGCTTCACAATGGCGGTCATCACTTCCACATACATAAGGTTGCGTAACAGTTAAGTTGAGGTAATCACCTGCGAATGATCGCAGAAGAGAATAAATGCACATTGGTAGTGCGGAAAAGAGGAGAGTTATGATTAAGAAGAATCTTTTAAGATCAATTTCAGTAATTATGGCATGCATGATGGCTGTTATGACAGTGGCATGCGGTTCTAATACAGTAGCAACAGAAGATACAGCTTCTGCCGTTGAAACAAGACAGGAGCAGCAGCTTGAGAAGAGCATTGTTGCCGGAGCTCAGGCAGCAGGCTCTCTTGGAGAAGCTGGCAAGGTAGAGACAGTTTATGTTACAGCAGATGCCAGTGGCTCAGTTAACGATGTAATTGTCAGCGAGTGGCTCAAGAATGCGACAGCTTCCTCAGAGCTTACAGATACTACAGAGCTTAAGGATATCGTTAACGTCAAGGGTGATGAGAACTTCACTGAGAATGGTGATGGAACAGTTACCTGGAATGCAGATGGTTCAGATATCTACTATCAGGGAACTACAGATAAGGAACTTCCTGTAGATATTAAGATCACATATACTCTTGATGGAAAAGAGATTTCTCCTGCTGATCTTGCAGGTAAGAGCGGAAAGGTAACAATCCGTTTTGAGTATGAGAACAAGGCTAAACAGACAGTTGATGTTGATGGCAAGAATATCGATGTTTACACACCATTTGCTATGGTTTCAGGCATGATGCTTGATTCAGACAAGTTCAGCAATGTTGAGATTTCAAATGGTAAGATCATCTCTGATGGTGGCAACTACATTGTTATGGGTGTAGCCCTTCCGGGATTAAAAGAGAGTCTTGATATCTCTGATGATAAGTGGGACGAACTTGATGATTCCAAGGAACTACAGGATAAGCTTTCAAATTCTTTCGAAATTACAGCAGATACAACAGATTTTGAACTTGGAATGACAATCACTATGGCAAGTTCTGATATTCTCTCAGACTTTGGAATATCTGATCTGACAGATTCCGACAAGATTGATGACCTCAAGGATGACATGAATGAGCTTAATGATGGTTCTGACAAACTTGTGGATGGCGCCGGAGAACTTAAGGATGGCACATCTAAGTTGAAAGATGGAACAAATGAACTTAAGGACGGAACAGGCAAGCTCTATGATGGAACCAAAGAGCTTAAGGATGGAACAGGTAAACTTGTAACCGGAACAGGCAAACTTGCAGACGGAGCTGGACAGCTCGTCACAGGAGCAGGACAGCTTGCAGATGGAACTAATACACTTAAAGATGGAACAGGCAAGCTCGCTGATGGTTCAAACACTCTTTATAACGGTATTGTTGCCTATACAGATGGCGTATCCAAGGTAAATGCCGGAGCAGGAGAGCTGGCAAAAGGCGTTGCATCAGCAAAAGAAGGATCCAAAGCTGTTGTTGGCGGAATCAAGAAGGTCGAAGGCGGTGCTGATGATCTTGTAAAGGGAGCAGAGCAGGTAAAGGGAGGCGTCAATACTGCTGTAGACGAAATCAGCAAAATGCTGGACTCACTTGAAACCGGAACAAAGAACTTATATGACCAGAAAGCAGCCTGCGAAGCAGCTTCTGCATATCTGACAACTCCGGGAATTCCTTGCTCTGAGGCTGTTGCCAATACACTTTCAACTCTTACTAAGGGTAAGGTGAATGCATCTAATGCAGAGGAAGTTAAGGCAGCAGGACTTAGAAACATGGCAGGTACTAATTCAGGCGAAGTTAGCCAGGAGACTAATGGCGCAGAACTGGATGAAGATGTAGAGGGTGGTGTTATTACACCAGAATCTGATGAGAAGGATAAAAAGTCGGCAAATCCAGACAATACACCGGCAAATCCAGACAATACACCGGCAAATCCAGACAATACACCGGCAAATCCGGAAAATACACCGGCAAATCCTGAGAACACACCGGCTAACCCTGAGAACACACCAGCAAATCCTGAGAACACACCAGCTAATCCGGAAAATACAACTCCAAATACTGAGAATCCTGCAGGTGGAACACAGCAGGGAGGATCTGAAGGAAGCTATACTCAGGAACAGGTTGATCAGATGGTTCAGAATGCTGTAAATGCAGCGCTTGCCAAAGCTCAGGAAGAATTTGCAGCAAAGGCACAGGAAGAAAAAGAAGCAGCAGAGGCCGAATTTGCTAAGAAGGCAGAGGAAATACAGCAAGCTGTGACAGCTAAGTGCAAGGAAGAATTTGAGAAACAGGCTGCAGCCAAGATGAGCGAAGCTACAAAGGAGGCTACGAATGTTGCGCTTTATTATTCTGCATACAGTTCAGTAAGTGCTACAATCGGAACTCTTGATCAGGTTATTGCACAGCTTACAAGCACAGGCGTTTCTGAAGAACAGTTACAGCTTTTGAATAAGCTGGTAGTAGGAACAGGTGAACTCTATGATGGAACAAAGCAGCTTCAGGCAGGCCTTGGACAGCTTGGTGCAGGTGCAGCGGAGCTTGATGGAGGCCTTGGAAAGCTTAGTACAGGTGCAAATACACTTGCTACCGGAATCGGAACACTTGCATCAAATAGTGGAGCCCTTAGAGATGGAGCAAGCCAGCTTAAGAGCGGCGCAGGTCAGCTCAATGATGGAGCAGGTCAGCTCAGGGATGGTGCAAATAAGTTAAGTGATGGAACCAAGGAACTTAAATCCGGTACAGATGAACTTAACAGTGGAGCCAAGGATCTTGATACAGGAGCAGGTAAGCTTGTTGATGGAGCAGGCCAGCTTGATGATGGAGCAAAAGAATTAAATGATGGTGCAACCAAGCTTGATGATGGTGTACAGGAGCTTCTTGATGGTATCTGCAAGTTTGATGAAGAAGGAATCAAGAAGCTCTACGAAGCATTCGATGGAGACCTCACAGAATTTGCTGACAAGATGACTGCAATCCAGGAAGCCGGCAGCAACTACACATCATTTGGTGGAGCCAGCACAGAAGAGAAGAGCAGCGTTAAATTCATCATCAAAACAGAAGGAGTCAAGGCTCAGGACATCTGAGCCTGAGCTAAGCCGGCACTTGCTCAGGGATTGTGATGCACTGAAATGCCCTGTGGACGCGGGGTTCGGGGTTCACAGTTATTTCACAAATTTTTGTGATTTTTCACATTGCTATTAGATGATTAATCAGTTACGATATTAAACGCTAACGTTGTTTGGAGTGAAATTCCTGAATCTATGATTTGGGAGTGTATGAAGTAATTGATGAATTTCTTACATCAGGTCTGAGGGGGACTATATGATGGAGGTAATGTGATATGGGCGAATGGAAACAGGCCTTTGATCGAATCATGGATCAATTATATAATCATCCAGAGGAAATGAGAGCAAGACTTCTTGCTAAATATGAAGTTCCTAATGTTAAGACTGAGGCTCGTCCTCAGACAGCAATTGAAATGCTGCGTAATATGAGATAAATATAACTATAATACAAGGGCTGTTGCACTAAGTGTAACAGCCCTTTTTCAATGCCTTAATTATTCTTTAGATGCTTCTTTAAGTGCAGCTACGATTTCTGCCTCAGTAGTAAGGCTCATGATCTTATCTGCAAGTTCGTCTGCCTCTTTTTTACTCCATTTGGATATTATGCATCTGGCTGTCAATACCAGTACAGGGTTTACTGAGAACTCTGTAAGCCCAAAGGAGATGAGAAGAGGTATCATAAGAGGATCTGCAGCTGCTTCTCCGCACATACCTACAGGAATACCGGCATTTCTGCCACATTCAATGATGTGCCTTATGGAACGCAGTACTGATGGCTGGAATGTAGAATATAGATAAGCTACATCAGCATTTCCTCTGTCAACACTCATGGTGTACTGAGTAAGGTCGTTGGTACCGATAGAGAAGAAGTCTGCTTCCCTGGCAAGAATATCTGCTATAA
>JAEEGL015531972.1_pt1 | contig 12187 bp, 12 predicted proteins | sample 9134231 | NCBI WGS metagenome assembly JAEEGL01 (sample SAMN16246548, study PRJNA631951) | gut metagenome | biome: gut microbiome; feature: rumen; material: fiber-attached | host: Bos | place: Iran: Karaj | collected 2018-10
AGAATGAATGAGCTGGCGGTTCAGTCCTCAAATGGAACAAACAGTGGCGACGACCGCGAAATTATCCAGGATGAAATTACCCAGTTAAAGGATGAAATCACAAGAATTGCAGAGGCTACCCAGTTTAATGGGCAGACTCTTCTTGATGGCACCTTTGACCTCAGGGGCTATGCAACTGTAAATGGCAAAACTGATCCTGCCATTACAGTAAACAGCTACTCGGATTCCGTTTTTGGCGGAAACTACACAATAGAAGGTCTCTACACAAAATACAATGAAGTAACTGGAGAGGTTACTCTTTATGAATCAGCTGATGACAGAGACAACGGCAGAAATGCTCTTGATCAGGGACTCATCGACGTTATCAAGGTTAATTCCACTCAGGGAAAAACAACTACCGAGACATATATGTCAAATGCAGCAGTTACAGTAGATGGTGACCTTTTAAAAATCTCAGTAAACGATGGCAGAGAGATTGAACTTAAGATAAATAAGAACCTCAATGGTGAAAAGATCGATCTTGAGCTTACTGGCAAGGGAGCAATGACAATGCAGATTGGTGCAAATGAAGGTCAGACTCTCGACATCCGTATGCCGAAGGTTACTCTTTCAAACCTTGGAATTCAGTACACTGATTTTACAAGAACCATAAAAGATGATGTTGCAGATAACTTAAATGCAATAACAACTAATGATGTATACACACTTCCTGATGAAACTCTCGCTCAGGCAGAGTGGGACAAGATAAAAAGATGCAGAGACGACCTCTATGAGTTTGCTCAGTACACCAGAATAGAGATTGATCTTGGAACCTATAACCATGTAGATAGCGATATAGCAACCAAGATTCAGAGTGTTCGTCAGGATTCTGAGCTTACCGCTGATGAGAAAGAGGATCAGATCACAGCCATCTGGGAAGAGCGCTATATGACAATCGTTAATGAAATAGACAGTATTGAAAACGAAGTCGATGATGTGGGAAATCCTATAACTGCTTTGGAAAAGCTGACAAAGTTTGACAATGAGTATTTCATTACAACCAAATGGCAAAATGATATAAACAACACACTTCTAAGTCAGGACTATGGCGAAATTATGGATTATCAGGCTGGAATCAAGCTTGATGGAATCTTAAATGGTTCAAAAGATGCAGGAATAAATGCACCTTACACAGGCTCAGACCAGGCAATCGAAGATATCGGAAGAGCAATCCAGAAGGTATCTGATATCAGAAGTAGACTTGGTGCTTATCAGAACAGACTTGATCACACAGTAAGCAATATCAATGTTACAACTGAGAACATGACAGCTGCTTATTCAAGAATCATGGATGTTGATATGGCTGAGGAAATGACAGTTTATACAACTCAGAATGTCCTTTCACAGGCTGGAACAAGTATGCTTGCTCAGGCTAACGAGAGACCTTCACAGGTATTACAGCTTCTTCAGTAATAGCACATCTGATATCTAGAGCTTTAATAGGAGAACCATTATATGAAGCAGGAAAAAATACAGGCATATACAAGACGAATAACCATGGCGAATAAAACTCAGATGATAACCATTTTATATGAGATGGTTCTTGATTACATCGAGGAAGCCGAGGAAGAATTCGAAAGCGGCAATAACAACGGATTTATTGAAAGTGCCGGAAAGGCAATGAATTGCATAGATGAGCTTATCCACTCATTAAATCTGGAGTATGAGCTTGGGAGAAATCTTCTTGGATTATATCTTTTCGAGAAAAGACAGCTCCTTAGAGCAGTCGGTAAGCTCAACCTTGAGAATATTCCCCATGTAAAGAAGACATTTACAAATTTACATGAGGCGTATCTCAAATTAGAGACTATGGATACAGAAAAATCTGTGATGACAAATGTGCCAAAGGTGTACGCGGGACTGATATATGGTCGCGGAAAGCTCACAGAGACTATATCCGCGGATACTTACGGACGCGGATACATGGCGTAATAAAATTTCAAAAACAAACTTAAATGTTTTTTAAGAATTTAAAAATTTTATCTGTTTCTACATATATAAATGTGTAAGCCGAACGAGTGTTTGAAGTTTTCGCTTAGTTCGGCTTATTTTGTGGCTTTTTTAGATACTGAAAGTCTTAAGATTTTCTTCAATACCAACAAATACTAACTGTTGACTTAACAAATGGTGACTGATAATATCTTCAACGTTGATTCTCAACGGAGAGATAATCCCATGCATCAGTAAGTGAAATAGCCGGCTCGGCATTCGCCCTGTTCCTTCTTTTATCTTGCTGCGGTCAGCGTTAAAGTATTCAATTACTTTAAGCCGTCTATTCACTAACCTGGGGGAATCCTTTTATCTCTTAAATAATCAATTGAACTTTAGAAACGAGGAAAAAATGGAAATACCTATATTGTATTGTCTTGTGTCAGGGTCTGCACTTACAGATCTTTTACGGCATAAGATATTTAATAAGTGGCTAATTACAGGCGCTTGTCTTGGAATAGTAATGGCTATTTTTATTCCTGGACCGGACCTGTTATGGATGAAACTTATGAGAGTACTTATAACGCTTCTTGCTCTTATTCCAGTCTATAAAGTAGGAGGGCTTGGAGCTGGAGATATTAAGTTATTCATGGTAATTGCACTCTTTTTATCTAAGGAAGAGCTGATAGCAGCTATAGTAGTGGCCTTTGCCATTGGAGCTGTTCTTGGAATCATAAAAATGCTTGTAAACAAAAGCTTTGGACAGACGATTCACTTTGCACTTCCTATAATGATCAGCGTTCTGTTGGTTACTAATACCCACAATTTATTAAGTTTTTAAAGAGGTTTTAAATGAAAAAGAATAATTTGATCATCTGTGATTCGGATGAGAAGTACTGCAAAAAGCTAGATGGCTTTTTAAGGGAGTGCCTTAGCATTCCATTTACAATTTCAGAATATACAAACGCTGGGTACCTTAGAGAATTTGAGGGAAAACAAGATGCTCTTTTGGTTATTTCAGAAAAGCTTTTTTCATTTGATGTAGTGGAGGGCTTTAAGAATATACTGGTTCTTATGGAGATGCCAAAAGCCGTTTGTGAAAGAGAGAATGTCTTTGGCCTTGATGATGCAAATATCAAATATACAGCTAAGTACCAGAGTGGAGAGAAGATTTCAGAAAGCATTCTTTCAATGTGCCTTGATATGCCAGGAGTCATTGTTGCTAATCCAAGGCTTAAGGCAAAAAGCAGCTTAAAGTTAATTGGTTTTTATACTCCTGTGAAAAGTATCCTGCAAACAAAAATCGCACTGGATTTTGCAAAGCAGCTGGCAGGAGGAGAAAGATGTCTTTATGTAAATAATGACCCTTATTGCTGTGAAAGAGAGCTTAAGGCAGATGAATTTAGCGAGAACATCACTGATCTTATGTACTACTCGGAATGTGAAAGGGATAAATTTTCACTATATCTTGAGAAGATTGGCAAAAGGCTGGGAAAGCTTTATTACCTTCCAACTTCTGATGGGCAGATTCGTGATGCCAATGCCGCCTCATATCTAAGGCTTATTAGTTGCATAGAAGAGAGCGGAAAATACGAAACAATGGTGCTCGACTTAACAGAGGAGATGCCTTCTTTTACTGAGGTTTTGAAGAGACTTGATACATTAATTGTGCTTACAAGCCAGGGAAAATACGCTGAGGATAAGCTGCGGATTTTTATGAATGAACTTGAGAATACAGAAGGATTCCCCACAGAGATAGTGATGAAGGTGGATGCAAGCAGAGCGCAGGATCTGCCAGGGATGATTATAAAAGAAATGAAGAAAGGAGATAGATTTGAAAAGAGAGGAATTAAAGAATCTAATTAGAGACAATATTTTGTCTGAGATGGACTTTTCAAGGGATGTAGATGATGAAGAGATGCTTGCAAGAATTGACAGAAACATCTTAAAAGCATGTAGAAACAAGAATATTCCAATGGAAGAAAAGATAAGGCTCAGAAAGGAGTTATTCCACTCCATAAGAAAGCTTGATGTTTTGCAGCAATTGGTAGATGACCCTTCTATCACGGAGATAATGGTGAATGGAACAGACAATATCTTTGTGGAAAAGGATGGTCGCCTGTTTAAGTATGACATGAGCTTTGAGTCGAAGGAAAAGCTTGAGGATGTTATTCAGCAGATCGTAAGTAAGTGCAACAGAGTGGTAAATGAATCATCACCTATCGTGGATGCCAGATTAGAAAATGGATCCCGTGTGAACATAGTCCTTAGCCCGGTTGCTTTGAACGGACCAATCATGACTATAAGAAGATTTCCGGATAATCCAATAACAATGAATAAACTTGTTGAGATAGGTTCAATAACTGCTGAACTTGCAGAAAATCTGAAAATCCTGGTGGCAGCAGGTTACAACATTTTTATTTCCGGAGGCACAGGTTCAGGGAAAACAACTTTCCTAAATGCGCTTTCTGACAGTATTCCAAAGGATGACAGAGTCATCACCATCGAGGACAATGCTGAGCTTCAGATTTTGCATGTGCCTAACATTGTCCGAATGGAGACGAGAAATGCCAATGTAGAAGGTTGTAAGGAGATCACAATAAGAGACCTGATCAAATCATCCCTTCGAATGCGCCCCACCAGAATTATCGTAGGAGAGGTCAGAGGCGAGGAGTGCGTAGATATGCTGCAGGCTATGAATACTGGTCACATCTCAATGTCAACTGGTCATGCCAACAGTGCAAAGGACATGCTTTCAAGACTGGAAACCATGGTCTTGATGGGGATGGACATTCCGCTTTCTGCCATAAGAGGACAGATTGCTTCAGGGATAGACATAATTGTTCAGCTTGGAAGACTAAGGGACAAAAGCAGGAAAGTCCTTGAAGTATGCGAGCTTACAGGACAGTTGGATAGACTTACAGGAGAAATAGAAATGAGTACTTTGTATAGATTTGAGGAAACTGGTATGGATAAGAACAATAGAATAGTGGGAGAGTGGATAAAGCATAATGAACTTCACAATACTGAAAAGCTTTTGGCAGCGGGTCTTACTCTGTGATTTTTCCATAAGAGATCTGCCACTTTTTCTGAGAAATGTGATCGTCATGATTGCTATTGGGAAACTATTCTACGGTTCCTATGGTGTTAGCGTAATCCTTTCACCTCTGTGCCTTTTCTGGCTAGTAATCCAAAAAGAAAAGAAAAAGAGAATTGAAAATCATGAGCTTGGAGTCCAGTTTAAGGACGCTCTCATGTCTGTTTCTACTGCCCAGAAGGCGGGATATTCCATAGAAAATTCCTTTGCTGAAGCAGGTAAGGATATGAAGCTTTTGTATGGAAAGAACTCTCCTATCTGTAGAGAGCTTTCAAAGATAGAGCTGGGAATAAAGAACAATATCCCAATTGAGACCATGATCAAAGAACTTGGAGTAACTAGTAAAAACAAGGACATCGAGGAGTTTGCCGGTGTTTTTCTGGTGGCAAAAAGAAGCGGAGGAAATATGACAGAGATCATTGAAAGATGTGTGAATGTCATAGGAAAACGCATAGCGGTTGAAAATGAGATTGATGTTCTGATAGCAGCAAAGCGCATGGAAGCTCAGATTATGGAGGTGGTCCCTTTTGGAATAATAGCCTATGTTGGCTTCACAAATCCGGGATTCTTAAATCCACTATATGGGAATCCACTTGGGATTTCGGTTATGACAGTGTGCCTGGTTATCTATATAGCAGCTTATCTGATGATAGAGAAAATCATAGCAATAGAAGTGTGAGGATTAATGTATGAAGCTTGTTATTTACATGGTAATTCCGCTATATATGCTGCTTTTATTTTTCCTTGCTGCAAATGAAAAGCTTCCCGATGACATAACGGATGAAGGAATAATGCGAGGCTATGAGAAAATAGCAGCCTTCCTATATAGGCGATTTCTGTCGAAGAATCGTTATTTCCAAAGATCATTTGCAAAAAGGAAAGTCCAGCAGGATCTTATTACGCTTCATTCAAGGGCAGATGTGAGAGGAGAGCTTAAACCCTATTACATAAAAAAGATAAGGATGACGCTTCTGATAATTACATTAGGTGCTGCTTTGGCACTTATTAGCAGCCTGGCAGCCAGGAAAAGTTCATATTTTGATGAAAACGGATATCTTATAAGGCCATCCTACCAGGAGGGGGATGAGACGAAAAGCCTCACTGCCAGAGGCCTAAACGGAATTGATTACGGTGAATTTGATCTTGAAGTAAGCGAACGGAATTACAAAAAGAGCGAAGCGGACAGCCTTTACAAAGAAATGATGGAAAGAATGCCACAGTTCATCCTTGGTGAAAATGAAAGCCTCGATCAGGTAGAGGATAACCTTGAACTAATTACCAAAGTACCAGGATATCCCTTCGAGATTACCTGGAGATCTGATGATATAGACATCATTCATTCGGATGGAAGAGTGGAAACGGAAAGCCTCACAAAGGAAGGGCGGACGGTTTTCCTGACAGCAGAAGTCACCTACAAGGATATGAAATGGGAGCAGCTTTTTGAATTGAAGGTAGTTCCAAAGCACCTTACAGATTTTGAATATATGCAAAAGCTTATCAAACAGCTCCTTAATGAAGCAGAGGAGAATACGAGAAATGATGAGAGCTTTGAGCTCCCACAAAATGCAGAAGGTGTTGATATTTTATGGAATGAAAAAATAGAAGATAACTCTCTTGTATTAATGTTGTTTATATTCATGGCTGCAGTATTAGTCTACATTTCCAAGGATAGAGATTTAACTAAGGAAGTGGAAAAAAGAAGACAGAGTATGACATTAGAATATCCACAATTTATTTCAAGACTGGTTCTGTACTTGGGGGCAGGAATGTCAGTGAGAGCTATTATAAAGCTTTTTTCAACGGAGTACCAAAAGGATGTAAAAATGGGCAAACCGAAAAGTTTCCTATACGAGGAAATAACCAGAAGCTGTCATGAGCTGGAAAGTGGTCTGCCAGAGTTATCTGTATACGAAAGAATGGCTGTAAGATGCGGCTCCCAGCAGTACACAAGACTTGCTACGCTCCTTTCCCAGAATCTGAAAAAGGGAAATGGAGAACTGCTTAGGCTCTTATACGAGGAATCAGATAAGGCTACTAATGAACGAATGTCCATAGCAAGAAAAATGGGAGAAGAGGCGGGAACAAAGCTTCTTGTTCCAATGATCATGATGCTTCTTATTGTCATGGTAGTTGTTGTGGTGCCTGCATATTTATCATTTTGACAGTAATCCGAAAGGATTTACTAATATATACATTTTTAGGAGGAAAAAACAATGAAAAACAATGTAACTATTTACAAAAACAACATGCTTTCAAAGGCAAAGGCTTTTGGAATGAGGGCTGTTAATAATGTGAAGCAGTTCCTTAATGATGAGAGTGGAATGGGAACCGTAGAGGTAATCCTCATCATCGTTGTGTTAATTGGCCTGGTTATTGTGTTTAAAAAGGAGATTGACGGTCTTGTTAAAGAGATTTTTAAGACAATCAACACCGATGCAGCTAAAGTCACAGGCTGATGCATACCTGACAGTTTATCTATCTCTTTCAATCACTGTAATTTTGGCGCTGATTCTGGCACTCCTTCAGGGAGCCAGAGTTGGAGCGGTCAAAATGAAGAGTGAACTGGTAACGGATATAGCTTCTAATTCTGTGCTTGGAGAGTACAATCGAGCTCTTTTTGACAAATATGGTCTTTTGTTCATCGATGATTCTTTTTCTTCATCAAATGGATATGTAAAAAATGTTGAAGAGCATCTATCTAAGTATTTCACCAAGAATTTTGAGAGATCCCCACTGGGAATAGTCACAGGCAGATCCACACAAATTACCGCAAAACTAAAGGATGTGTCTGTAAATGGTTTTTCAGTGGCATCAGATGGGAATGGTGCTGTTCTTAGAAGACAGATACTTGCATATATGGAGGCTGAGCCTTTGGAAGGGACACTGGCAGAAGCAGAAAAGAACCTTAAGGTCATAAAGGATAAGGGATATGAATCTGCAGATGTGGAAGAGCAGGCAAAAGAAAATGAAAAGACTTTATCAGAACTTTCCTATACAGAGACCAATGAAAATGGAGAGGAAGAAGAAATAGGAGCAGACAATCCGGCAGGGCAGGTTACAGCAAAGAGGAGTATAGGAGTACTTCCTCTTTGCGCCCCTGACTTTGATGCTATTTCAAATGCAGCAATTAATTCTGATTCATTCATTTCTCACAGGAATCTTAAGCATGGAACGGGCCTTGATGAAAAGGAAGATAAAGGAATAAGCAGTAAGGCTCTTTTTGATGAATACATATTTGAAAAATGTGGATGTTATGGGAGAGAGCTGGAAGATAGTCCGCTAAAGTATGAGCTCGAATATATATACGCAGGAAAAGACAGCGATTATGCCAATCTTGAAAAGGTGGTAAATACTCTTTTTCTTTGGAGAGAAGCGTCGAACTTTGAATATCTAATGAGCAATGAAGCCATGCTTGCTGAAGCTGAGGCACTTGCGCTTACAGCAGCCGTTGTAATAGCTGTCCCTGAAGCAGTAACTGCAATTAAGGCAGCAATCGTACTTGCGTGGACTTTTGCTGAGACGATCTCGGACCTTCATATTCTTCTTTCAGGTGGGAAGGTGCCAATTATAAAGAGTGTTTTAAGCTGGAAGCTTTCTCTTGAGAATATGCTCTCCTTTCAGGATCACTTAACAGATGGTGGTGGATCAGGTCTTAGCTATGAAGATTATCTCAAGGTCCTTCTTTTGATGAAAAACAAAAAGGAAAAGACCTTTAGATTAATGGATGTAATGGAGATGAATGTAAGAGCTACTAAGGGGAATGCCCATTTTAGGATGGATAACTGCATAGATGTTTTCAGGGCGGATTTTAATATCTCAGGAAATAATTTGAGAGGATTGGAAATAGAGAGAATCTATGGATATGAGAGATTTTAGAAAGCTGGAGCAGTCGGTAACAGCCTTTTTCAAACAGATGAAACATTTTAAGGAAATCAAAATAATAAGATGCATGAGAAAGGACTTGCTTCTCCGGGCAAAGACAGGGAAAAGGCTGTCACCGGCTGCTTCAGTCACTGTGGAGGCCTCTATTGTATTACCAATCTTTATATTTTTTTTTGTAAATGTAATCGGAGCCTTTGACATACTAAAACTCCAATGTGACATGGAGGCAGCCCTGCATCAGACGGGAATGCAGATAGCAGAAACATCAGCCTATACAAGAATGGCTGACGAAAAGACGACTAAAGCTATTTTAGGGGACACAGCAAGAGGAGTAGCGTCGTCTGTTTACGCATCCCAAAAGGTAAAGTCGTACCTTGGAGATGATTATCTTGAAAAAAACCCAATTGTTGGAGGAGGCGGAGGAATCTCATTTAAGGAATCGGCTTTAAATTCTGATGGAGACATAATTGACATCATAGCTTCATACAAGGTGCATCCTATGTTTGGAATAGCTGGCTTTACTGATTTTGGAATGGAGAGCAGGTTTTACGGGCATGGGATGACTGGCTATGATCCAGACAGCTCTAAGGGAGCAGATAAAGAGGAGTCGGAAGAACTCGTATACATTACCGAAAGTGGAAGTGTTTACCATAGGAGTCTTAGCTGTACTCACCTGAAAATAAAGGTAACGTCTGTCCCAAAGAGTAGTGTCTCATCTAAAAGAAATAAAGATAGAAAGAAATATTATCCATGTGAACACTGTGGAAGCAGGGGAAGCACTAATGTTTACATTACTTCTTATGGAGATAAATATCACTCTGATCCCAATTGCAGCGGATTAAAAAGAAGTATCAGAACTGTGCCTATTTCAGAGGCAGCAGGAAGGCGTCCCTGCAGTGAATGTGGATAATTCGGAAATATAGAAATGAGGAATATATGGAAATAGAAAACAGATTATTTATAGAAATAGTTTTTAAAGTGGCAGCAGTGCTTATTCTTCTGACATCTTCTTTTGAGGATTTACGGGAAAAGAAAATATCAATTCTTTTCCCTGCTGCGGAGATGGTTTTATCCATTGCTTATACGGGGTATTTATGGAGTCAGGGTGATTTTTCATTAGAGCTTATGTTTGCGAATATGCTCCCTGGAGCGATGATGCTTGTAGTGTCAGCAATAACGGGGATGGAGCTTGGAACAGGAGATGGATTAATGGCGCTTTCCATGGGACCGATTTTTGGTTTTTGTGATATGTCAGTTGCAATCATGCTATCTTTCCTGTTTTCTTCGGCAGGAAGCATAATCCTTTTGGTTTTAAGAAGAGTCTCTGCAAGGAGTCGCCTTGCTTTTCTGCCCTATTTAACAATGGGAGTGGGGGTGATGTGCTTTGCGAGCTTTGGTTAAACGAAGACTTCCGGCTTACATGAGTGTGGAAGCTGCATTTATTGTACCTGCTGCGACTTTTACAATAGCTTTGATTATTTATCTTGCGTTCTTTGCCTATGCAAGATGCATTCTCTCTCAGGACGTATATATTCTTGGCTTTAGGGCATCAATCTTTTCCAAAAGTCAGGGTTATGAAAATGGAGCAGAATATGTTGAAGATAAAGCAGACAGGCAGATAGCCGAGAGATATTTTGGATGTGATAAGCCGCAAATTAAGGCATCGGAACAGAAAAAAAAGATAACTGTAGATGGAAAGGTCAGCCTGAAACCACGAGGATTATTTGGCTACTATAAGGATATACCTGGTGTTTTTGAAGCTGGTGAACGAGGAAGCGCAAAAAGGCATAATGCCCCAAAGGGTTTGCGGAGGATAAAAAGGTTTGTGGATTTGGGTAAAAAAGTGACTAAGAAAGGCTAGAAAGAAATGAATATACAATATGACAGAGATGGTTCCCATAATTATCTGGTTCTGGATGCCGAGGGCATGGATCTGGGAAAATATGAGTACATGATGCTTGAAAGCAACCATATTGAGGGGATAATTCCTTTTAGTGTAAGAAGGGTAGATGGACATCCCTTCTTTTATTATGAAATAGATTCTAAGCAGAGTCTTAATAATCGCTACGGGCAGGGAAAACTATCTTATGAAAAGCTAAGGAGCTTAGTTAAGGCACTTGTAGGTGTTTCTGAGAGACTTTCTGGCTATTTCCTTGACGACGAGAAAATAGTGATGGAATCACAGTGCATCTTTGAAAGTAACTCATCAGGAGATTTTTATTTTTTGTATCTGCCAGAATATGAGGAGACTATAGAATTTGGCGAAATGATAATGGACCTTGTTAATACTGATGACGAGAAGGCGGTAGAGTTTGCCTATAAGATAACTGAGGCAATACTTGATGGAAATGGAAATTACTCAACTGCTCTGGGTTCAATTCTGTTTGATGATAATGATGAACCCAGGGAATACTGCGAATGCGTTGAACCCCATGTCATAGGAGAATACGAAGCTTATGGCGATGAAGAGGACGACGAAGATGGAGAAGTAGTAGAACGAAGAGTTGTAAAAATACGCATACCTTCTAAGGTTAGTATCCTTCTTTCTATTCTTTTTGCATTGGTGGCAGGAGCCCTTTGGTATATAAGAGTAATGTACATTCTTACTCTTGAGGAAAACATATTGGATATTTCCATATTAATGCTTTGTGTGATGATGTCTCTTATTTCTCTTTTGCAGAGCGGATTGGGAGGCAAATTGAAAAGGAAAAAGGATGAAGGGTATGTAGATGACGAAGATGCTGAGGATGATGAGGAAGATTACGAGAAAGACTATGTGATTAATACTCCTGTAGTAGCGGAAAGTTACCAGGAAGTGGAGGAGGATTGTGAAGAAACGGTTTTTCTTGGTTCAGAGAGCAACGTGACACTTCGCAAGCTCTATAGCATAAATAAGGGATGCAGTCAGAATATTTCTCTTGATAAACTACCTATAACTATCGGGAAAAGCCCTGACATGGCGGATGTAGTAATAAAGGATCCGACAGTTTCACGAATACATGCAAGAATAATGTTAGAAAGTGGCGAGGCTTTTCTTCAGGATTTAAATAGCAAAAATGGCTGTTTCATTAATGGTAAGAGACTTTTACCAAACGAAAAGGCAGTCATAATTCCTGATGATGAGATAGCTTTTGGCCAGTGCTTATTTATATATCGCTAAATATATTAGTTGTAGCGTTTACTTACCACAATATACTGTCCAAATTATGATATAATGATTTTCAGATTAAGTTTTCTTTA
>JAEEGL016681521.1_pt1 | contig 12187 bp, 11 predicted proteins | sample 9134231 | NCBI WGS metagenome assembly JAEEGL01 (sample SAMN16246548, study PRJNA631951) | gut metagenome | biome: gut microbiome; feature: rumen; material: fiber-attached | host: Bos | place: Iran: Karaj | collected 2018-10
AATATCCTCTCGGCTTATACTGGGAGTAGTCCTCAAAACTGCCAAACAACGGTGATTCGGTCACATCTCCTTTTTCAATAAGGTCAAGTTCATCCGGAACAACTCCCTTTATCTGCGGCAATACCTCGACCTTATCACCTAAGAGTCTGCTTACTATCGTGAAAAATGCAACGTTACGTAGCGCAGCCCTCTCCCATTCACTTCCTTCAAGTTCCTTATACTGTCTTAAGGATTCCTCATACATCTCTTCGGAAAGATCCCTTAATTCATCGTACAGCTCATCCTTCTCAAGATTCTTGAGCAGATGCGCAAAATACAGATGGTAGGTATGCATCATGGAATCAACCGTAACAAAACTGGGTGTCTGTCCGTATCTGTTGCTCTCATAGATATCATAGAATTCCAGTCCGCCGCCTTCCATTACAACAAAATGGTTATCGGCAAGCTTCTCCTTCGCAGAGTCCGGAAGATACTCGATATCCTGCTTATTGAAAACATCACTGAGATCCGCTTTTATCCTGTAATCCGGAACGCTCGGAACAAGAGAGTCATCATAATACTGCTCGGCATTCTTATCGATCATCGATGCACGCTCAAGTCCCTTCACCTTACCCGAACCCTTATCGTTCTCAGCCCCGGCATCCTTATTATCCTTACGTTCCTTTTTCGTATCTTTCAGATCGCCCTTCTCTTCATCGCGTCCGGGCCTTTGCTCTTCTTCATAAGCAGCATCCTTCCCGTCAACAGCCAGTTTCTTATAACTGAACACTGCAACAGCCGCTATTATACCCGACACAAGAAAAACGAACAATGCCGCACCGATGACAAGGGGGATTATCCATTTTTTATTATCGGACTTCCCGGCATCGGCCGTCTTCTTCTCGGGGGCCTTCTCAACCTCCGTTTTCTTCTCGGGGGTCTTTTCCGGTTCCGTCTTCTGCTCCTCCTGCTTAATGAGTTCGCTGCCGCATCCTCCGCAGAAACGTGCGCTATCCTCATTTTCATAATTACATTTAGGACAGATCATATTTTTCACCTCACCTTTAAATACATTAATCTGTATATAAACAGCAATTATATAATAACAGATTTACACACCGATGTCATTATCCTATGACATTTCGCATCTTTTAAACATTACTCTTGAATTATTATATCCTATATCTTAAATTGTCTTATATGGATATCTATATCGGAAATATAAATGACTATACAACACAGTATCTTACGGGACTTGTTTGTGCCCGCCATGCTAAGGCCTCAGGAAGATACAGGTTCGATGCGGACCGCAGAAGGACCTTGCTGGCACATGCCCTGCTGGATCATGCAGTTTCCGTAAGCCTTCCGGATATGCCCTTACCGACGGATCCCGCTGTCGATGGATACGGCAAGCCGCATATATTTTTGGATGCGGAGCATGAATTCCATTTCTCCCTGTCGCACTCGGGCGACTACTCAATATGCGCCGTTGGAAAAAGCCCTGTCGGAGCAGATATCGAAGCCATCGGAAATGACAAGGAACGGATCGCCGAACGCTTCTTTGCAAAAGAGGAACAGGGGTTTATCAAAGATGCGGAAAGCTTCTACCGGATATGGACTCTTAAGGAAAGTTTTATGAAAGCCGTGGGACTTGGCATGAAACTGCCGATGGACTCTTTTACAGTGACCGAACTTGATGAAGAAACCGGCAGCTGCCGTTTTAAGCCGTGTGGTTCCGATAGTGAAAACACTATCGCCGACAGCCTTAAGGACATTTATTTCGATCATAAAACAGGTTATTACACGATATCCGGAATGACACTGTCAAAAATCCCCGGGTATTCTCTGTCTGTTGCACTTTGCAATACAGGATCCGGGGAAGAGGACATCCCTGCCCTACATTATCCCGTTCTGTGAACTCATGCACACTCATCCTGCATTTTCGGTCTCCATGTCCACCTGCTGTCTTGCGACCAGATCGGCAAAAAAGCCTCTCTTCTCCATGAGTTCATCATATGTGCCTTCTTCGGTTATCTTACCCTTATCTATCACTATGATCCTGTCGCAGTGTCTTATCGTCGACAGTCTGTGTGCGATAACTATCCTTGTACAGTTAAGCGAATCAAGTGATTCGGATACCTTTTTCTGAGTGATATTATCAAGTGCGCTGGTCGCTTCATCAAACATGAGTATCTTGGGTCTCGGAGCAATGGCACGCGCTATCATGAGGCGCTGCTTCTGTCCTCCCGAGATACCGCCCTGGCCTTCCGAGATCATGGTAAACATCCCCATAGGCATTTCCTTGATATCCTCTGCCATCCCGGCAAGTTCCGCCGCATCCCATGCTGCATCCAATGGCAGATATGGCGCGGATATTACGATATTTGAATAGATGTCGCCCTGGAACAGCTTTCCGTCCTGCATAACTGTTCCTATACGGCTCCTAAGTGATTTGAGATCGATACTGCGTATATCTTTGCCGTCATAATATACGGCACCCTTCTGCGGCATCTCGAATCCGAGCAGGATCCTAAGGAGTGTGCTCTTGCCGCATCCTGTTTTTCCGACTATCGCAACATATTCTCCCGGCCTTATCTTAAGTGACAGATCGTCGATCACCAGAGGCATATCATCGCTGTATCGGAATGAGATATTGTTAAGTTCGATCCCGCCCGACAGGCGCTCGACGATCGTCTTATCTCCCGATATCTCTGGTTCCGCTTCCATAATAGGTTTTGCCATATTAAGTACGGGACTGATCTGTGCTATCGTAACGGCGATGCCCGCAAGAGACATGAACGCACCGCTCACCATGCCGTACGCCGAATTAAATGCATAATAATCCGATACGGAAACCCCCTGCGACACAGCCTCATAATACATCACGATAGTTCCCGCAAGGGAAACAACCAATGTAACAACCGGATTAACCTTGATAAAAAGAGGCGGATCATAGGTATATTGCGCTTCCTTTGCATATAACTGACCCCATTTTGAAAATGCCCTTTTCTCGGCACCTGCAAGCTTTATCTTCTGTATGCCCGAAACAAGTGCATATCCCAAACCGCTTTCCTTGGCTGTTGCCTCCATCCTCTCTCTGGAAATGCGCATCTGCATCAGCGCCGTCACAACGGAAATGATAACGGTGATCAGCGTGATCATGAGTGCGGGGGCAACAAGTCCGGGAGTGTATTTGAACACCTGACTGATATATATGAGCGAAAATACCGATGTAAGCCCTGTCGACAGTCCGGCATTAAGGAGCATTGACACAAGAGAATTAATGTACTGCGCCCTGTTTGAAAGTTCACCCGAACTGAAATCCTTGAAAAACGAAGCCGGCAGCGACAGTATCCTCATCATTGTCGCCGATTCCACGCTGAGATCGAGCCGGATGCTTATCTTCTGGAGCAGCAGCGACTTTACCGTAGTGAACAGAGCACTGCTTACGGATGTGCATATCATAAATACTGCCATTGCCATAAGAACCCTGAGGCTCTTCTGCTTGAGTATATCCGAAAACAGCATCTTGGAAAACCATGGCGCAAGCATACCGATAAGTATCACGATAAGGCAGAAGACCGCATACCAGATGATACCCGATATTTCGATGTTATCCCATATGAAACGGAGCAGACTTGAAACTCTTAAGGCTTTAGTGGGAAACGGTTTATAGAACACATATGCCTCTTTATCAAAGAGCTCTTCGTTTGAGGCATTTACCCTCTCTTTTTTACCTGTTTCGGGATTCAGGAAGTTATATCCCGTTATAGCTGACGGAATGAGTGCTACTGCACTGCCGTCTGACTTAAACGTGGCGAGCATTGCGCCGGCAGCATCCCTTCTCCATCCCTTCTCAAGTTCCACATCCCTTGCCATGATCCCGCTTGGACGAAGGAGGTATTCAAGCACTTCCTCTATCTCCTCCAAACCTTTCGGTATCTCCTTATGCTCCACTCCGTAATACTTAAGCACATCCTCTATCGCGTCCTTCGTCTGCGTACGCTTGTCATTAAGGGCAGCCGAAAGCCTGCGTCCCATTACGGATCCGGCGATCTTTAAAAACGAGTCCTCGACCGCCTTATCATCGGATTCTTTTCTTGCTTTTATCTGTTCATCGAACCAACCCAATTTTACGGTTCCTCCTACTCCGCCGTTACAAGTTCCGTATACAACCCGTTCTTTTTCATAAGTTCACCGTGCGTTCCTCTTTCAACAACCTTTCCCTTATCAAGCACGATTATCTCATCGCAATCCCGGATCGTCGAAAGGCGGTGCGCAACAACCACACAGGTTATTCCCCTGTCCTTTATGGACTTTACCACCTCATATTCTGTCTTGGCATCAAGTGCGCTGGTAGCCTCATCCATTATTATCACTGTCGGATCCTGTGCGAGTACACGTGCTATCTCCATACGCTGCCTCTGACCGCCCGACAGATCGTGTCCGCCTTCCCTCAGTTTATATGAATAGCCTCCGTCGCGCTGCATGATATCCTCATGGAGCTGCGCATCACGGGCCGCAAGGATCATCTCGAAATCCTCTATCGTTTCATCCCACATCTTGATATTGTTGGCTATCGTATCCTCAAAAAGGATGATATCCTGATCAACGACAGCTACGGATCCCGTGAAAACATTCCTGTCTATCTCCTCTATCTTCCTGCCGTCAAACAGTATCTCACCGTTCCACGGACGGTATAATCCTGAAATAAGCTTGGCAAGGGTCGACTTACCGCATCCCGAAGCCCCGACAAAAGCAACGCTCTGCCCCTGTTTAAGTTCAAGATCAAAGCCTTCTATAAGCGGATCGGAAAGCCTTGAGTACCCGAATGTTATATCCTTCATGACAAAGCTTCCCGAAAGCTTTCCCTTTTTCTCATCAGTATCATTTACCGCCGGATCATCATCTTCATTCACATCGGCCGGATATGACATTACATCCTCGATCCTCTCCATATCCGTACGCATCTCCTGGATAGCCTGACCTGCCGAGATCATTGAACCGGCCGGTACAAGAAAGCTTGTCAGAAAGCCCTGGAAGACCATCACCATACCGGGAGTAAAATCGCCATGGATTATAAGACCGACACCGAGGATAAGAACAACATTGTCGGCTATCACCGATATCAGAGCAGGTACGGAGCCTAAATATGCATCAAGTTTTGCGAACTTGACCTGCTGGGTATTAACACTCGCCTGATAACCGGCCCATTTTCTGAAATAACCGTTCTCCGCTCCGCTTGATTTTATCGTTTCTATCATCTCGATGCCCGATACCGTTGCTGCCGCGAGTTTGCCTCCGTCACGCATCATTACACGGGTTATGTTTATCCTCTTGCCTGAAATAATGCGCGCCGTAAACAGATTGATAAGTACACTTAACAGACCTACGATGGTAAGGATCACAGAATATCGCAGCATCACGACAAGATAAAATATCATCATGCCCGTATTCATGACAAGCGGTGAAAGTGTATTTACAAAACTCTCGGCGATGGATGCATTTGTTGCCCTTCTCTGTTCGATATCTCCCGCGAGACGTTGTGAAAAGAACTTCATGGGCAAATGAAGGACATGCCAGAAATATGAAGTATTACCGTAAGCGGCCATCTTGCCGTTTATCTTAAGCGAGTAGATCGCCTGTATCCATAATGATACAACCTGTACTCCCGAAAAAACACTTAAAAGCATCAGAAAAGGAAACAGGAATTGCGGATCTCTCTTTGTCAGCAATTGATCGATAAATACCCTTGAAAATCCGGTGTTTATTATCCCGGCAACAGATGCGAGCATTGTCGTGAGCGCAGTAAAAGCAACTGCTCCTCCTGTACCGTGCATCCTTTTTATCGCATATTGAAGCACGCTCCTCTTTTTACCGGAAGGGACAAATTCCTCAGTCGGTTCAAACATAAGGCATATGCCTGTGAAGCCTTCATCGAAATCCTTCTCCGGAATCGATAAACTGCCTCTTGCCGGATCGTTTATATATACCTTACCGTTCTTAAATCCCGTAACAACTATAAAGTGATTAAAATTCCAGTGCACGATGCAGGGGTATTCACCTTCATTCTTAAGCACATCCGGCTCAACACGGAACCCCTGGCACTCAAGGCCGTAGTTCTTGGCCGCACGAAGAACATTACCTGCTTTGGAGCCGTCTCTTGATACACCGCAGTCTTCCCTGACCTGTTCAAGCGGTATCCATTTATCATAATATGCCAGCACCATAGCAAGACAGGCAGCGCCGCATTCAAGTGCCTCCATCTGCATGATAACAGGCACCTTCGCAACCCTGCCTTTGACCGGTGATTTTACTTTTTGGTTTTTCTGCTGCTCCACCACTTCATTCTCCTAATTGGTCACAAATGTTATGGGGGCAACCGTTTTTACTTCGCCGTTAGCATCATGTATATCTACTCTTCCGAAAACACCCCAGGCGAGAATTCCCACCATCAGTATCACAGTCGCTATGAGCACTGCCCAGACCGACGGAGTGGTAACTCTGATATAATCATTCAGCTTCTCCGGCGTGGAAACCCGTTCGATACTTTTTTTCCTGAATAACTCCGATCCTTCCATCATTCCTCCGATATGGCTATATGTTCTTTATGTTGGGATCATTAAACGGCGGCTTGACCTGCAAGGATCCGGCAGCCGCAACATTATTAAGTTCATCGTATGACAGCGGTACCATCCTCACACGGGCTTCAACTCCGTCTATGATCTCCTTAAGACTCTCATTCCCTGCAAATCTCTGAAAATCAAACAGTCTTCTAAGTTTTTCTTCCATATTTCCAAACCTCCGCCGAAGTCTTCTGCAAAATACCTTTGTTTATTTATACGCAGAAAACACAAATACGGCAATGATCTATAATAATCCCCTAAGGGCATTCAGCGCACTCTTATGTTTGACCTTTATCATACCGTAGCTTATATCAAGCATATCCGCTATCTCTGTCAGCGAACGGTCATCATAATACCTTAAAACTATTATTTCCTGTTGTTCCTTCGTAAGCTTCTTAAGTGCATTTGCCAGACGCTCAAGTTCTTCCTGCGATATATAACTGTCCTCGATGTTCTCATGCGAAGGCAGTTCTTCCGAAAGTTCCTCCGCATCTCTTCCCTTACGGAAGTGATCGGTCAGTGTATTTCTCATGATAGTATACAGCCATGTTGATACCGATGCCTTCCCGGGATCGAATCCTTCAAACGAACGGCATGCCTTAAGGAAAACCTCGCTTGTTATATCTTCCGCCTCTTCCTTATTGCCGATACGGTTGTACACATATCCGAAAACCTTATTATAGTATTCCTTATACAGATCTTCCGTTGTAGCGATTCCCATCAGTATGTCTTACACAGCCTTTCGTAATATGTAGATCATATAATATTTTAACCTAAAGATGACAAAATAACCATAATAAAAGCAAAAATATTGGCAAAAATCCCCATGTTTTGATATACTTCATAATCATATCAAAACAACGGAGGGATCATCATGTACAGCTTTGACGCTCAGAAGGCAATGAACGAATGTATAGAATGGATACGCGACTGGTTCGGTAAAAACGGACCCGAATCTCCTGCTGTCATAGGGATTTCCGGCGGCAAGGACTCAACCGTTACCGCAGGATTGTGTACCGCTGCTCTCGGTAAGGACCGTGTGATAGGTGTCCTCATGCCAAACGGGATACAGGCTGACATAAATGATTCTCTCGCAGTCGTAAAGCATCTTGATATCAGGAATTATACCATTGATATTTCAGGTGCGGTATCAGCGCTCCTTAAGGAAATGACCGACAAAAACATAGAGATAACGGATCAGTCCAGGATAAATCTTCCCCCGCGCATACGTATGTCCACCCTGTACGCGGTATCCCAGTGCCATAACGGACGTGTTGCAAATACCTGCAATCTGTCGGAAGACTGGGTCGGATACAGCACCAGATACGGTGATTCCGCCGGAGATTTCAGTCCCCTCTCCCATTTTACCGTAACGGAAGTAAAGCAGATAGGAAAGCTCCTCGGTCTCCCCGTAAACCTCGTTGACAAGACACCTTCGGACGGCCTGTGCGGAAGGACTGATGAAGATAATCTCGGCTTTACTTATGCCGTTCTCGACAGATATATAAGGGAAGGTGTTATAGATGATGATAAGACCAAAGCCCTTATAGACAGAAAGCACGAGCTGAACCTCTTTAAGCTCCAGCTCATGCCGTCATTTATGTATGATCCAAAAACCGCGGACTGACATCATCTCCGCTCCCGCATTTAATTCTTTACTTATCTTACATCAAAAAATCCAAGGCTTTTAAGCATAGCTATGGAATTATCAATATAATCCCTGCCGGTTATATCCCATTGGAAACCAAGTCTGTGCAGTGCCTTGACCGTGAATCTGTTCTCCACATCATTCTCACGGCTCAGATCATCATTGTCTGTCCTGTAATTAACAAGAGGCGCAACATAACTGTTGATCGTCTCATCTGCCAGAGCCGATTTAAGCCTTTCTTCATATATTCTATCGTTTCCATGATATCTCCGGCCTGCTTACAGTCCAAACAACTGATAATCCGTCTTTCCGATGCAGGTAAGAATGAGCTCGGCTGCCAGAGATCCTGTGGCATTTCTGTTATCAAGAAGAGGATTTGTTTCTACCATGTCGATAGACAAAAGCCGGTCCGTGTCAGCAAGAACTTCGCAAATGATAAATCCCTCTCTGTTTGTCAATCCGTTCATCACCGGTGTTCCCACACCCGGAGCATTCGAGGGATCAAGCGCATCCATATCAAAGCTGAGATGTATTCCCCGGGTTCCTTCAGTCGCAACTTCTATCGCATCTTCCAGTATCTTTCTTATTCCGAAAGTATGAACATCACTGATCGAAAAAACATTTACTCCCATTTTCTTAAGTTTTACAGTCTCCTGGGGATCCAGATCCCTTGCGCCTATAATGGCGGTATTGTGCGGATCCACTCTGGCTTCCGTGAAGCTCACTATGGAGTCCGGTCCGCATCCGCACAGGGCTGAAAGAGGCATTCCGTGGATATTGCCCGTAGGACTGATTTTGTCATCATTAAAGTCACCGTGAGCATCTACCCAGATGACCCCGATCTTCCCGTAGTGCTCTGCTGTAGCTGCAACAGATCCCGCGGCAATGCTGTGATCACCGCCAAGTATGACGGGGAAAGAATTTTCCCTGTGTATTTCCAGAACTTTTTCATAAAGTCTTTTATTTGCTTCATTGATCTCTTTTTCGTAACGCATTGCGGGGTCTCCTTCAGAAGTTGCGACCATCGGAAGGATATCCCCGCAATCCTTCACGGTATATCCGCAATCTTTCATTCTCCCGATCAGCCCGGAATGCCTGATAGCCAGCGGCCCCATATCAACACCTTTTCTTACTGCTCCCATATCCATCTGGGATCCCACTACTGCGATATTTTTGTTTTTCATTATTTTTCTCCTTCCATGATCCGAAAATTTTTCATATCTCTTTTGATCTCTGACCAAGTATTTGTCAGCCTTCTTCATCTTCAAAATGAGAAGCAACCTTCTTCAGATTCTCTATAACGGGAATATGCTGCGGGCAGACACCCTCACACTGCCCACATTCAAGACAATCGCCTGCCTTTCCCATACCGCCCTCCAGCAGATCCGGTTCATCCGAGTATTCCAAGGTCCAATACTGTTTATTAAGATCATCAAATGTATTCTCGTTATACAAGCGAAAGTATTTGGGAATAGCGATCTTCATCCGGCCAGCTGTTTGAAAATATCCACACATTTAATGCGTAAAATCTCCGCCACAGCCTCCTCCTTTATCTTCCCGCTCTTTGCATAGCCAAGTATCCTTACTGTTCCAAGTATCTGACATTTGATCTTTTCTTCTTCTATCTCAGTTTCGCTCTTATCCTTCAGATAAAGAGAGAGTGTCTTATCCCAAACATACTCGGCATCCTGTACCGATATGCCGAGTTTTTGTGTGGCTGCAGCTGCATCTATCCGGGGAAATATCAGATATGAATTGGTGATCGTGGCAAGATCAAAGATCCCGTCACCATAGCAAAGTGTATCCATATCTATAAGCATGGGCTCTCCGCCGCAAAGGATAATGTTTTTCATATGATAATCACCATGCAGCAGTTTCCGGGAATCCGGTATATTAACTATTATCTCATGACCTCTTTTATAACAATCCTCTCCTACCCACTCTCTGATATCTTCGATCCATTTCATATGATCAGCCTTCATATCAGGCAGATCATCTGTCGTAACATCGATCGAATGTATTTCCCTGAGCAGTTTTGCGCTCGCTTCAATAAAATAGTCAAGATTATCTCTGCTTGCATTTACGAATTGTTCCATGGGTTCTGAATCAAGAAGTTCATACACTGCGCCATAGCTGTCTCCCACCCTTACAATATCAAGAGAAATAGCCGTAGGCACCCCGAGAATCAGGGCTTTTTTTGCCCTCTCCTTCTCTAACTTTACTTTTTCAAGAGGGACATCAGGTCTGTATACCTTTACCACTGTATCCGGAGCAATTTTGTACACCACTCCATAGACTCCCATGCCCAATATCTCACAGCCATCAACACTGACCGTTTTAAATGAATTATCCTTATCCATAGATCTGTCCTTTTCCGACGATTCTCTTTTTTACATCCATCTTGATCTAGTATATCACATTACGGTCCAAATGTCCTGTCAACCGATCCCTTCCAATGAAACATATTCCGGCAAAACACTTGCAAAGCCTCAGAGATGAGCTCCTGATATATGCAGTATTGATTGTGCTTTTGTTAATCGAAAAGGACAAAACCCACAAGTTTCTGATAATATATCTTCACCAACTGATAGCATACTCTTATCATATGAACGTCTGGTGGTATTACCTTTGATAGAATATGTAATCAGCTGCTCGCTTTTATTAGCAAGCAGTTCGGGTTCTGACTCAACTGTGTTTATGTAATATAACCGGGATAATATGGTTGAGTTATCGCAACTGTCATTTGAAACTGACACAACAAGAGGATCATAGCCCTGCAGAACGAGTTGTCAACAAACATATGCATTTAACTGACCCAAATTCTCATGGCTAAATGGCTCATTTTTCAATTCTATAATCACACTGCAATGAAGTATCCTATTATATAAGACAAGATCAGGAAAGAAGTATTCATCATCTATGATTATCCTCTTCTGTCTGGCCTCAAAACAAAATCCCTTACCCAACTCCAAAAGAAATTCCTGTAAATGATCCATTAAAGCTTTTTCCAAATCAGTCTCCACTAATGACTCTTTTGCATCCAATCCGAGAAACTCAAATGCGAATGGGTCTCTTACATTCAATAACGCTTCCCCGTCATTGCTTACTAACTTGGTTACCATCTTTTCAGGATTCTTACTGATTCCCGCTCTGAAATACAGATTTGTTCCTATCTGTCTGCGCAGTTCTCTTACGCTCCATCCACCCTTTATACATTCAAATTCATAAAAGAAGCGTTCAAAACTATCTTCAAGAGTCATTATTTCTCTTATGTGAGAGAAGGATAATCTGCTTACCAAAAGTTCGGGCTTTGTAATGAATCTCGGATCATCTATCTGCACAGTATTTACAATCTCATCGAATTGGTGCGACAGTGTCTCACCAATTTCAGGCAAATGCATCATTTCCAATTGGTGCGACGCCATCGCACCAATCTGAGGATAAGTCAGATAGAATTTTCTGCTTAACTTAAAAAGAGTCTGATTCAAGCCTTTTACATTTATCCGTTCTTCTAACTTCTTCGTCAGATAACTGCCATACTCCGCACGCTCTTTACCATGCTGTTCATACTCAAAAATATAGCAGCCAATCAACCAATTTCTCAGAGTCATTGACTGATTTATAGCACCTTTAGCATATATCTGTGCAGATGAATGAATATTCCTTATCTGCTCAGCCAAACTGTAACATGTAATGTTATCGCTCATTTTATCTCAATCCGCCTTCTATACAAATACTACCGTTTCTTATAAATACTGATTAAGATTCATGTATTCGATACCGAGTCCTTGGCAGACCGCTGGTATGCCATTGGGTTTTGTCCCCTCATTGGTAACAACAACACCATCATAGACAATTGCAGTAGCAATCAAAAAAGGATCTCCATTGGAGTTCTCCAATGTGTTATTCATATTAATTTCCTCCTTTTGGTTGT
>JAEEGL010925155.1_pt1 | contig 12186 bp, 5 predicted proteins | sample 9134231 | NCBI WGS metagenome assembly JAEEGL01 (sample SAMN16246548, study PRJNA631951) | gut metagenome | biome: gut microbiome; feature: rumen; material: fiber-attached | host: Bos | place: Iran: Karaj | collected 2018-10
ATCGCTCTGGCGACATCGTGCGCTATCTGCCCTCTGGCGACATCCAGGTCGTAGGCCGTCGCGACGGACAGGGGAAGATCCGCGGCTTCCGCATTGAGCTAAAAGAGGTGGAGGCTGTCATTCGCGAATTCCCTGGCATCAAGGACGCCACCGTACAAACCTTTGATGAGGAAGGTGGTGCCGGTGGTAAGTTTATTGCAGCCTATATCGTGAGTGATCAGCAGATTGATATTGAAGCCTTGAATAATTTCATCCTCAATGAGAAGCCACCTTATATGGTGCCTGCTGTGACGATGCAGATAGACGCCATCCCATTGAATCAGAATCAAAAGGTGAATAAGAAGGCGTTGCCGAAGCCGGAGAAGAAGGCTGCTGTGGTAGAGGAGAGCAATGTGCCGATGAATGTACTCGAAGAAGAGCTGCATGAGATGATTGCGGGTATTGTGAACAATACGGATTTCGGCATCACCACCATTCTCGGCTATGCCGGACTGACCTCCATCTCGGCCATCAAACTCGCTGTCCAGATGCATAAGAAGTTTGGTATTGAGCTCGATGCCAAGTCGCTGGCGAAGACTGGTACCCTGCAGAGCATTGAGAATGAGATATTAAAATCGTTTATCGAGGAAGGAGGAAGGAGAAAAGAGGAAGGAGAATACTCTGCCGATGCCAACAATTCTCAATTCTTGCGTCCCTTCGGTAGCAAGCGACCAAAGGTCGAGCGCTCAACTCTCAATTCTCAATTGAAGAGCGTTCCGCTCTCTTATGCCCAGACGGGCGTCTATTTCGAGTGCCTGAAGAATCCGACCTCGACGATTTACAATATACCTTATCTGCTCAGCTATCCTGCTGGTATCGAAGCTGGCAAACTGGCAGAAGTAGTGAAACAGGTGGTTGAGGCTCATCCGGAACTGAGCGTTCACTTCGCCACAGAGGGCGATACGATCGTTCAGACCTTAGCCGACAGTCTGCCTGTGGAGGTGCCCATCACGGAGATGAGCGATGAGGCGTTGGCAGCCTATAAGAATGAGTTCGTGCGCCCGTTCAACCTGAATAAAGCACCGCTCTACCGTTTCGAGGTAGTGAAGACCGAAAGTGGGGCGCATCTGCTTTTGGATGTTCATCACCTCGTATTCGACGGTGGTTCTGCCGACCTGCTGATTCGTCAGATAGGCTCGGCACTCGAAGGATCGGCTGTCGAGAATGAAGGCTATACTTATCTCGATTTCGTCAGTGACCAGCAGAAGGCTGAGGAGAGTGATGCCTTCAAAGCCGCCCAGCAGTTCTTTGCAGAGAAGTTGCAGACTTGCGAAGGTGCGAGTGAGATTCCTGCCGACCTGCCCAAGACAGACCAACAGGGCCTTATCGGCGAGGCTGTATGCCCAGCGGATTACGACAAGGCTGCCGCCTTCTGCCGTCAGCAGGAAATCACACCTGCTCACCTCTTCCTCGCAGCCACGAGCTATGTCATCTCGCGTTACACCAACAATCGCGAGGTCTATCTCAGCACCATCAGCAGCGGACGCTCAAACCTGAAAATTGCCGATACGGTGGGTATGTTTGTGAACACCCTCGCCCTGGGACTGAAGATTGACGATGTGACGGTGAGCGAATACTTGAAACAGGTGAGTGAGACCTTTGACGAGACGTTGCGCCATGAGGACTATCCCTTCGCACGTATCGCTACCGACTTTGGCTTCATGCCCGCTATCGCCTACGCCTATCAGGTGGGCGTGCTGTCGCAGTATACGGTCAATGGCCAGCCCATCCAGCAGGAACTGTTGGAGTTGAATGTGCCTAAGTTCAAGATCAATATCAAGATTGAGTCACGTGGCGTAGTCGTGCAGTATGACGATGCCCTCTATTCAGAAGCTTTAGGCAACGCCATTGCTGAGAGTATTGTGGCTGTTGCCGAACGGATTATCGCTCAGCCACAGATGAAGGTCCGCCAACTCTCTATCATCAGCCAGAGACAGGAAGAAGAGCTGTCACATTTGCGTCAGACGGCTACCGGCGATGCTCCCTTCAAGTTCTTCCATGAGTGTATCAGCCATTTCGCACAGACCCAGCCCGACCATGAGGCTTTGGTGGCCATCGATGCGAAGTACACTTACAAGGAGATGGATGAAGTCACGAATGCTATTGCTGCTGCCTTGCGTGAGAAGGGTGTAAAGGAGCGCGATCGCGTGGCTCTGCTGTTGCCGCGTACCAGCAGACTGATTCTCTCGCTCTTTGGTGTACTGAAGGCTGGAGCTGCCTATATCCCTTGCGATCCGGATTATCCCGCAGACCGCATTAAACTGATTCTTGAGGACAGTGAGGCCCGTTATATCATCACGACAGCCGACCGTATGGACAGCGTGCCTGCCGATAAGGCTATCAATGTGGAGGAACTATTGAGTGAAGAATTAAGAACTAAGAGTTATGATTACCTTCAAGACGAGGATAATCCGCAGCAGAGTAATCATAACTCTTCACTCTTCACTCTTAATTCTACACTGACCCCCGACGATCTCGCATACCTCATCTATACCAGCGGCTCAACGGGCCGGCCTAAGGGTGTGATGCTGCGCCATGAGGGTATCTGTAATTACCTCTATGGCCATCCAGCTAATGTCTTTGCCAATGGCGTACTGACGGATGCAGACCGTGTACTCAGTGTGACGACCATCTCCTTTGATGCCGCTCTGCAGGATATCGGTATGGCATATTATAATGGTAAGACGCTGATTGTGGCTACTGAGGAACAGGCTAATAACCCGCTCGACTTGGCTCAACTCATTCAGGAGCAGCATATCAATATGGTGTCGGGTACACCGTCCCGCTGGCAGACCTGGCTCACGAGCGATGATTTCTGCAAGGCCATCTCGCAGGTGAGGATCTGTCGTGCCGGTGGTGAGAAATTCAGCGATGCGCTCCTGCAGCAGATGCGTAGCGTCACCAAGGCCCGCATCTTCAACTGTTATGGTCCTACGGAGATTACCGTCGCCTCGAACAACGCGGAACTGACGAATGCCCAGATGGTTACTGTCGGTAAGCCACAGTTGAATGTCAAGGAGTTTATCGTCGATGCCGATGGCAACGAACTGCCTGCCGGCGTTGTAGGTGAGCTTTATATCGGCGGCCGAGGTGTGGCACGTGGCTATAACAACCTCGATGAGATGACCCGTGAACGTTTTGTAGAGTATCACGGCGTAAGAATCTATAAGTCAGGTGATTATGCAAAGTGGCTGCCAGATGGTAATGTGGTCATCCTCGGACGTACCGACCACCAGATTAAACTGCGTGGCCTGCGTATTGAACTCGGTGAGATTGAGAACGTGATGCTTTCCGTTGAAGGCATGAAGAAGGTGGTGATCATGATTCGCAAGCTGAATGACAAAGAACACCTCTGTGCCTACTACACGGCCGATCATGAGATTGCTCCCGATGCCTTGAAGGCAGAGATCTCTAAGCGCCTGACGCAGTATATGGTGCCTACGGCCTATCTCCAGCTGAAGGAGATGCCAATGACCCCCAATGGCAAGACCGATGTGAAGGCACTGCCAGAGCCACAACTGGCCGTCAGCTCTGCCTATACTGCTCCAGCAAACGATACTGAGCGCACCTTCTGCGATATCTTTGCAGGTATCCTACAGATGGACAAGGTTGGCGCAACTGATAATTTCTTCGAACTCGGTGGTACATCGCTCGTTGTCACCCGTGTCATCATCGAAGCCGATAAGGCGGGATTGCATGTGGCTTATGGCGATGTCTTTGCGAATCCCACACCACGTAAGTTAGCTCAGCTGATTACAGGTGAAACTGTAGGTGATGCCACTGGTGTCACTGACCCTGTTGCCGATTTTGACTATACGGCCATCAACAACCTCTTACAGCGCAATACCTTAGGGTTCTTCCGTTCTGGTGAGCGTCAGCAGTTAGGCAATGTGTTGATAACAGGTGCTACAGGCTATTTAGGTATTCACATCCTTCGTGAACTCATCGATAGTGATGCTCAGAACATCTACTGTCTGGTGCGTGGTAAGACCAAGGAAGCTGCAGAGAGTCGTTTGCGTACGTTACTTTTCTACTACTTCGCAAAATCCTTCAAGGAACTCTTCGGCAACCGCCTGCATATCGTTCTGGGCGACGTGACGCAGGACTTCGATGAGAACCTGAAGGTGAATACTGTTTTCAATTGTGCTGCCATCGTGAAGCACTTCTCCGAAGGCACGGAGATTGAGGATGTGAACATCGGCGGTGCCCAGCGCTGTGTAGATTTCTGTATCAAGACCGGTGCCAAACTCGTCCATATCTCTACGGCAAGTACCCGTGGCCTGTGGGCTGGTGAGATCAAGGACGATGTCTATACTGAGCAGCGCCTCTACATGGGACAGTATCTCGGCAATAAGTACATCTACTCGAAATACATGGCCGAGCGTTTGATTCTCGATGCCGTTGCCCTGCACGGATTGAGTGCGAAGATTATGCGTGTTGGTAACCTCGCCGCCCGCTCTACCGACGGTGAGTTCCAGGCTAACTTCTCCACGAACTCCTTCATGGGACGTATCCGCATCTACAATATGTTGGGTTGCTGTCCGTATGCAATGCGTAATAAGCAGGTGGAGTTCTCACCCATCAATGAAGTATCCCGTGCCATCGTACTGCTGGCTACCACGCCGAAAGATTGCACCGTCTTCCATCCATACAATATCCACGGGCAGTTCCTCGGCGACGTACTCACAGGTTTAACTACTGTTGGACAGGATATCCGCTTCGTAGAACAGGAAGAATTCCAACAGGCGATGGATGTGGCAGGACAAGACCCGCAGAAAGCCAAGCAGATGGCTGCTCTATTGGCCTACAAGGATATGGCCCACGGACAGAAAACGGCCGATGTGAAGCGTGACAATGACTACACCACGCAGGTACTCTATCGTCTGGGCTTTGCCTGGTCACCCACATCTTGGGATTACGTAGAACGCATGCTCACTGCCATCGGCGGCTTTGGCTTCTTTGAGTAAACTCTGTGGTAGTCTGTGGGCTCCACAAGCCGCCGCCAACGGTCTCCTCGCGGGGCGTCCACTTGTCTTTGAGAATTTCATCCACCAGATCGCCGCAGTATTTGACGAAGAATGAGGTGCCGGTAGACACGTGGAGCGTGGTGTTCGATTGGTAGGTGAGGGCTGCGATCTTATCGACTCCCCAGGTGTTGCGCACGCTCTCGAAGTTGCAGTAGGGCACTATCTCATCGCCATCGGAGTGGAAGAAGGTGAAGCCTGTGCCTGGCATGAAGCCGTCGGCTGTCAGCTGATTCTTGGCGAGAGCCTTCTCCAGGGCCTTTAGCTTGTCCCCAGGCACGTCGCCCAGGATGGTGCCGTCACGGAAGTAGGCAATGACACCAGGCTTGAGGCACTGGTCGACGGTGCAGTAGTTGTAGCCTTTGTTGTCCTCGAGTTCAAAGTTGCGCTTATGGCCACTGCCGTCAATGAGGTTGCTCTGGGTGTAGGGCAGGAAACCGTCTTCGCACAGAGCTCTCATGATGAAGCCGCCTTTATCACCATAATCGTATGAGTGTTGGAGCAGTGCTGCCTGGATATTGTTGATATTCAATTCCTTCTTACGGATCATGTCGAAGATGCCGGTAGCATAGAACTTATCGGTGACGAAGTCTTCATATTGGCAGCCGGCTGCCTTCATGTCGGGGTCGGTGTCTACAGCTCCCTTGAGCAGCAAGGAGGGGGCAACGGGCATATAGAGCTTATCCATCTCGATATAGCGCTTCAACGTGGCCAGAGGGTCGTAAGGACCATCGCCACAGACGGCACCCTTCAGGCGGAGTGAGTTGTCGTTGTGCTCCTGGCAATAGCGCAACACACCTGCTGCTACGGCACCGCCTTGCGAATACCCTATGGCACAGCCAGACCAATTGCTGTCCATCTTCGTCACCTCACTCTCAAACCAGCTGAGACCCGCCTTGACGCCCGTAACCACCTGCTCGGCAGTGAGCTCACGGTTGCAGTAGGGGTGAGGAATGTCTGCGGTAGAACCATAACCTTCGTAGTCGGGCATGATAACCAGTGCCTTCTGGCTTAGCGGATTAGCAAACAGAGCCAGCATATTAATCTCGCTAAGACTCGGGAGTTCGCTGAACTTGCTGGGGCATTGGGCGTCACTGGTGATGGTACTATGGCAGCCGATAACCAGCTGATTGGGCGTGAGGCTGCTCCAGAAATAGGGCCATACCACGAGTTCAGAGAGTTCTTTCTGCGTACCATCGGCAGTAATACAGCGATAGTACAGCGTGGCCCAACTGTACATATAGAAAGAACTTGAACCGTCTGCTTGCAGCTTTCTGAGGCCCTCGGCCTCCTCTTTCGTCAGATGAGTGATCTTGATATTCTCAGCCTTGATGTCGTTACTGGCTGTTATCTCGGCCTTCATGTGGCCTGTTGCCACGACCCTGACGTCAGTGACGGTGGGTTGGACATTTCCGGGTATTACAGGTGCCTGCACGTCGATGGGATTGTCTGCTGTACAAGCTGTCAGACTGGCGGCAACCAAGAGATTACCGAGGAAGAAAAAAACAAAACTTTTAATAGCTTTCATAACTTTAATTCATTGATTTATTACTTTTTTCAAATTTCAGCTGCAAAGATACGATGGTATCCAAGCACTTTCCAAACTTTTGGCATTTTTTATCCTGAGATTGTTGCGACAGGAACATAAAAATGCGACAAAATCCACGTACAGGCCCGAAATCTGCCGCATTAGCTTTTTTTTCTTCAAAAATAGATATTAATCCAAAAAAAGTTGTATCTTTGCACCAAAATAAAATCAATAGCTAAAATAGATAATGAACAATCATTTTAATATTAACTTGGAAGGTACAACACTCTATGTTTATTTAGGGTATGAACTGATGACGGATAATGCCCCTATATTGCAGGAAGAACTGAAGAACTATCAGGGACAGGACATCACGAAGATTGTGTACGACGCTACTGACTTGGTATATATCAGCAGTAGTGGTATCCGCGCTATCACTTATGCGTTTCAGAAAATAGGCCATTCTCCTAAGGTTGAGTTTGTAAACTGTGCCCAAGAGATCTATGACACCTTGGATATTGTTGGTATTACCAATTTCATCAGTTTTGTAGAGGATAAGACCAAAAAGCACACGAACGCCAAGGATGCCAAATTGCAGGAAAGGCTTAGCAAACTACATCAGCAGCAACTCGACAATTTTGCTGCCAATAACGACGTCGTGGTTTACAATATGAAATTGGGACAGGAAGAAGACTAAAAACTGAAGAGACAAATCATAAATAACTAAAAATATGGAAGTACAAGCAAAATTACAGATTGGTGACAACAGATCCCAGATTTATTCTAAGCAATACAATGTGGTGAATCTGACTTGTCACTACAGGAGGTTTACAAGTAGCAGCCGTCCTAACACAGATGCCCTGTGTGAGCATATCGCTATGACGCTGGTGGCTCCAGATATGGAGGACCTTTCTCTCTACGACTGGTATATCAGCGGTGAGCCGCTGAATGGGCGCGTGGTGCTGGATCTTTCTGAGGGACAGGCGAGCACGGACGGAAACGGCGTGAACCTGGAGTTTGAAGAAGCCTACTGCTATGCCATCGAGGAGGAATACCAAATCGACGGTAGGATGCGGCGCACGGTAAAACTGAGTATTGTGGCCAACGAGGTGACCTTTGAGAATACTACGTTCAAGAATCCGTATATTAACGATTAATGAGGCAACGACTATGAATAAGAAACGCTTATCTAATCATTTGAAGGCTGTGCTCTTTTCTGACGAGATGCAGGACGGGGGCCAGAATGTGTTGAAGGAAAAGTGCTGCACGGTGGAATATTTCGGTTACCGCTTTGAAAGGAGCCGCAATGATGCCGGATTCCCTTATGGACCCACTAATCCCACATTGTTGTCGTTTACAGTGCGACTCGTAAAGTATGAGGAAGGACTTGTCTATCATCAGCGACTGAAGGAGAACAATCCTTCCGACTATGTATTTCTCTTCAATGCCTCGTTTAACGACCAGCAGAGACTGAAGAGCTACGATAATATATTCATCGTCAACGGCTATGTGACAGACGTGGAGGATGACTTCAGCTCTGGCGATAAGGAATCGAGGCAAATGCTCATCCGCGTGAAGCTGTTTGTAAACTCCATCACCTATAAAGGCAAGATGTCGGACAAGCAACTTGTCATCAATCGCAGTGCAGAGTGAATAGATGAAAAACAAATTTAAATAGTCAAGAAGAAATATGGCAAATTATGTATTAACAATAGACGGCACTACATACAGTTTCCAGTCAGAGCGGGAGATGGGCAACTACAAGCTCAATCTGGAGAAGCTGTCGTATGACAAAGGCATCTACCGCCCCGCAGAGATGAAGGTCACTATGAACGTCAACGTCAGTGGCCAGAATGTGAAAAACAGCGATCTGGTCAGTGCTTTCCACCAGAAAATCGTGAAACTGACGATCGACGATGAGCCGGTGGCCGACGACTATTTTGTGTTCAATGTCAAGCCGATATTCAAGAAGGTATCGAACGAGAGCAATGTGAAGTTGGAACTGACCATCTACAGCCGCGATAAGCTGCTGACTCTCGACAAATACTCGAAAGCCTGGTCGGGCCGAAAACTCGGGACGGACATCTTCACTAACGAAGTGAACAGTTTCAATCTCGGGATCCAGACGTGCAAAAATCTGCAGGTGGTCGAATATAACAAGGGTGGCACCAATGAATTTGTTCAGCCATATCTGGTGCAGTACAACGAGAGTTTCTATGATTTCCTGCGGCGCACGGCCAACCGTTGCGGAGAGTTCCTCTACCACGAGAACGGCCAGTTGCACTTAGGCATGCAGATGACCGACAAGGCTGGGAACAGCGACCCCGACTATGCCCAGATAGCCTCTGAGCGCTATTACGAGAACATTCTGCAAGAGGGAGTGGAGACTTCCGACTACTCCTATAATTACTTCAGCAACAACCGTATCCCGGGAGCTAAAAAAGATGAAGAAGAAAAGAAAGAACCAAGTAAACCAATAAGGCCTTACAGCGATCCCCTGCCCTACGATGACTATCTGCAAGAAACCAAAGAGGAGTTCACGTATTTTTGGGAACAGATGGATTTCTTAAGCAGGAACATCATGTCCGGTCTCATCACGATACTCAATGGAAAAACATTAACGGAAATCGTTTCAAACTGGGGTGTGGCATTTGGTTTCAAGGCTATTGTGGCCAATGCAGCCACGGTTGGTCTGAACGACAAAAACAAAACTATAAACATCGATCCATGGGCTGAAAAGAATGACCAGAAGAATGGGGATAGTTTGGTCAGGCAGTTTGCCACGTATAATGACAAACGGCCTAAGAACGACTTCTGCGGGAAGGATATTAACATGAATGCCGCCTTCTTTGCCCTGATGCGCGAGGCGGAGAAGAAGGTGGGCGAGAATGCCGTCTATCTGGAGTTTGGAGCAGCCGCTCAGAAACTGTCGATAGGCGACAAGATCAAGGTCGACGGCGAGAATTATGTCGTGATAGGCGTGAACGGCAGCTGTGAGTTCATCTACAGCGACGATTCGACGAAGGCTACCTACGAAGAGCATCAGCAGGTGATCGGCGTGAAACTCTATAGCGATGCAGCCATTCCTCCGGCCCTGCCCGACATCGTCGTCCGTGAGTCGCAGCCCCAGTTGGCATTTGTCGTCGACAATTTCGACCCCGAGAAACTAGGCAGGGTGCGCGTCAAGTTTGCCTGGCAGCCCGTGGATGAACCCAATGACAACAAAGATGATGCCTCGCCCTGGATCCGCGTGGCGCTGCCCTTCGCCACAGACGGTGGCGGCATAAAGTTCAAGCTCGAGAAGGGCGACGAGGTGATGGTCAATTTCGAGGGGGGCAACGTGGAGCGTCCGTACGTCTCCGGCTCCCTGCTCTCACCACAAACCAACAAAGCCTGGAGCTGGCTGCCTGACCGCACGATTACGTCGAAAAACGGTCATAACATCACCTTCAACGACAGTGTCGACGGGGCCTCTTTCTTCTATGCCCTTTCTCCCGCACTGAAGTCGCTGAAGAGCTTCATCCCCACTTCCACCTGGGATCCTTGTTTGAGCGATAGTGACATCTGCAGGAGTCTTTCCGGTGGCATGACCATCAGCGACAGATTCGGACTCTATAACATCAACCTCTCAAGCAGCTCGCGCACTGTCACGATACAGTCGTCGGTGGGCGATGTGAAGATCAATGCCCTTACCGGCATCACTATCTCTTCTCCCAATGGCGACGTCAAGATAGAAGGCAAGAACGTGAGTATCGCAGCGAGCAACACGGTGACCATTGAGTCGGGCAAGGCTGTGAAGGACCGTTTCTTCTATGAAGAGGACTGTTATGCGGAGGATGGCCTGAAATGGTATACCCGCTTGGGCCGTTCGAGTTTTGACGCGATAGCTGGCGGAGTCAGAGGGGCTTTAACCCGATCGGTTGGCGTCGTCGTCGATGTGCAGCTGGTACGTTCGTTCTTAGACCTCCTGTTGCGTCCCATCGACGGCACGACAAAGATCAAGTCTTTCACCTTTGTACAGGTAGAGGCAGGCAAGGGCTCAGCCGAGTATCCGAGAGAGGCCAGGAAAGCAGACGACGACGAGCATCTTGCCTTCGAGCTGCATAAAGCTATTAAGGATGCGGCAGCGGCGGCCCTCAGCAAAGTCGAGACCATTCAATCGGCATTCGGTGAGGTATATAGATGCGTTCAGGAATTTAAGAACTACAGCGGGAAGGAAGGTGTCAACAAAAACCAGTCTGTCATCTCACTCGACAGCATCAAGAATGCCTCGTACAAGGAGATTATTGACGTACTGGACATCCAGTGGCCTCAATTAGAAACTGAAGACGACCTGAAGCAACGACAGGAAAATGGTATGAGGAATATCGACAGTGTTAAGCCGAAAGAGGAAGATTTTAAGGATAAGAAGGCCTACGGAGTGGCCATGCTTTCATGGTCGATTCGCAAAAAGGCACTCAAAAAACTGTACGATAGAGCCATAAAGAGTCTCGAGGATATCCAAAAGGACAGAGAATCGTTTGGGGAAGTAGTGGGTAAACTTTCCGTCGCCATTTTTCATCTGTATCAAGCAGTTGCGGTTAATTTCAAGTCGGACATACCAGCAGAAGGAATTCTCGAGGATTATCTCACTCCCATTTTCAACGATATGGCATTTCCAAACCTGACAAATAATATCACGATGGATATGGCGGAGAATGGTGGTTTCGGATGGGCTGACCAGAAGAAGCATTTCATGAGGGCAGCCGTCGCTACGTTACTTACTAACGGGGATCTGCAGAAAAAGGTGAATCACTATAACTTCCTTATGGACCTCAAGCCTGTGGCGATCGGAGACAACCTTCAGGATGAGGTAACTTGGGGAAATCTGGTTCATGACTTGGTGAAGGAAGATTGCCGTAACTGGGTTACGAAAGATCTCCGTAAATATAAGGATTGGGCGTGTAGTACGTATAAGGACATCAAGGATGAGGCTTTCAATCGCAAGCGCTGGGCGGTCGGTGTGAAAGGAAAGATCCTCCTCTCTGATGATTCTCAATCGACCATTTCTTTTAATGATAAAGGTGAAGTCAAGGCAACAGAAAACGTGACGTTCACAGATAAGAATCACAAAAAGATGAGAAAATTCTTGAAGAGTATAGGTACAAACGTATAATAATAAAAGGTAAGAATTATGGCAGAAACAATATTTTCCAACTGGCTGTCGGCCCTGCAGAATCTGCAGTCGAGCGTATCGAAAGACCTTTCCGAGATACGCAAACAGAAGGCCGAGATACAACAACTGAAGGAGGACATCCTCAACGAAGTGGCCAGGGGCAAGTTTATCCGCGACGACGAGCGTATCGTGATTTCAGCCCCAGAGATTGTGATTGGTAACGTGGATGCCAGCGGCATGCTCTATGGCGACGGTGGTACGATTATCATCCGTGGACAGAGGTTAGGCCTGGAGGGAGTCGGTGAGCATGGCAGCGTGGAAACCCGCGCTCCCCTCATCGCCCAGACGGCTATCGGTCCCGGTCCCGACGGCATCGCGGAGCTGGTGCGCGCACAGTCGGCCGTCATCACCCAGGCCAACCACAGCACCCTGCAGGGCAC
>JAEEGL013888360.1_pt1 | contig 12186 bp, 9 predicted proteins | sample 9134231 | NCBI WGS metagenome assembly JAEEGL01 (sample SAMN16246548, study PRJNA631951) | gut metagenome | biome: gut microbiome; feature: rumen; material: fiber-attached | host: Bos | place: Iran: Karaj | collected 2018-10
CATGAATCATAAACTTTTGAATCACGAGTTTTGGAAGGCTATGAGTAAAATTCTCATTGCCTCTATTATCACGGGCATTGTTTCTTATATTCTTACTAAGCTCTTGCCACTTCGTGCCGTTGATAAATCCTTCTTCAGCGTCTTTCCAAAGTTCTGTGCCATCGTTGGTGGTAGCTTAGTCGCTTACATCGTGAGTTGCATGTTGCTAGGCGTAGAAGAGGCCAAACCGCTCGTCAATAAAATTGCAAATATACTCTTCAAGAACGTCAAATAAAAAATCTCCAGTACTTAACTGGAGATTTTTATGCTTTATATAACTATTCGTCGTCAGACTTTTTTGCGCCTTCGATCTTTTCTTCGACGGCTTTCTTGGCTTCCTTAGCACCTTTCTCGACCTTCTCGCCGAGTTCCTTAGCACCTTCTTTGCCTTTCTTGAAAAGCTTGTCGCCAGTTTCCTTGACGTTCTTTACAGCCTTATCGCTGGCTTCCTTAATATCCTTGCGGGTTTCTTTTCCAGACTTTGGTGCGAGCACGACGCCGGCGATTGCACCAGCTGCAGCGCCAAGTAGTGCGCCCAAGAAGAACTTGCCAGCCCCGCCTTTTTTCTCCTCACTCATGAGTTATTCCTCCTATTATTTATCTTTTTTCGCTTTACTGGATTTCTTATCTGCTTCTAGATAAGTCTCCGCAAAGTGTCGAACTAACCCACCGACCGTTGTCATATCGCGAACATTTCCCGCGATGTCATCTGCCTTCTCGGCAATGCCTTGGCCTTGAATCACAATCTTCTTAGCCTCTTTGGTTACACCGAGTAGCTTTATTATCAAAATAATCGAGACGACTAAAAATATAAATAGCGTCACCGACAGTATTATAACTAATATCCAGGCAGGTAATTCCATGAACTATCCCTCCAATTTATTAAATTCTTCGTAAGCTTGGTGATAATTCTTCGGATCGCCAGTCGTGAGCCATTTGCCCTTGCTCTTAACGACGAACACGTCACCAGACTTTGCAAGTTTAGTAATAGCGTCAACGGTCCAGAGCTCATCATCAAGACCAGTATTTTTTGGAACCAAGTGCGCAAATACCTCAGGCGTTAATAGGTAGCGACCATAAGAAGTCAAATTGGATGGAGAATCTTCTGGCTTAGCTGGTTTTTCAACAATATGGCTTAGCGTTTGTTTCTTCTTATCCTTGAGGGCAATCATGCCGTATTTATTCCAGACTTCTTCTGGCATTTCTTGAGCGGTGATAATAGCCTTTGCTTCTGGATGCTTCTTGTAGGCATCAATCAAAGTCTTTACGTCGCCTTGACCAAAGATTAAGTCATCGCTGTACATTGCGATAAATGCCTCATCATCGTTTAGATATGGCTTAGCTGACGCAATTGGTGAGCCGTTCCCGTAAGGGAAAGTTGGATCCTGTTCAATTACGGTAATATTTGCAAGCGAAAGGACTTCGCGGACACTTTCGAAGCGGTCGAGCTTACCTTGGGATTCGAGCTGTTTGTAGATTTTCTCGCATGGATTAGTGAAGAAATCCTCATAAATTGGCTTGCCGTCATGGGTTGCTACGATAATGATATCTTTGATGCCGCCCGCAACACATTCTTCGACTACGTACTGCATAATTGGCTTAGCGCCAAGTGGAATCATCGCTTTTGGAATAGTCTTGGTAATAGGTAGGAAACGACTTGCGAAACCTGCATCGGTAATGACTGCCTTAGTTGGTGTTTTGTATGACATATTTTCTCCTTTTTTATGACAATTTCTTCTTAATTAACTCGTTCACGGTAGCTGGGTTGGCCTTGCCCTTAGACTTCTTCATTACTTGCCCAACTAAGAATCCAATCGCCTTCATTTCGCCATTGCGAACATCGTCTGCTGCCTTGGCACATTCTGGCGCGGCTAAAACTTCATCAATGATTGCCTCAAGTGCTCCTTCGTCATTTTCTTGTAATAGATTCATCTCTTTCGCGAGCACATGTGGTGCTTTGGAAGTGTTCTTTTTATCATACATTTCAAGGAAGACTTCCTTACCAGCCGTAGAAGAAAGCTCTTTCTTCTCGACCATTTCGGAAAGCTCCAAGAGTTCTGGCGCGGTGCCGAGTGCGAAATCTTTATCTAAGTTCTCCTCGGCGAGTAAAATGCTGGAGAACCAGTGTGCAACTCTTGGTGCCAGGGAAGCGTCCTTGTCGCAAACTTCGCTTAGGCGCTGTGCTAATATCGGATAATTCAAAATCGCTTCAAGCTCACTTTCGTCGAGATTCAAAACGCCAAACTTTGAGCGGTATGCATCTGGCATCAATGGCATACTAGCGGCAATTTTATCGACATAGGATTGCTCGAGTATTACTGGCGGCACGTCTGGTTCCGGCATATAGCGGTAATCCTGTGCCTCTTCCTTACTGCGCTGTGGCGTAGTCTTGCCAGTCGCATCACTCCAACCGCGTGTCTCTTGCTTAACCTTCTCGCCCTTTTCGAGTAGTGCTTTTTGGCGCTTATACTCATATTCGACAGCGCGCTCAACGCTGCGGAAGGAGTTCAAATTCTTAATTTCCGCGCGAGTGCCAAGCTTGTCAGTATTGGAAATCGAAATATTCACGTCAAAGCGCATGTTGCCTTGGTACAAGTCACCATTTGTCACGCCAGCATACATCATCAAACGATGCAGCTCTTCGCAGTACATTCGCGCCTGCGCAGCTGAGTGAATGTCTGGCATGGAAACAATTTCAATTAATGGTGTGCCAGCACGGTTTAAGTCAACTAAGGAATAAGTACCAAAATGCGTTAGCTTGCCCGCATCTTCTTCCATATGTGCGTGCTCAATCTTCACGGTTGAACCATCCGGCAAATGAATTTCACCGGCGCCAATAATTGGCTGATACATCTGCGTAATTTGATAGCCTTTTGGCAAATCTGGATAATAATAATGTTTACGATCGAAACGACTCACGAGGTTGATCTTGCAGTTCATTGCAAGGCCTGCTTTTACGGCTTTCTCTACGGCGGCCTTATTCAAGACTGGCAACATGCCTGGCAGTGCATAGTCAATTGGGCTTACGCAAGAGTTCGGCTCTTTATCTACGGCATCATTATCGACGGCACTGAATAGCTTCGTTTTCGTGTTGAGCTGTACGTGACACTCAATTCCAATGGTAATTTTATATTCGCTCATTAAATTGCTCCTAAGTCCTTTAATGCCTGCTTATATGTCTCTAGCGCATGCTGTGCTTGGCGGTATTCTGGATGAAAATCACTCTCGTGTGCAATTTGGTTGCGAAGTTTATGCGCATGCCAGACTGCGTTTAGCTCAGTAAACTTTTCTTTGCCAATTTTCTTGAGGCGATCGCCCATCGTGCGCCCCTGTACGCCCATCTCACAAAGTGCCTTATCGAGTAGTTTATCTCCCTCGATTATCGCCATCGCGTAACTGGCTTCATTTTCTTTCTTTAGTGAATTTTCAATCTTTAAATATGCAATTTGATAATCTTCCTTATTGAAGCTTGGTCCCCGTTTTTTCGATAAGGATATTGCAAGTAATAACAATACACCGACTACCACCACTGCAATTAAAAAGGTGATAAGTGATCGGTCCATTATGCCGCCTCCTCAATGGTCTTGGCAATATTCAGTAGTACCTGATCACTCTTGCGTGGGCCAACTAACTGCACGCCAATTGGTAAGCCCGCCTTCGATTCGCTAGCCGGCACAGAAATAGCTGGTAAACCGGCAAGGCTAGGTAGCACGCTCATCATATCTTCCATATACATCTGCAATGGATCGTTTACTTTTTCGCCCAGTTTGAACGCTGGTGCTGGTGCTACTGCGCAAAGAAGAGCATCGTATTTCTCGAACGCCTCATTATAGGCATTAATGAGCAACGTACGTGCTTTTTGTGCCTTCAAATAATACGCATCAAAGAAGCCGGAGCAGAGTACGAAGTTACCAATCATAATACGGCGTTTGTTTTCTGGCATAAATCCCTCATCGCGCGTCTTTCCGTAAATACTATCAAGGTCAGTTATTTCGGCTGCGCGGTGTCCGTAGCGAATACCGTCATAGCGGCTCAAATTCGAAGATACCTCGGCTGGCTGTACGATATAATAAATCGCCAAACCATATTTCATAATTGGCATTTCAATTTCTTCTACCTTGAAACCAGCTTTTTCCATCTTTTTGGCGTAATCGCGCACGGTCTGTTTCACTTCTTCGTCAACGCCGTCACCTAGGAAATCTTTAATAATGCCAATTTTCTTTTTCTTTGGCTTCGCATCTTCAAGTTCGCGCGTCCAGAAATCATCGAGCGTCGTGGAGTCTTTTGGATCCTTACCCGAAATGATATTCATTATCAAATCCGCGTCTTCAATATTCGTTGTAATGCAGCCCATTACATCTGTAGATGAGGCCATCGCAACGACGCCATAGCGACTAACGGTGCCATAAGTTGGTTTAACGCCATATACACCGTTGTAGCTAGCTGGTTGGCGAATTGATCCGCCCGTATCGGAACCGAGTGCAAAAGGTACAATTCCAAGCGCTACGGCGGCAGCCGAGCCGCCAGAGGAGCCGCCCGCTACACGCGTTTTGTCGTGTGCGTTGAGCGTTGGTCCAAAATAAGAGTTTTCTGTACTAGAGCCATGCGCAAAAGAATCGAGGTTGGTGCGCCCAATCATGATGGCGCCTTCTGCCTCAAGTTTCGCTACGGCGGTCGCTGTAATTGGTGAAGGGAAGTTGTCTAACATTCTCGATGCGGCGGTCGTTACGCCTTCACGGCTCAAATAATTGTCCTTCAAGGCGTATGGCACACCGGCAAGGCGTCCTACTTTCTCGCCGCGAGCAATTTTCTCATCAATTTCGCGTGCACGATCAAGCGCATGCGACTCATTCATCGAAATAAAGCAGTGATATTCTTCGCATTCCTTAGCTCGGTCGAGCGCATCGCGAACTAAATCAACAGCCTTTGTGTATTTATCGGCAATTTTCATAATACTTTTGGCACCTTTATCTGATTATCTTCGCTTTCGACCGTTAAGTTTAGCAAATCTTCGCGATTCGCTTCAAAATCTTCAATTACGTCCTCGCGCCAAACGTTCTGCATATCGAAACACTGATAAGTTGGCTCGACTCCATCTGTATCCAATTCGTCGAGTTGAGAGATATAACCGACGATGTTGTCGAGGTCCTTCATGAGTGGCTCAATCTGGTCTTCGCTGAGCGTGATATTTGACAAATCTGCCAAATGTAAGACATCTTCTCTAGTAATAGCCATAGGTCCATTATAACAGAGAAAGCATTAATCAGATAGAGGGCAAAAAACTCGTTTTCTGCATCTGTCGATTACGGCTAGACTGATAGCGCCAACGATTATTGACGTTATGTTACTAGCCATGATCGCGCCACTATGATCGTCGATTCAGTATAACAATGCTTCCGCCTACGGTCGCAACTACTATGAGGCTGATAAATATAACGGTGTTTTTGATATTTACTCCCGTAAATGGACCTGGTTCCCAATTGGGATCGCGGCGATTAATAGTATTAGTGACAGTTATAGTCTGTATTGCATTCCTGTCGTAGCTAGCGGTATATTCACCCACTGCTAGTTCTTCGATGTGATAAGAATTTTGTTCTGCCGTCTGTAAATCATTAAATATGACTTGTGTGTCTCCGTTGGCAATATCCAATATTTTCGTGTCTACCAATTCATTTCCTTTATAAAGATTAAACGTAATCTCATCTGGCCTTATATTGTAGGCATTATCATAATCGGACCACTCTTTCTTGGCGGTTAAGTCAAATTTCTCCGCCAAGAATACATTTACGATGTTGGAATCTATGCCCGTAATATTGTATATTAGCTCGCCGGTAATGTTGTCAATTGCGTTCCACTCGCTATGTGAGTTATTGTAGGCTAACGACAAAATATTTTCACCATCCGGTGCTTTCATGTCAACTATCACATATGTGTAAAATGACTGCGGTAAAATTGCTGGATTTCCTTCTTGGTCGAGATATTGAAATGCAATTGAACGAACTCTTGTTTTATCGGTTGTATTCTCATCATACTCTTGCCAAGAAGAATCTGTTTTAAGAGAGCCCGCATTGCTATTTTCCGACCAATAAACTTTAACTTTGACCGGATTGCCATAGTTGTCTGTACGCGTTTCGGCGTAGTCTATATTAACACCGTTGAAATTGCCTTGCCAGTGCTCGTTGGCTCCATATTCTTCTTCGAGATGCTCATACACCACAAGATTCGTTACGCGACTTGGACCAGTACGCACGCGTAGTTTGTAGGAATAATCTTCACTATAGCCACTTAATGCTGGGTCGGTATCATATTTTCCGTTATGGTTGGTCAAGACGGAAGTCTGGATATCCTGCTTGGATGAAGTCGCTGAGAGCAGAGAAACATTCGCACTTGCATAGGCCATTATTTCGCTGGTAATACCATCTTCATCGATATCTACGGCGTCGGGATCTTTTTCTCCGTTATCGCTTACTTTTGCGTATACTTGGGAGACGGTATAATCCACATTAACTGTCGTATAAACACTGTTCGAGTAAGTTCTACCTATTTCTATGTAGGAATCTATCGGAACTGCATAATATATGTTTATGGATGGCAGTTCTGCCGTCCTCCCTGGATTGGTTAACGTAGAAAAAGGCTTATCACTAAAATCTATCGTGACGCTTACTCGAGTTCTTCCGGTATTATTCCAGTTCTTTTTTATACTGATCGAAGTATGCTCCTTGGTGTATGCCGCACATTCATCTTTGCTACTAAATAGCAGTTTTGCATCTTTGCCATAGTATTTATCGTATGCGCAATATTGTTCGCCTGCTGAGCTAGCCATGCTTTGCTCAGAACCTGCTTCCATTCCGAACGGCAGCAAATCGTAATAGTTAATCTGTTTTATCCAATCATCTTCACTTAATTGCTCGGCGTTATACTTTATATCGGAGAAAGCTCCGCCTTCGACACTGTCGGAAATACTGCCATCTATCTCAAAGTAGCCATTAAATACTTCGTTGGCTTGATTATATTCTACTAAGCTATCTTTTGAGGTCTTGGTTGTTGATAAATAATGCGTGACTGCGCCCAACTGATGGTATGTCCAATCGGCTGCATCTGTGACCCTATGAATATATGACCCATGGTGACTTATGTCGTACTCTGCGACTATGTCGTGAGCCACATCATTATAACTATCTATCGTTGTCGGATTAAGTAATGTGTCGCCGGACATTTGTTTTATATAACTAAAATTATGTATAGTTCCGTTTCTAGCATAATTCTCACTTTTCAAGATAACACTAGTGCGTATTGGTAGATTCATAAAGCTTTCTTCTACATCGTGTATCACTAAATACCAGGCCTGAATGCCGTCGCTCTCAGTAAAATTTTCATTTATTTGTAAGTAGTCATAAGTTCCATATTCTTCATAATCAATACTGCCTCTACGCCTGACAAATAAAGTCATAGAATATTTCGAACTATCTACCGTCGCGCCATTAGCGTTATCGATGCTTCCACCGATACGGACTATTGATGAAAAATAGTATTTTTCATCTTCTAATATCCCAGAATTCCCATCTTCATCGGAATAATACAAAAGATCGTCGCCTATAATGAGATCGTATTTCGTGCCATTATAGTAAGAATAAGTAGTCAGCATAAATGCGCCCACAGATCCGTTCTCGCTAGTCATATCTTGGTAATAGTATTTAGTCCGAGGAGAGCAATAATTTGGTGGGTATTTTTTAGAGCAATAGTCTTTGTAGAAAGCATTATCTCTAGGCGTATATTGAAAATCAAAATCTTCCAAATAAAGATCAACAGTATCGTCATCGAGTTTTTCTTCTATATCACTATTGCTGTAAGTTCCATATAGTTCTACGGTGTTGGAGATATTCAGAGTGTTAGCGTCCTCATTATATATGGATTTGGGGTAGCCCACGACAATCTCCCTACAGTGATACCTATATACGGAGCAAGGATAGTAATAAACAGAGTTTGGATCAATGTAGGTTCCATATTCCGTAATGTCTACATAACCTTCTTCGTCTTGCGGTATTTCGTTTCCGCCCATGTCGAGTATTCGCAGGCCAGAAGGAAATTTATCGATTATTCGAAATTCTTTTAATCCAACTATATAATTACCCGTCCATGTGCTTGATGGCTCATCTAATCCTATTATTGGGTCTCCGTACTCGTTTAACTCATCTGAGGCACTGCTGAAATTATATTTTACCCAAATATAATCCTCCGGGTTTTCTCCGAGTAAATCGTAGGATGTAAGCTGCAAGGCATCTTTAGTAATCGTGAAATTAGGTTTAGTCCAGATATGAGTAACATGCCTGGAGTAGTTCATGGTGACCCCATTGCTAAAGATGTTTCCATTTAGCCTAGCTCGTTCCGGCGAACCGTCAGATTCCATAAAAGAAGACGTAGTTGTATGCTCGTCGACGAACTCCACGGCATAATCTTCCGAAACTAGAGAGTAGGTTATTTGGATGCTACCCTCTGTATTCGAGTTTTCCTCGATTGGGGTACTATTAACAAAATAGAAATTAGAGACATATGTATAGCTCGAAGAGGTTAAATCCCAATCGTATCCTGATTGTCCATTATAATTAGCTCCAATAGCTACACGGCTGTCGAAAGAATTAAGGCAATAACTTGAGTATTCTTCGCCGATCCTGCAGTTCGCACTAATAGTGCCGTATATGTTTGGAACGATAATCTGTAATTCGCCTGGCTCGTACGTCCTATCAACATTGCTATTCCGATAATTAACTTGTAGAGTTATGGTTTTCACGGGGCGGTCTTCCGGAGCTGAATCTTCGATAGTCCAGTCGATACTTGTTAATGGGTCTTTTCCGTTATTCACGTCATCATCAAAAAGGATTAATTCCAGACTCCAGTCATCCGGATTAAGCTCTGCAAGGGCAGCGTTCGCAAAATTAGCTCTAGCTATCAAAAAACTGGCAGTAGCAATCGTCAAAAAACCAAACAACCCCAAAATCAACTTACCCTTAGAAATACGCCTCCGCGCAAGATTCACTGATTGGTCCTCCAATTATTATCGAATAATTATAAGACCACACTCACTTAGATAAATTATAACATAAGCGTTATGAAGGCGCAAAATTAAATATTGGATAAAGGTTCAATATCTGCGCCGAGTTTCTTTAAGCGGTTGGCAAAATCTTCGTAACCGCGTGCAATCGAGTAAATATTGCGCAAAATTGATTCGCCTGGAGCTGCCAACATGGCTAACATAATCACAACCGCTGGACGCAGTGCTGGCGGCGCCATCATCTCGGCTGGCCGCCAATTAGTTGGCCCATTGATGAAGATGCGATGCGCATCAAGTAGCTCTACTTTTGCGTTCAAATTCGAGAGTTCTGTGCTGTAAATCGCACGGTTTTCAAATACCCAGTCGTGAATCATCGTGCGCCCATTTGCGGTAGCAGCAATCAGTGAGAAGAACGGCAAACTATCGATATTAAGTCCTGGGAACGGCATCGGATGAATCTTGTCAATCGGCGCATGTAGTTCAGATTTCTTCAATACTATATCCACAAGACGTGTCCGTCCATTTGTACTCTTATATTCGTCGCTAATCTTCATCTTCTGGCCCATACTGCGTAGTACTTCAAGCTCAATTTCCAAGAATTCAATCGGCACGCGCTTAATTTCGATTTCGGACTTTGTTGCAATTCCGGCAGCAATAAAGCTAATCGCTTCAATTGGGTCTTCACCTGGCGCATAACTTACGTCTTTATTTATCTCGGCTACGCCGTGGACGGTTACGGTAGTTGTGCCGAGTCCCTCAATCTTCACGCCCAATTTTTCTAGGTAGAAGCAAACATCCTGCACCATATAGTTTGGACTTGCACCCACGATTGTGGTTTTGCCCGGATAAAGCGCAGCTGCCATAATGGCATTTTCGGTTACGGTATCACCACGTTCAATAAGCACAATTTTCTTATCGGCCAACTTTCGCTCTTTCACCTTTGCTAGGTAGAAGCCTGACTCAGATTTGGCGTCCACTTCTAGACCAAATTCTTTTAGGGCATGTAGATGCGGCTCTACCGTACGTGAGCCAAGCGAACAGCCACCAGCATATGGCAAACGGAATTCTTTAGAGTAATGGAGCAGTGGGCCCATCAGCATAATAATGGAGCGTGTGCGCCTTGCGGCTGCCATATTCAGATTTTCAAGTTGCAATCGTTTTGGCGGGTTAATCAATAAGTCGCGATTATCATTAATCCATTTCGTCTCTACGCCAATTGACTCCAGCACTTCAATAATTCGATATACTTCCTCGATGTGCGCTAGATGAATCAAAGTCGTTTTGCCGCGGTTTAATAGGGAAGCGCACAACAAACCTACAGCAGCATTCTTTGAAGTATTTACCGTAACGGATCCATGCAGCTGTTTTCCGCCATGAATGCGGTATCCCATCGTGCTACCGTCGTTCACGGTAACGATTTGCGTGCTCAGCGCGTGGCTAATCTTACTAATAATTTCAAGCGAAGCATTTTGCTTACCATGCTCAATACGGTTAATCGCAGATTGACTGGTGCCAATTTTCTTCGCGAGTTCCGCCTGTGTCATGTCTTGTCTGGAACGTACCATGGCGATCAGTTCGCCAATCTCCACCATATAGTTCGATTGCTTACTCATAATTCAAATATATCATGAAATGCATAAAAACAAGCATTAACCGTATCAAAATCGGACAGCTTTCGACGAATTGTTGTAAAAATAACAAAAAATAGCGTTGGAGAGAACAGATAGAACGCTATATATAGCGTTTTTGGCCAAAAAAATCTCTATCTATAAACGTTGTATTATTTACATTTTCTATAGACAAGCCCCATATATAGCGTTAACATTATAACTACAAACACTACATATGGTGTTTCGGGACAGAAATATTACACAAAATTGATTCAGAACGACGGAGGTAAAAATGTTCAAGTCAATTCGAAAGCGTGATGGAAAAGTAGTCGCTTTCAATCCGGAAAAAATTACAGAAGCAATCGCCAAAGCAGGTAATGCCACTGGCGAATTTGGTCATGATCGTGCCGAAAATATTGCCGAGAAAGTCCTACGCGTAGCACAAGAAGAAATTAAAACTCGTATCCCGAGCGTCGAACAAATTCAGGACATTGTTGAACGCGTCTTAATGGAGTCAGCCTTCAAAAACACCGCTAAGGCCTACATCGAATATCGCGCCGAACGTACTCGCATTCGTGAAGCCAAAAGCAAACTCATGCAGACTTATGGCGTCATTTCCGTTGTCGATTCTTCCGATGATACCACTTCAGTCAAACGCGAAAACGGCAACATTGATGGCGACTGCGCCATGGGTAAAATGCTTCGCTTTGGCTCTGAGGGCTCCAAGGAATATGCTAAGCTCTTGCTCCTAAAGCCAGAATTTGCCGCAGCTCACGACAATGGTGATATTCATATTCACGATCTCGACTTCATGGCTACTGGTACTTTGACTTGCTGCCAAACCGACCCGCTCAAATTCTTTGAACGCGGCTTCAACACTGGTCACGGCTACCTCCGCACACCTCAGTCTATTGGTACTGCTGCCGCTCTCGCCGCCATTATCCTCCAGGCCAACCAGAACGAACAACACGGTGGTCAATCTATCCCGAACTTTGATTATGCTATGGCTCCAAGTGTCAACAAAACTTTCCGCAAGAGCCTTAAAGCTAACCTCGAAAAATACAACGAATTCACCGGCAAAGATCTAAAAATCGAAATTAAAGACGACATCACTCTTGGCGACGACAAGAAACTCAGAAAAGCCAAAGTTCCAGAAACCGTCATCGAAGAAGCTCACAAAGACACTGAGCATCAAACACTCCAAGCTATGGAAGGCTTCGTGCATAACCTCAATACCATGCACAGCCGCGCTGGCGCCCAGGTGCCATTTACCTCCATTAACTTCGGTACAGACACTAGCCCAGAAGGTCGCCTTGTTTCCAAGATGCTCCTTGAGGCTACTATGAACGGCCTCGGTCATCATGAAACGCCAATCTTCCCAATTTCCATTTTCAAGGTTAAGGAAGGTGTTAACTACAATCCAGGTGATCCAAACTACGATCTCTTTAAGCGCTCCATGGAAGTTTCCGCCAAGCGCCTCTTCCCGAA
>JAEEGL014092101.1_pt1 | contig 12186 bp, 13 predicted proteins | sample 9134231 | NCBI WGS metagenome assembly JAEEGL01 (sample SAMN16246548, study PRJNA631951) | gut metagenome | biome: gut microbiome; feature: rumen; material: fiber-attached | host: Bos | place: Iran: Karaj | collected 2018-10
ATGTTACCTCATGAATTATCTAATGGTATATGTTCTTTAAATCCAAATGTTGATAGATTAGCTGTTTCTTGTGTTATGGAATTCGATGGAGCAGGAAAACAAATAGATTATGAAATATTCTTAAGTGTAATTCGTTCTAGAATTCAAATGACTTATAAGAAAGTTAATGATATTTTGGAGAAAAATGTTGTTGCTGAAGGATATGAACCATATGTTAATGATTTAAAAGAAATGGCTGAACTTGCTGATATACTTAGAAAAGCTAAAGTTAAACGTGGATATATTGACTTTGGTGTAGATGAAGCAAAGATATTAGTTGATGAAAAAGGTGTTCCTACTGATGTAGTTCTTAGAGATAGAGGAACGGGAGAAAAATTAATTGAAGACTTTATGATTGCTGCTAATGAATGTGTAGCTACTCATATTTATTTTATGAATCTACCATTTGTATATCGTATTCATGAAACTCCTGAACCTGATAAGATTAGAAGTTTCTTAGGATTTGTTAGTGGGTTAGGATATACTGTTACAGGAAATCTTAATGATATAACTCCTAAAGGAGTTCAAAATATTGTTAATCAATTGGAAGATAAACCTGAATTTAAAATACTATCTTCATTACTTCTTAGAAGTATGAAGAAGGCTATTTATAGTCCTGATAATTTAGGACACTATGGTTTAGCAAGTGACTGTTATACTCATTTTACTTCACCAATTAGACGTTATCCTGATACGACTGTTCACAGATTGCTTCATACATATTTATTTGATGGTAAAGCTGATATGCCAACTGTTCGTAAATGGGAAGAAAAACTTGTATATATAACTGAACATTCAAGTGAGAGAGAAAGAGCTTCTGTTGATTGTGAGCGAGAAGTTGATGATATGAAGATGGCAGAATATATGGAGCAACATATTGGTGAAGAATTCGAAGGTATGATTAGTTCTATTACTAGTTTTGGAATGTTTGTTGAATTAGATAATTTAATAGAGGGATTAGTACCTCTTCGTGATATGGATGATTTCTATCATTTTGATGAGGAACATTTAACCTTGACAGGAGGGAAATCTCATGTAAAATATTCTATTGGCGAAAGAGTTATTGTTAAAGTTGTTCGTGCTAGTAAAGAAGAAAAAACAATTGATTTTGAAGTAGTAAGAAAGGTTGATAATGATGGCAAAAAAGGTAAAGAAAAAGATTAAATTTAAACCATTAATTATTCTTATTATTCTATTATTATTAATTGTTTGGGGAGCAGGTGCATATTTATTACTTAATCGTAATACTGTTAGTTCTAAAAAAGATAATAAAACAATTAATAAAAAGATTGTTGTGCAAAAAGAAGATGTTGATTATGAAGCAAAGATATTTATGGTTGGAGATGCTTTGATTCATTCTGGTGTTTATAATGATGCAAGACAGGGTGATGGAAGCTATGACTTTAAACCAATGCTTCAATATATAAAACCAATTTCTTCAAAGTATGATTTAGCATATTATAATCAAGAAACTATTTTAGGTGGTACAGAATTAGGCTTATCAAGTTATCCTATGTTTAATTCTCCACAGGAAGTAGGGGATGCATTTATTGATGCGGGTTTTAATATGACATCACTAGCAACTAATCATACTATGGATAAGAGAGAGACAGGTGTTTTAAAATCTGTTGAATACTGGAAAAAACATCCTGAAGTGGCAGCTTCTGGACAATGGTCTAGTGAAGAAGATAGAAATGCTGGTATAAGTAAGATATATGAAGTTAATCATATTAAATATGCTTTTATATCTTATACTATTTGGAATAATGGATTACCTACCCCTCCAGGAAAGGATTATCTAAGTAATGAATATAGTCCTGAAAAGGCAACTGCAGATATTCAAATGGTGCGCGATAAAGCTGATTTTGTTATTGTTGCGATGCATTGGGGAACAGAATATTCATGGAAAACAGATTATAAACAAGATGAGATTGCAGCTCATTTATCTAATTTAGGAGTGGACTTAATAATAGGAGCACATCCACATGTTGTTCAAACTGTTGAATATATTAATAATAACAAGACTTTTGTAATATATTCATTGGGTAACTTTATTAGTGATCAAATGGATGTAGATAATTTTACTGGTCTTGCTATGGAAGTTACATTAAGAAAACATATGGGTAAAGATGGTAAAGCAGTTAATACTGTTGTTGATCCAAAGGCAGAACTTATTTATACTGTTACTAATTTTAGTAGAGGTTATAGTACTAATTTTAGGGTAAAACCTTATCCTATGCTTACAGATAGCGAATTACCAAATCATAATAGTTTATATGAAAAGTATAAGGGTGTTGTAAATGAATGCTATCCTAATTTAACATGGGGGCTTACTTGGGAGTGATTATATGGAAATAATTAATAGAAAGGCAAAATTTGATTACTTTATAGAAGAAGAATATGAAGCTGGTATTGTACTTTCTGGTACTGAGATTAAATCTATACGTAATGGGCATTGTAATATTAAAGATTCTTATGGTATTATTCGTAATCATGAGGTCTTTCTATTAAATATGTACATTGGTCAATATAAAGAAGGTAATATATTTAATCATAATGAAACTAGAAGTAGAAAATTATTACTTCATAAAAAGGAAATAAAGAAGTTAGAGAACTATGTAGAAGTTCAAGGGTTAACTTTAGTTCCTTTAAAATTATATTTCAAAGAAAATAATAGATTGAAAGTATTATTAGGAGTCTGTAAAGGTAAAAAGACTTTTGATAAGCGTGAAACTATGAAGGAAAGAGATATAGAAAGAGATGTAAAAAAGAACTTAAAAAGATATTAGAACAATATCTTTTTTTGATTTTATGCTTATTTTATGGTATAATGTATGCACATGGGGCTGATTTGGTTTCGACGGGAATAGTTGAGCATAGATGGCAAGTCGAGTGACTACGTAATAGTCAAAAAAAAATAAATGCAACAAAATTAAAAAATGCTATAGCTAACATGTTTGGTGCAAACCAAGCTGTTGCTTTTGCCTAATAATAGAATAAGGCTAGCTCTTCTTAGTAGTTTTACCTAGAATTACTATAGAGGATCAATTTTATAGGTTATAGCTATCCTATGTCTCTAGGATAGAAAGAATTTTAAGACTAGTATAGTAATTTGGTCGTTAACTACTTGATTATTATGCGAATATAATTAGTTAACTAAGCTTGTAGAAGTTTATGTAGCTCTATTTTCGGACAGGAGTTCGATTCTCCTCAGTTCCACCAATTAGTATTTTAAGCAAACTAAATAGTTTGCTTTTTTTGTGATATAATTAAGATGGAGTGATCATATGAAAATAGAAGAAATACAAGCTAAAGAAGAATTAGAAAAAGGGTATAAAGATGCGGAAGAATTATTAAAAGATACTTCTAAGATGGAAGAAGTATTAAAACAAATGGAAAACAAATTAAAAGTTATTCCTAAAGTTGGGAATACTTTAGCAATGGTTCCTATATTGATTTCATTGGTTAGATCTTATATAAGAGGAGAATATACTACAATACCAATGGGGACAATTATTGCGGTTGTGAGTGCTTTATTATATGTATTAACTCCTATTGATTTAATACCTGATGTAATTGTTGGAGCTGGGTTTGTTGATGATGCTTTAGTTGTTGCTACTTGTTTAAAATTGGTTAAAAGTGATGTTGATGAATATCAAAAATGGAGAAAAGAGAATAATAAGATGTAATTATTGTGTAAACAATGAAAAAATATTTATTTGTTGTTGAAAAGTATGTATATTTTATATTAAAATGTTATATAGGATAGGTGTTTTTAGTTAACACTTTATGTTGTCGTGTTTTGACTTGCTAAAAGAGATGGACTCCTTTTAGTATTACATAGAAAAGAGGTGTGGTCGAGTTAGTCTAATCGACTGTTCATATGGTAAAAATAAGAATGAATTATGATGAAGTTGTTACTCTTGCGGATAATGTTAAATCAGCTGGATTAAGTTTAGAGAGTATTGGTGAATTAGCTACTCCAGATGGAGCATCAACTTTTGGTGGAGAAAACTATTTTAAAGGATTAAAAGATTATGCAACGAAATTAGGTAATAAGGCAACTGGTAATGCTGATGCTGTTAGAGATTATGCTACTACTTTACAAGGTTATAATGGAGATTCTGTAGAGGGTATGGAAACTCCTGATGGTGTATCTGCTCAAAACGCTTCTGGAGGTCCAGGTTCTGCAGGAGCAGCAGCAGGGATTGGAAATCAAGCTAAAAAACTTAAAGATGAAAATTATGAACGTGATAAGAATGCAAGAGATCATGCTGATAGATTACTTAAATCTAATAAGATGTCTGAAAAATCTCATAAGAAAACAAATAAAGTGTTGGATGCTGCAGCTGCTTTAGTTGTTGCTAGAGAACTAAGTCAATTAACTTATGAAAAAACTGTTAATGTTACTGAACAGGCTATGGATTTATTAGAAGCTGGCGTTATGTCAGATGCAACTTATTACAATACTATGGATGTTATTGATAAAGGATTAGCTTTAGTTAAGGCTAAACAATTATCTGATTCTTCTTATTCTAAGGCGTTAGATACAATGAGTAATGCTATGAAAGCATTGAAATCTGGAAAGATGGATGAAAAAACTTACAATAGAGTGGTTAATTCTGTAAGTAATGCAATGGATCAAGTTAAAGCTGGTAAATTAAGTGATGCTGACTTTAGAAGAACTGTTGATACAATTGATAATTGTACTAATCAATTAACATCTGGAAAGATGAATGAGGAAACATATAATAAAACTGTAGGTACTATAGATAATGCAACATCTACTCTTGGAACAGGAAAGATGTCAGATTCTGAATATAGACAAACAATTAGTGCTATTGATGGAGCGGCTGATTTATTAGGCAGCGGAAAGATGGATCAAACTACTTATAGTGAAATGGTTGGTACTCTTGATGGTGCAATTGCTGATTTAGCATCTGGTAAGATGTCTGCTGAAGCATATCAAAGTACTGTTGCTGACTTGAATTATGCTATGTCTAGACTTAATGCAGGAAAGATTACTGTTGATGCTTATAAAGATGCTGTTTCTGCAATTAATCAAGCATATGCTGACTTTAATGCAGGTAAAATAGATGAAGCAACTTATAAGAAAATGCTTCAAGAAGCTATGAGTAAAATAAATGGTACTGAGGAATATACACCACAGCCAGAAGGTGGTGAAGGTGGTAGTGGTTATACACCTGCACCAGATGATCCAACAGGTAGTATTCCTGAGATAGAAGGGCCAGATTCTTCAAAAACAGTTGAAGGATCAAGTATAGGTGGAGCATTAGCTGGAGGAGTTGTAAGCTCTGAAGGAGCTAGTAGCCTTACTGGTGGTGCTGGTTCTATTGGAGGTGCTGTATCTGGATTAAATGGTAGTGGAGATCCTGTAATGAAAGTAATAGATCAAGGTGCTTCACAACTTGTAAATAGTGTATTGCCATTTGGTTCAACAGGATCTGTTGGTCAAAATAATGCTAGTTCAGGTATTATTGCTGCTGCTAGTTTAGTTGCTGGAGGAGCAGCTGCTGGTGGTGGAATCTTTATGGGTAAAAAACTAAGTGTAATAAGATTTACTCCTGAGGATTGGAATGATTTAGATGCAGATTATCAAAAAGTAATTCTTTCACAAATGAAGAAAGTTGGATTCAGCGATGCTGATATTGAGACATTTACTAATTCTAAGTTTAAGATTGCAACTCGTGAATTAAAAGAACACATTAGTAAGATTGAAAAAGCAGTTCAAGCAAACCCAACTTGTGAAGAAGATTTAATTAACTTATATAAATTCTCTATGTTTGATGAGAATTCTAAGGTTGTTGATTACTTGTTATTCATTGTTATGATTATTGATGGTATTAATGCTATTGATGATTACAATATGTATAATGTTATAAATCAAAGTATTGATGATATAGATGATGCTGACTTTGTATATTCTGGTATTTCTATGGAAAATTACTTTGATGATAGTTCTGAAGAAGAAGATGTTATGATTATGAATAATCCTATTGAAACTTCTAGTGATGAACTTGAAGAAGCTGTCTCTCCTAATATGGGAAAAGATTGGCTTAAAGATATTGGTGTAGACGCTTATTAAAAAGTGTAAACATGTTAACAAATTAATGACAATAAATTGACAGTGCATGGTAAAATGCTATAATTATAATAGAAGGGAGATAAGAATATGGTAGCAAATGTGAATACTATGATGACTGACGGAGGTGGCGGTGGAGCTTCTGATAGTTTTATTGTAAATGGAGGAGGACAATCTTTTGAAGAATGTGCAACTTCTTATGCAGCTGTAGCTGAAAAAATGATTGCTTTAATCCAAACAATACTTGAAGATTTTGCTGGAATTGATTGGACTGATGATCAAGGAATTTCTTTTCAAGCAACTGCAGGTAAATTTAAAGATGAATCAGATAAAGTTCCTGATAGATTAAGGAAAAATAGTAAAATTTTAAATGAACTTGCTAGTTCTGCTATGCAATTAAATACAAATGTTCAAAACAGCATTGATAGTGCATATGGTGCATAATAAAAGGAGGTAATAATATGGTAAAAAGTAATGTAGAGGTTGGAAATTTAAATTCTTTTTCAGCTCAAATTGCAAAATTACAAAATGATTTAGATGAATATAAAAAACTATCTGCTCAAGCTGATGTAATTTCTCAAAATGCTGTTACAGCAGCTGGCGGCGCTGGAACTCAAGTTGGTGCGGCTTTAAGTAGCAGTTTCGAACAAGTTAATTCTGATGAAATGAATGGAACAATAGAATCATTAGATAAATTAATATTAGGTACTAAACATATTTCTAAACAAATGTTAGCAGCATATGATGATTTCTTACAAACTGTTAAAAGTGTTAACGCTGATAAGGATTAAGTTTAGTGATTAAGGATGTGATATTATGACTCTTCCAATGGGTGCTGGATTGGGTGGCGGAGCCCCAAAAGATCCTACTACATTAGATGTTGATACAGAAAAATTGAGAGAAAAAGGATCTTTTTTCATTGATAATGCTCCGTTGATAGCTGATAAAATTACTACTATTGGATCTACTGTTGCTTCTGGTGTTGGTCAAGCTTGGACTGATGCTAGTGGTGAGGATTTTACATCGAAATTTGTAGTTTTTAACAAGTGCTTTGAAGATGTAGGTCAAGGAGTAGTCAAGTTAGGTCAACATATGGTAAATTTTGCCGATAAATATGAAAAACCTTTAGAAATTGCAGTAAGTAAAATAGAGGAGTGATGTTATGACTAGTTTAGAAAATCAAGCTATATTGAAAAAAAATATAGGGACAGGGTTAGATAATACTACGGCTACTGTAGCTCAAACTGCTGCATATGTTCTTCCATCTGATGGTGGAGTGTTAAATTTACCTGCTGTTTTGACGAACTCTGTATCTGAAAATTTCGGAAAAGTAATGGAATATGGTACTAAAGCGGATCAAATCGCTGCTCAAAGAATTCAATCTAATTATGATCAATCTTCTTCAGTTTTTATTAATCCAGATGTTATTGATAGGACAATGGCTACTACAGCTGTTGATATAGAAGATCTTTGTACTACTGGTGAAAAGATGGTTGAAGTAAAAGATGAATTAGATTCATTTTGGACTGCACCTGAAGCAGGATTATTTGCAACTTCTTTAGATACTGTTTTAGGTGTAGTAGCTGAGTACTTACAAAGTAATGATAATATTGCACAAAATGCTAAGAATGTTACAACTTTATATAGAGATGAACAAGCTATGCAAAATCTTGCTGCTAGATCTTTGGGTGCTGCTGCTATTGGAGCGGGACAAAGTTCTAGTAGTCTATTTAATGCTAATAGGCAAACTAAATAAATTAAAAATGACATTTTGTCATTTTTTTTGTTTTGTTTTTATGATGTTATGATATACTTAACATGGTGGTTTTATGAAAACAAAAAAAGAGTTGATTTTAAAAAGTATAGGCGCAGCATTTTTAATATCTTTGGGTAATTTTGCTTTACTTAAATTAGGTAGTCCTATAGGACCTGTAATCTTTGCATTCGGGCTTTTAGGGGTTTGTTATTTAGGGCAAAATCTATTTACAGGTAAATGTGGATTTTTAATAGAAGATCATATTAATATTTGGGATTTATTAATAATACTTATTGTTAATTTAATTGCTGGATATATATTTGGTTTAATATATAGATATACTGATAAAGAATTAGTTGATGTAGCTGTTGCGAAAGTTACGAGTTGGGATTTTACTCTAGCTTTCTTTGTTAAAGCTTTCTTGTGTGGAACAATTATGTATATAGCAGTTAAAATGTATCGTGTTGGGACTCCTTTAGGGATAATATTTGGCATACCTTTATTTATCTTTTGTGGATTTCAACACTGTATTGCTAATGTTGTGACAATGGGTGTTGCTAAAGCATTCGATTGGTCTATTATTCTTGCTGTTATTGGTAACTTTGTTGGTTCATTATTTATCTGGTATGTTTCTAAAGATGCTGTATTAAAAACTAAAAAAAGTAAATAGCTCGAATCTTCGAGCTTTTTTGTTGGAGTTTTTTCTTTTTTATATTATAATTTTATTATGAGGTGTATAGATAATGAGAAGTAAGTTTGCTCGTAGGGTAAAAGATTTTAATGGTATGAATCAAATAATGATTGATTTGAAGCCACAAAGATGTGTTAGTGATGTTTATATTAATATGAAGATGGATATGACTAAGCTAATGGATTATTTGGATAAGAAAAAGAAAAATGGAGAACATATTACTTTATTTCATGCTATAGTTACTGCGGTAGGAAAAGTGTTCTATAATAGGCCTTATCTTAACAGATTTGTGCAGGATAGACATATTTTCGAACATAAATATGTAGATATAAGCTTTGTTGCTAAAGTCGCTTTTGATGATACTTCAGAAGAAATGATGATTATTATTCGTGTTGATGAAGATGATACTTTAGAGACTATTAGTAAAAAAATATATGATAAAGTTCATGGTGTTAGAGATACGAAGGGTAAGATTGAGAAGAAGGGTGCTAATAATATAATTGATGTATTAGGACATCTACCAAATATTATTCGTGTTCCTATAGTTGGTTTATTAAAATGGACTGATAAGAAAGGTATCTTACCTGATTCAATATGTGAAGATAACTTATATTATAGTAGTATTATTTTATCTAATTTAGGAACTTTAAAGTCTAATGCAATTTTCCATAATATTACTGATTTTGGTAATGCTAGTGGTTTGGCTACTATTGGTGAGATTAAAGACGAAGAGGTTCTTATTGATGGTAAGAAAGAAATTCGTAAACGTTGTGAATTTGGTATCAACTTAGATGAAAGAATTGCTGATGGTTATTACTTTGTTAAATCTGTTCATATGTTACAATATATATTTGATCATCCTGAATTATTAGAGGATGCTGCTAATACTACAATTGAAATGGATAAAGATTGATAGTTTTATAAAAATATGTTATAATATGTTTCACTTAGGAGGGTTAATATGGATTTAACTAGAAGTTTAAATCAATTAATTAAAAAAGAAAAAGAAAATGGTAACATTGATACAAAAATGATTAGTGATGGACATCATAGTTTTGGTGAATTATATGAACAAAGAGCTATTTTGTTCTGTACTATTTGTAATATGTATCCTGATATATCATGGAAGAGTAAAAAACATTATGATGATAATGATCCTATGTATGAAGGGGATTTTATTGCTGGTATATATACACCAATGGGACAAGCTGCTTTTCATTTAAAAAATAAATATTGGGATAAATTACATGTATCAACTTTAGATAAAGCTCCTAGATATGATGGTTATGATGCTGATGAAGCATTAACTAGAATTGAATCATTAGGAGATCTTGTTGGTGAAATAAGTGAGGAAAAGAGAAGTCAAAGATGATATTAGATATCATCTTTTTTTATACCTAAAAAATGGTCAATTTTTGACTTAATTTTTTATTTGTGGTAGTATATTAACCCATCAGGGAGGAAGTATTTTTATGAAAAATATTGATGGACCCTCGATAAAAAAGGCGTTTCGGGCTTTTTTATTGGTGGTTTTATCATTTATAATGATAATTTGTTACTGTGCATATCGTAATTATGCTACATTCAAAAGTATTAATGTTGTTGTAAAAAAGACAGCTACTGTTGAATATGGTACAGCTAATTATGATGTGAAAAAAATTATAAAAGAGGTTGATGGAGAAGTAGTATCTGTAAAACAAGATATAGATACTAAAGTGTTGGGAGCTCAAGAAGTAATTCTTGAAGTTAAAAAAGATAATATGGTTAAGGAAGTACCTATTATTGTTACAGTAGTTGATTCTGTTGCTCCTACAATTTCACTTAAGAATGAAAAGGTTTCTATTACAGAAGGAGATTCTTATGATTTGAAAGAGAATATTAATTCTGTTGTAGATGAAATAGATGGAGATTTAGGGTATGTTGAAAATGCTCCTGATAATAGTTTAAAATATTATGATATTAAATATGATGGAGATATCAATGCAGTTGGAACTCATGAAATAATAGTTTCTGCTATTGATGGTTCTGGGAATAAAACAGTTCAAAAGTTTACTTTAGAAGTAGAAGAAAAACCAGTTTATTATCCAGTTCAGTATGGTGCTCCTGCTAATCCACAGGGTAATGATGTAGTATCAATTGCTTATTCATTACTTGGAATGCCTTATATGGCTAATTCTGCAGGACCTTATGGTTTTGATTGTAGTGGATTTGTATCATATGTATATTCTTGTGTAGGTAGATCAGTTAGTAGAGGTACTTGGACACAACAATATGAAGGTACAGGAGTTAGTTTTTCTGATATGCAACCTGGAGATGTTATTATCTGGGGATATGCAGAAGGAAGCCCAACTCATTCAGCTTTATATGTAGGTGGAGGACAAATGATTCATGCTGCTAATTATGGAACTGGAGTTATACTTAGTGATGTTAATGGATGGTTAAATGGATCAGGGACTCGAATCCTTACAGTAAGAAGATTTTAAGAGCAAGTAATTGCTCTTTTTATTATTAATAATTTTTATGGCATATTTTTTGTTTTTTTCTTTATTTTATGGTAAATTAATAATGTTGAGGAGGTTTGGTCAATGAATCACTATGTAGAACTTGCATTAAAGAAGGAAAAGAAGCCTGCTTCTTGGGAAAAGATTGTTAGTAGAATAGAAAAAATTAAGTCAGATGAATTAGGTAGAGAAGTTTATTTGAGTGATGAAGAAACTGATGAAGTATTTGATATATTAGAAGATGGTGTTTCTAAATATGAAATATATAAGACTCCTAGTGGTAATTACATAGCTTTTTCAAAGACTTCTTTTAGAAAAGGTAGATTTTTTGGAAATAGAGATGGTGCAGGAAGAGTATCTGTTAATACTTCATATGTTGATAAAAATGGACAATTAGTTATCAATAATGAAAAGTATGAGGTAACTGTTGAGAATGTTAATGGTGCAATTGATGGGGATTTTGTACTTATTGATACAGCAGGACCAAAAGGTAATAAAGTAATTGATGTTTTAGATCGAAATTTAGATTATATACCTGGAGAGGTATATATGGTTGGTAATAGTTACTTTGTTAGGCCTGCTGATAAGAAGAAACAATTACTTACTATTTCCATTAATGGAGAAGCAATTGATGGGCAAAGAGTTGCGGTGTCTTTAGATGAGCAAACTGCTCCTAATTTTTATGTTGGTTCTATAGTTAGAGTGTTTAATCATAAAGATGATCCAAACGAAGATATTCTTTGGGAAGCTTTTAAATTAGGTGTTGATAATGAATTTAGTAACGAATCTTATGAACAATTAGAGCATATTCCTGATACTATTAGAGATGTAGATCGTATTGGTAGAGAAGATTATACTGGACATGAAACATTTACATTAGATGGTATTACAACTAAAGATATGGATGATGCGATTAGTTGTTATATTAATGAAAAAGGTAATTATGTTTTAGGTGTTCATATTACTGATATGGCAACAATTATTCCTTATGGTACTCCTCTTGATAGAGACGGTTTTAGAAAAGGTAATAGTTATTATCCTGGGGGTATTGTTTTACCTAATTATCCTAGAAAGATTTCTAATGGTATTGGGTCTC
>JAEEGL014364910.1_pt1 | contig 12186 bp, 6 predicted proteins | sample 9134231 | NCBI WGS metagenome assembly JAEEGL01 (sample SAMN16246548, study PRJNA631951) | gut metagenome | biome: gut microbiome; feature: rumen; material: fiber-attached | host: Bos | place: Iran: Karaj | collected 2018-10
ACGAACATACTCTTTCCTGCCCCGTTTCTGCCTACGATGGCGATATGCTCGCCTTCCTCCATATAGAAGTTCACGGGTTCCGCCATACTCCACTCAGGCTTCCTCGCCCTCGCATTGATTATCTCTATAGTTCTCATATGAATACAACGGTTATATATTTAACGACAACTATAACAACAAAAACAACATTCGACCTTATGGTCGATAAGGAAAAAGTTGTCCATGTTGTCATAGTTGTCGTTATTAAAAAACATATTATTGTGGTTATTTCTTCTGTTTCGATATTTTGTCTTGGTTTTTGTTCACGAAATCCTTCCAACCCCGGTACTTCACATCACTCTCTGGCTTGCCGGCCTGCATGAAATGGCAGTAGGCCGCAGCAAGAGCATCCGTCGCATCCATAAACTTCGACATCTCCTCATTAGGAATCTTCAGCAATCGTTGCAACATACCTGCCACTTGTTCCTTCGAGGCATTGCCATTACCTGTCAGCGCCATCTTAATCTTCATCGGCGCATATTCATGGATAGGTACCCCATGATGGATGGCAGCAGCGATGGCCACACCTTGGGCACGGCCTAACTTCAGCATCGACTGCACGTTCTTGCCGAAGAACGGTGCCTCGATGGCCATCTCATCAGGCAGGTAACCATCAATGACGCCTGTCACCCGTTCAAAGATATGTCCGAGTTTCAGGTAGCCGTCGGCAAACTTCCGCAGGTCGATGACGCCCATCGTCATCATCTGTGCCTTACCGTCCTTCACCTTCAGTAGCCCGTAGCCCATCAGGTTCGTACCAGGGTCAATGCCCAATATGATCTTCTCCATATCGGGTGCAAAATTACGAATTTAATTTGGATTATGCAAATAATCCTCCGATTTGATAGACCAGCGCACTTGCAATCCACGCAACAATAGTCGTATAGAGTGCAGCGAAGCCAGCCCAGCGCCACGAGCCCGTTTCATTCTTGATGGCAGCGATGGTGGCGATGCAGGGGAAATACAATAATATAAATATAAGGTACGCGTACGCGATAAGCGGACTGATGCCCTCCTGCAGCATGACCTGTCTCAGATGCGTGTATTTCTCGTTATCATCGCTGAACTCTTCGTCGTCGCCGAATGAGTCATCACCAGAGTAGAGCACACCAATCGTTGAGGCCACAATCTCCTTGGCACCGATACCTGCTATCAAACTGACATCGAGTTTCCAATTAAAGCCCTGTGGGGAGAAAATGGGCTCGATGGTCTTACCCATTCGGCCGATATAACTCTGTTCTTGTTGTTGTTCACGGCTGAGGCTTTCATTGTGAGGGAAATAGCCGAGTGCCCAGACGATACAGGAGGCCACGAGAATAATGCCACCCATCTTTTTCAGATATTCCTTGCCTTTCTCCCATGTGTGACGCCATATGGCCTTGGGTGTCGGCCAACGATAGGGTGGGAGCTCCATCACGAAAGGCGTATCCTCACCCTTGATGACTAGCGAAGAGAATATCTTGCTGATGATGACCGACATCAGGATGCCGATGGCGTAGAGCGACAGCAGCACCCACGAACGGTATTGTAGTGAGAAGAACGTGCCGGCAATCATAATATAGATAGGTAGGCGTGCCGAACAACTCATAAACGGCAGGATCATCATCGTGATAATCCTCGACCTTCGGCTTTCGATGGTACGGGTGGCCATCACGGCAGGCACATTACAGCCGAAACCCATGATCAGTGGGATGAATGACTTGCCGTGCAGTCCCATCTTGTGCATCAGTTTGTCCATGATGAAGGCTGCTCGTGCCATATACCCAGAGTCCTCCATCAGCGAGATGAAGAAATAGAGGATAAGGATCTGAGGCAAGAACACAATAACACTTCCTACGCCTCCGATGACACCATCCACGAGCATCGCCTTCAACGGCCCGTCAGGCATCGTCGCGCTGATCTTGTCTCCTAACCAAGCCACACCTTCTTCAATCCAGTCCATCGGGTACTGGCCTAACGAGAAGGTGGTTTCGAACATTACGTAGAGCAACAGGAAGAAAATGGGGAAGCCGAAGTACTTATGTGAGAGTACCCAGTCAATGCGGTGGGTCGTCTTGTAGGTGTCTTCTTTCGTGCCAGTCTTGAATTCAGCCTCTTTCAGGGCACCGTTGATGAAGCCGTACTTGGCATCCATGATGGCGGTTTCAGAATCATCACCAGTCTCTTCTTTCACACGTGTCGAAGCCTTGTCGCGTGAGTTTGTCAGGTTGTGGAAGTCCTTCATACGGTTCTCACCGGCCATGTGCTTGCCTAAGTAGTCGAGCACCTGACTGTCGTGCTCCAGTAATTTGATGGCCAGATATCGGGTAGAGTAGTGCTGGGTGATATGCTCATCGGCCTTCAGGTATTTCTGAATGTGGGCGATACCGTCTTCAATCTCGTGACCGTAGTTGATATGCAGGTGTCGCGAGGCCTTGCTGGTTCCCTCGTACACCTGGATGACGGCCTTGAACAGTTCCTTCACGCCCGTTCCGTTCTTAAATGAAGTTGGAATCATCGGAATACCGAACAGACGACTCAGCGTGTCGATATTTACCTGATCACCGCGTCGTTCAAACTCATCGTACATGTTCAGGGCACAGACCATCCGGATGTTCATGTCCACGAGTTGGGTGGTCAGGTAGAGGTTACGTTCCAGGTTCGAAGCGTCGATCACGTTGATCACTACGTCGGGCATCTTCTCCGTCAGATGCTCTCTCACATAGAGTTCTTCTGGTGAGTAGCAACTCAGTGAATAGGTGCCTGGCAGGTCTGTCAGGTTGAAATCATAGCCGAACATCGAGGCATGGGCCTCGGTGGCATCGACGGTCACACCAGAATAATTACCCACATGACCGTGGGCGCCTGAAGCATAATTGAACAGCGAGGTCTTGCCGCAGTTGGGATTACCCACTAGTGCCACATTGATCGTTCGACGCTCTTTCATTGCCTCGTGCCTGATATAGTCGTCCTCATGAGTGTAGGCTTCTTCTGTAATAGCAAAATGTGTGGCTTCAATGGGTGTGTCGGTTGAAACCACCTCAATGTGGTCGGCCTCCTGATGTCTCAGCGACACCTCATAGCCCATCAGCTTATACTTTACGGGATCTTGCAGGGGGGCATTTAGCAGCACTTCCACCTCCTGTCCCTTGATGAATCCCATTTCGATGATTCTTTTCCGGAATCCACCATGTCCTAACACCTTGACGATAATACCTTTTTCGCCCGTCTTCAGCTCTGATAGTTTCATTTTCTTTTCTACGTAATATGCGCCGCTCGGCTTTGCCGCTTGCTACCACTAGGACGCAAGAATCTGCGGTTCTTTTCTTTTTCTGCTGCAAAGGTACACAAAAAAACTTGCAACTGGGTTGCATCCAGTTGCAAATTTTCTAAAATACCTAAAATGGAGGATGGGGTAGTGCCTATATAACAATTTTTTTCCTTTTTCTTGTTCGTTTCAGAAATAATTCGTATCTTTGCACCCGACAAAGCCAGTCCTTTCGGGGACAAGGCTGGTTAAAGACATTGTGGAATCCAGAGGCCGACGATGCCGTTTGTAGGGTAGGTCAAAGGGAAAAGGCGTTTATTCAAAAACTCCCATGCCTTTTTATGTTTCCATTTGGCAAATGATTATGTAACGCTGAATTCGGGAGTCAGGAGGCACAAAAAACTAAAGACAATGAAACGAATACTACTTGTAGTCATGACTGCTCTCATGCTCACTCCGGCATGGGCAGATGTCGAAATCAATGAGCAGACATTCCCTGATGCGAACTTCCGCAACTACGTAAATTCAATGACCATCGACAAAGACCGTAGCGGTACTTTATCAGATGACGAGATTGCTAGTGTTACAAGTTTGAATTTCAGTAACAGATCGATTACCGATCTGGCTGGTATCCAATACTTCACGGCCTTGACGGAGCTGAAGTGTTATGGCTGCAATCTCACGGCACTCAATTTGTCAAACAACAAGGCTCTGACATCGGTATCGTGCTACAAAAACAATCTCAACGTTGAGGCCATGACTTCTTTCATTGCCAGCCTGCCGACGGTCAGCGAGGGAAAGCTCTATGTTAAATTCACTTCTGCATATGCCGAACACAATCTCTGCACGAGGGATCATGTGGCTGCTGCAAAGGATAAAGGATGGACTGTCTATGACAGCAACAAAAATGAGTATGCCGGTTTAACTGTACTCTGTTCTATCAATGAGACTAATTTCCCAGACGAGACATTCCGCAACTATGTAGCCAGTTCATCCGTAGATGATAATCAAGATGCTATTTTGACCGATGCTGAAATCGGACTGAAAGAAATACGCTTGTCAGGTAAAAACATCACTTCTTTGAAGGGTATAGAATACTTCACAGCGATGACACAATTGTATTGTTATAATAACCAGCTGGCCACTCTCGATTTGTCTAAGAATGAAGCTCTGACGCGCCTTGAATGTTATGGCAACAAAATCCAGGGTGAAGGCATGGATGCTTTCGTAGCCTGTCTTCCGACGGTAGAAGAAGGAAGCATCTATATGATTAATAATCAGAATGAAGGAAATGCATGCACACTCGAACAAATCCGATTGATGAACGAGAAGGGTTGGAGCGTCTTACAAAAAGACTTACAGAAAGAAGGACAACCTTCATATTGGCAGGAAATGTCGGGACTTGAACCTGTGGAAATTAACGAGACCAATTTCCCTGATGAGGCCTTACGGACGGAATTATCCAAGAAAACTTATGATAAGGATGGCGACGGAGTCTTGAGCGGAAATGAATTAAGCACGAAAAAAGAAATTAAGTTATATTATTTAAAAACGCTGTCAGATTTGACAGGTCTGGAGCATTTCGTAAACCTTAAAGAACTTCATATTTATCAAGGGGCATTAACTGCCATAGACACTAGGGGGCTTGTCAATCTTGAATCTTTAGAAATATCTCGCGTAAGCAGTCTGACATCAGTTGACGTAAGCAAGAATGAGAAGCTGACAAGATTAAAAATATACGATGCTGCGAACATTTCATCGCTATCACTTACTCCCACAATTAAAACTTTGATTCTAGACAAAACCCCATTAATTAAGGAATTGAACGTGAAACCATTAACAGACCTACGTCTTTTGACTTTGGGAGGTCTTGGAATTGTAGATTTAGATATTAGTGGATTGAAATCTCTTACCCAACTCTATATAGGTTCAGGTGATGGTCTTAGTACCTTGACCCCACTTAAATCCCTAAATATATCTGATTGTAGTTCTCTTGAGTCCTTTACGTGTAATCATCAATCTATAGAAACATTAGAGATTAATGGTTTGGATGCTTTGACGCATGCATATATACATTATTGCCAAAATCTGACCACCTTGGAGGTGAAAAACTGCGCCATACTCGGACTTCTCGAATGTCAAGGTGAATCAGCTTCAAAGGGCGGCAGTTTGACAAAGTTAGAACTTGAAAACTGTCCTAAACTGGGTTATCTGTATTGTGATAGAAATCTACTGCCAGAGCTTATTCTCGATGGTGTGACAGGTGTAAGAACTTTACATTGTGACAATAACCAACTAATGGAGTTAGATCTCAGCAAGATACCAGCGGGATCTTTGAAATTGAAAAATCAGAAGCCGAATGTCGTTGCTGTGAAGCTGTCGAAGAATGAGGTCGGACTGAATATCACTGACCGTTTCGATGTCAGTAGGGTCTCCAATCTGCGAGCTGTTGGTACAGAACAGACAGCAAAGGAAGTGACGATTGACGGCATCCGCTATTTCGTGTTCTACAATAATGCTGATGTCGCCGAGAACCTGATAGGAGCAGACAATTATTATGACTATGACACGAAACTGCCAGAGGAGGCAAAATTGAGTAATACAAGTGACGCCCCCATACTTCCCGTTACGCTGAATGTAACTGGTGTCACCAAGCATCCGGCTTTCATCAAGCTTGCATCGACTGAAGTAGTGAAGGGTGTCTATGGTAGTGCTGCACCAGCCTCGCCGGGCATCATCCGTTCACAGGACTACGACGGCAAGCTGACCTATAAGTCGAGCAATGAGAAGGTGGTGACTGTAGATGCCGACGGCAAGCTGACCATCGTCGGCGCTGGCAAGGCCACCATCACCATCAGCGGCGCAGAGACCGATTACCGTCTGGCTCCAGAAGACATCAGCTACGAAGTGGACATCGACAAGGCCAAGGTGACGTTCGCCTATGCCGAGGCCAAGCAGGAGATGATTATCCTCGACGAGGTGCCGGAGAATAAGCTTGATATTGGTGTATACGATGGTACGGTGACCTATAAGTCGAGTGACGCAAAGATTGCCACCGTTGATGCCGACGGCAAAGTGACCGTCGTGGCAGCCGGTGTGGTGGCCATTACCGCCAGTGGTGCCGAGACCGCCAATTGCTATGAGGCCACACCCGCTTCCTACGAGTTGACCATCAAAAAGAAGACCTGTACGCTGACACTTTCTGCCGCAGAGGTCAGCGGTGTATATGGGGGCACGGCAACAGCTCCGGAAGTAACTAAGGGTAACGGCTATGACGGCACTCTGGAGTATGAGTCTGGTGACAAGAACGTGGTGACCGTATCTGACGAAGGTGTGCTTACCATCGTAGGAGCCGGAGAGACAATTGTCACCGTCTCAGGCCCAGAGACCGCCTATTGCTATGCTCCGGCCTCCGTCAGCTATACGGTGAAGATTGCCAAGGCCGATGTGGCATTCAGCTTCGCAGAGGAGAGTCAGGAGATGTTCTTCAAGAGAGAAATACCTGCCAACGAACTGGATAAAGGTGTCTATGACGGTACTGTGGTCTATGCCATCAACAATAGTGACATAGCAGAGTTCGATGCAGATGGTCAACTGATAGTGAAGGCTGTTGGTATAGTTACCATTACCGCCAGTGGCGTTGAGACCACTAACTGCAACAAGCCCACTGCAGCCTCGTACACGCTGACCATCAATAAACTCCCAGGAGATGTTAATGAAGACGGAGAGGTGAATGAAACTGACTTCGAGTTGGTGGCAGACTGCATTATGTCTGGTGGCTATGACAAGAAGTACGACCTCAACGATGACAATAAGGTCAACGCTGCCGACCTTGTGGAACTTGCCAACATGGCAAAGATCAAGTAAAGCAACTCAATACAAAAAAGGGCCCGGTGCTTACGATAGCATCGGGCTCGTTTTTTCGTATTGTCGGAAAACACTTTTATAGGGTGAAGGAAAGGCAATTGACTGTTGGGCGCAATTACACATATTTTATATATAAAAGGAGGTTATTAGCAATTGCGCTAATATTTTTCCCTTTTTTCCTTGTTTGTTTAAGAAAAAAGTCGTAACTTTGCCGCAATTAACTCACTAAATTATTAGCTTATGAAAAAAACTATTTTATTTCTACTGATGCTTCTGCCGATGGCAGTGAGCATGTCTGTTCAAGCTGAAGACTTTGAGTCAGGAGGCGTGTATTATCGAACGGCATCTATTGGCGTTTCCGTCGTGAAGGGCGCTGATGCTTATTCTGGCAATGTGGTAATTCCTGCCACAGTGGAGCATAATGGTGCACCCTACGATGTGACTGGTATTGCAGCAGAAGCTTTCAAAGGTAGTATTCATCTGAAATCTGTCACTATCGGAAGTAAAGTGAAGTTCATTGGCTATCGAGCCTTCTATGGCTGTGAGGAGTTGGAAGAGATTGTCATTCCCGACAATGTGACAGAGATTAGTAAAAGAAGTAGTATTTATGATGAGTCAGAGGCTTTCATTGGCTGTTCGAGCCTGACTTCAGCCACGTTAGGGGCCGGTATAACTTCGATGGGTACAGATGTTTTTAAAGGTTGTCAGAACTTGGCTTCTGTAACGATCATGGATGGATGTACTCTTATTAGTGCAAATTGTTTTCAAAATTGTGTAAAGTTGGCGGCTATCGATATTCCGAATAGTGTTACTAAGATTGGCAATAATGCTTTCGAGGGATGCTCCGTACTGAAAACGGCCTCAATGGGAAGTGGTTTGAAAACTATCGGTGTTCAGGCTTTCATGAATTGTGTTCGTTTGCGTAATACTACAATAGGGGCTAATGTTAATACTATTGGGTATCGGGCTTTTGCTTTTTGTACGGATTTGGCAAGCATTGTGATTCCCGACGAAGTGACTACGCTGGAGGAAAGAAGCAATATCTATTCGGAATCAGAGATATTCTTGGGGTGTACGAATCTGGAAGAGGCTACTATCGGTTCTAAGGTGACTAAGATGGGGGCTAATGTGTTTAAGGATTGTTCGATACTCCGGAATGTGACAGTCAAAGAGGGCTGTACAGTGATAGGGGATGGCTGCTTTATGAACTGCCCCAAAATCGCGAATTTCACTATTCCAGCCACTGTGACATTGATTGGTAGTGACGCGTTCAATAGCTGTAAAGGATTGAAGTCGATAAGCATTCCCAACAGCGTGATTTCTATCGGTAACAGTGCTTTTTTTGATTGCGATGTTATGACAAAGGCCGTTATTGGCGATGGCGTAACTTCTATAGGACAGCATGCATTTGAGAGTTGTGACAGACTTGTGACAGTGGAAATGGGCAGTGAAGTCCGTACCATCGGTTACCGGGCATTTGCCTATTGTCCTGAACTGGAAGAGATAACACTGACAGACAATGTGGTTACTTTGGAAAGTAGGTCGAATATCTATGACGAAGCAGAGACTTTCTTGGATTGTACAGCTTTGGCCACAGTGACGATGGGCAAGAAGCTGGCAAACATGGGTACGGGTGTATTTCAGAATTGCTCAAGTCTTAATAAGGTTACGATTAAGGAGGGATGCTCATTGATTGGCGTGGCATGTTTTAAGGACTGTATCAAGTTGGCAAAAATCACTATTCCGAATACCGTTGCTTTGATTGATGCAGAGGCTTTTATGGGCTGTAAAGCTTTAACAAGCATTAATGTACCAAATAGCGTAAATACCATAGGCAATAGCGCTTTTTCTGGCTGTACGGCTATGACAACTGCCACTATTGGTGATGGTGTAACCTCTATCGGACAGCAGGCTTTTGTGAATTGTTCCAAGCTTGCCACCGTTCATATTGGTGAGGAAGTCAGTTCTATCGGCTATCGTGCCTTTGCTTTCTGTCAGGCATTGACAGATATCAACTTGACAGACCGTATCATGTCTTTTGGTCAGCGGTCGAATATTTATGAAGAGTCTGAGACTTTTAGAGAGTGTACCAGTCTGCCCTCGATAGTCCTGGGTAGAAGAGTCTCTGAAATGGGTACAGGTGTTTTCCTGGGCTGTACAAGTCTTAAGACTGTAGAAATCCATGATGGTTGTGAACTGATTGGAACAAGTTGTTTCAGCGGGTGCATAAGTTTGGAAGAAATTACTATTCCAGAGAGTGTTACTAGCATAAAGTACCAAGCATTCTATGGTTGTGAAGGTCTGAAAAAGGCTGTTATCGGCGATGGTGTAATAGATATAGGTACAGAAGCCTTTGAGAATTGTAAGAGTATGACGGAGTGTACTTTAGGTGCAAACGTTAAAACAATTGGTTATCGCGCTTTCAGTGCATGTATAGCCCTTGAGGAAATTGTGATTCCCGACTATGTAACTACTTTTTCTATGAGATCTAACATCTATGATGAAGCAGAGACATTCCGTAACTGCACAGCTCTTACAAAGGTTACGCTCGGCAAACGTATTGCCTCAATGGGAACGGGCGTATTCTCAGGTTGTACCAATATCGCACAAATTGAAATTAAGGATGGTTGTAAGGTGATTGGTGGCAAGTGCTTTAACGGGTGCGACAATATTCAGACTATCGTCAACAACTGTGTGGAACTTCCAGAAACAGCAGCAAATGCTTTCAGTAGTTACACCGCAGCACTTTATGTTCCCGAAGAGTCTTTTGCAACATATCAGACAACGGAACCTTGGAGTAAGTTCAGCACAATTGGTACTATCGAGGGTGGAGTGCCAGAACCTTCCACCACGAAATGCGCTACGCCGACCATAAAATATGCAAATGGCGAGCTGACCTTCGAATGTGCTACTGATGACGTTGAATTTGTCTATGAGATTAAAGATAATGATGTTTCAACAGGTAGCGGTAGTCATGTGGCACTTGCTTGTAGCTATCAGATTAGCGTATATGCCAAGAAAGCAGGTTATGAGAACTCTGATACTGCCACTTATCAGTTAGAGTTAGCAAATAAGTTACCTGGTGACATGGATGGTAATGGCATTTTGAATGCTGCGGATGTGGTATTATTGGTGGATGAAGTCATGAAGGAAGAGAAGAAATAATGGACGTCTCGTTCTTCTCGTATATTATAAAAGGTCAGGGAGTCCCTGGCCTTTTTATATGGCGTATATCGGAATCGTTGTAGCCGTGTAATGGGTTTATGCTTCTGTATCGAAGTAGTTCTCCAGTTCCGTCTTGGCGCTTCCTTCAATGTTAGACAGATCTTTGATTACCACACCTTTTTCGAGAAGGGTGATGCGGGTGGAAATATCGATGGTGTGCTGCAAGTTGTGAGAGGAGATGAGGATTGTGGCTCCAGTCTCCTTATTATAATCGGTGAGCACGTGCTTGAGGATGTTCTGCGACGAGGGGTCGAGGAAGTTGAAAGGCTCGTCGAGGATGACCAGTTGGGGTTTGTTGAAGAGGGCCGCGATGATACCTACCTTTTGCTTGTTACCGGCCGAGAGGTTGCGGATGAGTTTCTTCTGTCCGAAGATCTCTCCAGAGGCGAAACGCTCAAAGGGTTTCAGACGGGCGTCCACTTCCTCCTGACTAAGGTCGCTTATCTTGCCTAAGAAGGCGAAATACTCCTCTGGTGTCAGAAACTCGATGAGGAAACTGTCATCGATATACGCTCCGGTCTTGTCCTTCCAAGATTCTGACTCCGCGGGGTTGATGCCGTCAAGGGTCACTGTGCCTGCATCGGGTTTCAATAGGTCGAGTAGCATACGGAAGAGCGTGGTCTTACCGGCACCGTTATTACCGACCAGTCCCAGAATCTCTCCGTTCTTGATCTCCAACGCCGGGATGTCGCAGGCGACAGTCTCGCCAAACTGCTTCCTAAGGGATTCAATTCTTATCATGAGTTTTGTTTATCAAGAATTATAGAATTTGAGAATTTATTATTGTGTAGAGTCTTTCTCAAGAATTAAGAATTAAAGAATTATGGGATGAATAATTGTCTTCCATCGTTGAATAATTCTCTAATTCTCAAATTCTTGATAATACAGTCTTGATTAGACGATGCCTTTACCGTGGCAATTCTTGAATTTCTTGCCTGAGCCGCATGGACAGGGATCGTTACGTCCGGGCAACTTGTCCTTGATGATCGGTGTACGGGGCTGCTGGGCGCGGGTGTCCTGCTGGGCAGCTGCCTGCTGGTTGCGGTCCACAAGCTGTTCCTCACCGATCTGCTGCTTCGACTCAGTATATTGCTGACGCTGGGTGCGCTGCTCGGGGGCTGCCTCCTGCACCTGTTGCTGCATCTCAGGAATCTGGACACGGGTGAGGATCGAACAGATACGGTTGTACATGTCATTGATCATCGCATCCCACACCTTTGCTGATTCGAGTTTGAAGATCAACAACGGGTCTTTCTGCTCGTAGGAAGCGTTCTGCACGGAGTGCTTCAACTCGTCCAACTGTCTCAGGTTCTCCTTCCACGAGTCATCGATGATATGGAGCAGGATGCTCTTTTCAAACTCCTTCACCACCGACTTCGACTCTGTGTCGTAGGCCTCCTTGAGGTTACATGGGATGTTGAACATACGACGTCCGTCAGTCAGGGGTACCATAATCCTTTCATATATGTGTCCCTGAGCCTCATATACCTGTTTGATGATGGGCTGGGCCACCGTTTGGACACGTTCCGTACGACGGTTGAAGCTCTCAATCACAGCTTGGAAGGCATTCTCGGTGAGTTGCTCACGGGGCTGGTTGATATAGTCGTCGCTGCTGAAGGGCACCTCCATCGACAATACATGCAGGAATTCCTCCTTACAACCCTGATAGTCACCGGAGTTCTCGATGATGTTCACCACACGATCCCAGATGATGTTGGCGATATCCATGCCGATACGTTCTCCCATAAGGGCGTGGCGACGCTTCTCGTAGATGACGGTACGCTGCTTGTTCATTACGTCATCGTACT
>JAEEGL014449109.1_pt1 | contig 12186 bp, 8 predicted proteins | sample 9134231 | NCBI WGS metagenome assembly JAEEGL01 (sample SAMN16246548, study PRJNA631951) | gut metagenome | biome: gut microbiome; feature: rumen; material: fiber-attached | host: Bos | place: Iran: Karaj | collected 2018-10
GACGTAGGCGCTCAGTATGTTCTCGCTCTCGCGCCGGAGCGCGGCGCGGTTGGAAAAGTATATCGTCCCGAGGGTTACCGCCATCAGCGCCAGCAGGGACAGAACGACGGTGAAAACTATTTTTCTTCTCGTTTTATTGAACATCACGGCACCTCAATTCGTAACCTATCCCGCGTATTGCCTTTATCTCGCAGCGCGAGCCGACGAAGGCCAGCTTCTTGCGCGCGAAGGAGGTGTAGACCTCGACGTTGTTGTATTCGGCGTCGCTTTCGTATCCCCACACCTTGAGCGCGATCTGATCGCGCGTCAGGACGCGCCCCTGATTTGAAATAAGATATTCGAGAATGCGCATTTCCTTTTCGCCGAGGCGCACGCTCTTGCCGTTTTCGCAGCGCAGCTCCGCGTTTTTCGTATCGAGGGTTATATCTTCGAACTTAAGGCTTCCGTCGTCAGTCGGAACGTTGCGTCTGCCGAGCGCGCGGAGCCGCGCGAGCAGCTCCTTCGTCAAAAACGGCTTTGTCAGGTAGTCGTCCGCGCCGCTGTCGAGCCCCTCGACCTTGTCGTCGAGTTCGCTTTTGGCGGTCAGCATGAGGATGGGCGTGCGGATACCCGCCCTGCGCGCGCTTTTCGCCACGTCGAAGCCGTTCATTCCCGGCATCATGACGTCGAGCACGATAAGGTCGTAAAGGCCGCCCTCGATCTCGTAAAGCGCGTCCTCGCCGTTTTCGACGGAGGTGACTTCGTATCCCTCCTGGCGAAGTATCTCGCAGAGCGCGCGGTTCATTCTTTTTTCGTCTTCGGCAAGCAGAAGCTTCATGCTTTGTCCCTCCGTTTCACCGTAATAATAGCGGGCGAGGATTGAAGAAAGATTGAAAAAACGCGGTTATATAACGAAAACGGCGCAGTTTACGCCGTTTTGCGTCAATAGGTCATTTTCTTTGCGTCGCGGCGGCCCCTGCGGACGGCGCGGAGCATCTTTATCCTGCTGCGCCCTTTCGGATAGAGTATAAACCGCAGCAGCATATCTCTGAAATTCGCCCACCTGTTGACGGTAGGGGACTTCGCCCTGTACTTCTTCAAAAACCACCTGTAATTTCGCGCGATATAATAGAGTCGGAAGTCGGAGTGTACGGAATAGTATTTCGGCCCGTGGTACTTGTGATCGCCGACGAAACGGTATACGAGGTTATAGAGCTTAACCGGTACGCGTTCGCCGATCTCCTGCACGATATACGTGTCGTTCGCGCGCAGTATGCGGTAGCCCGCCTTCATGAGTCTGTAGTTGAAATCGAAGTCGACCGCGTCGATGAAAAGCTCCTCGTTCCAGCCGCCGATCTCCTTTGCCGCCTTGACGTTCGTCAGCGCGGCGGAGGTGATGCAGCGGTCATAGGTGTGGAAAAACTCGGCCTCGGGCTTCGCGGAGGCAAGGTATTCCTCCGGCTCGCATTTGCCGCGGTGAATGACAAAGGGGCAGATTATGCCGACGTTGCCGAGGCGGAGATAGCGGGAATAGACGTTTATAAGCTCCGGGTCGCAGACGGTATCCTGATCGAGCGTCAGCAGACGGTCGAAGCCGCCTTGGTCGGCGGCGTCAAGCGCGCGGTTGAGAGCGTAGGCGATGCCTTTATTCGCGCCGTTTTTGATAACGGTTACCTTTTCGTTTCCGGCGAAGCGGGACTCGACAGGGGAGAGGTCGTCGGAACCGTTGTCGATGATGAAGAATGCGTCGACGGAGGGGAGGACGTTCTCAACGTTCGCCGCGACTTTGCCGAGGTCGCCGTTGAAGACTACCATCCCTGCGCAGATACGCGTCTGCGCGCGAAGCGACTTCGCGGATTCGGAAAAGCCGCGCTCGGACGGGCGCGCGCCGGTGAAGCAGACGCTCTCCGCGCCGCCTCCTTCGGCGAAGCGGCGCTTCGTTACCGCGTCGAAGCCCTCGCCGCACGAATCGAATGCGTCGGCGTCCGGATGCAGCGCCGCCGCCTGCGCGATGCGGAAAAAGGCGTCGGGCGGGAGCGGGGCGGCGATTTCGGGAACGATAACGTCGTATTTGTTATCTTTCAGTGCGACTTCGAGCGCGTCGCCGTGGTCAAAGAGGTCAAAATCCCTATAAGTCTGGGCAAGGACGGATCTGCGGGTCTTTTTCGGTTCGGCGCAGTCGGAGGCGATAACGGCGCAAAGACGCAGCGGCTTTCCGAATGAAAAGCCGCCCTGCGCTTTGAGCGCGATATTGCGATATGCCGCCTCGCGTCGTTTGCCGTTCATAAATCAGACCTTCAGTATCGTCTTGATATCGTCGCAAATACGGGCGAACGGAAGCTCGTCGCTGACGTATTCGCCGTTTACGCAGGGGACGAAGTCCGTTTCCCTGTACGCGGATGTTATGGAATACAGCGTTTCGCCGATGCATTCGGGGGTCATGGATTTCAGAGTGACTATGTTTTCGTTGAAGCCGGAAAGGTCCTTGTTCGCGAAGCGGTTGGTGACCGTCTTCACGCCGAACGTGGACATTTCAAGCGGCGGATAGCTCGGATGCGGCGAGACCATAAGCGAAAGCCCGACGTAGCATTCCTTCATCAGTTCGGCGTAGTCTTCGATGGAGAGCTTGCCGACCGAAACGAGCTGGCAGCCGACGCCGACTGTGACCGGCTGGTGCTGTTCGCCCGCGGAAACGAGCTGCCACTCGGCAGCGTCGTCCGCGAGGACGCACCATTTGCGCAGGCCTTCCGCCACGAGCTCTATGCAGTTACGCGGAGTGGACGGTCTGCCGTAAACGATCATCTTTTTCTGTTTTTTGACGGGTTTTCCGTCGAGCAGGGAACGCTTCAGGGCGGCATTCAGTGTCGGCTTGAAGTATCCGGAATAGAGGAACGAATAGCCGTTATCGGCCATATAGTCGTTCAGCTCTTTGCTGTTTATAACGGCGATCGTCGGAACGGGCGAGTGATACGTTTCCTCCGCGAGCGCGCATTGCGACGACCAGGGGTAGAAATAAGGCTCGTAGTCCTGGATAAAATAGATCATCGGGTTGACTTCTGTTCCGTAGATTTCCGCTTGCGCCTTAATCATATTCGCGCAGTTGTGCGCGGTCCACCAGATCGTGGAGATGAAGATATCGTTTTTGCCGACGGGTATCGTCTTTCCGGCGCGGTCGCTGAATGAGACGACCTGCTTCGGCGCGACGGAGTCGGAGCCGCTGTCGACTATCTCAAAGTCGGGACGGTTCTCGATGAACTTCGGCAGCGTGGGCGCGTCGGTGGTGATTATGCGGCACTTGACGCCGAGCGTTTCGGTCAGCGCGTCAAAGAATTTCAGCGCCGTGGAGATCCCGCCGAATACGTGTATCGGATTCAAGCTCGTCGTGACGAGGTTGATACGGACTTCGTCTCCGAGCGCGTCGAGTTTTCTCGGCACGAGCGGCGTCAGCTCCGGAAGCGACGGGTTGAAAAACATGCGCTTGTATTTTCTGCCGATAAAGGACGCTATCTTTTGAATACCCATTGTTGTCTCCTTTTCATATCGCCGCTCTCGGAGTGGTGCTGAAGCCGTCGAGGTTGCGGTTATAGAAGGGGTCGCGGCCGTCGCGGAACTCCTCGTAGACCTTGTCGGAGAGCAGGAAGTCTATCTTCGGGATATCCGTCGCGTCGCGCGTTTTTGATTCGTAGTGGCAGAGGCGGACGTTCGCGTCGTAGAGGACGGGGAGCCCCGCCTTGTAAAGCTTGACGCAGATCTCGACGTCGCTTCCGCAAACGATGAAGTTCTCGTTGAAGCCGCCGACTTTGTTGAAATTTCCGCGCGAAACCGCCATGCAGGCGCCGGTTACGGCGAGCACGTCGCGGCTGATCATAGGCGAAACGAAGCCGTGACCGAAATGCTCGGTCGGCATCGCCTTGAAGACGTGATCCGCCCAGTGGTTCATTCCCACGACGACGCCGGCGTGCTGGATCGTGCCGTCTTCATAGAGGAGCAGCGCGCCTACCGCGCCGACGTCGGGGCGCAGGGCGTTCTCGGCGAGGCGCTCGAGCCAGTCGGGCGTGATGACGTAGGTGTCGTTGTTGAGGAAGACGAATACGTCTCCGTGCGCGTGGCGCACGCCGAAGTTGTTGATCTTCGACCAGTTGAAGGGGAATTCCGCGCGTATGATCCTCACGCGGCCGTCGCGCTTCCGCAGCTCGTCAAAGCAGGCGAACGCGTCCGGCGAGTCGGAGTTGTTATCAAGGATCAGTATTTCGTAATTCTTATAAGTGCTCTTCTCGAGGATGCTGCCGACGCAGCGTCGGACGTAGTCCGCGCCGTTCTTCGTTGGTATGATTATCGAGACGAGCGGCTCGTCTTTCAGCAGGTCGAATCGAGCGTCGTAGACGAAAAGATATTCGCTGTCCTCCGCGTGCGCGTATTCGCCGTATCGGCGTTTAAGGTGTGCGTCGAGCGCGGTTTTTCCCGCGTCGTGCGCGTACGGCTTCGAGTCGGGGTTGACGGAGGTCGAAGTGGCGGTCTCGCGCCATGAGTAAAGCACGTCGCTGATGTGCGCGATGCGGTCGGTATGCTCGGTGAAGCGGAGCATAAGGTCGTAGTCCTGCGCGCCGGAGTGCTTGTCGGAAAGACCGCCGGCCTTGTCGAACAGTTCGCTCTTGAAAACGAGGAAGTGACAGATATACATCTGCGAATACAGCAGATCGCGGTTGAAGTCCGGCTTGAAGAAGGGGAGACGGCGCTTGCCGTTCTCGTCGATCTTGTCCTCGTCGCTGTATACGACGTCCGCGCCGGTCGACTTGATGACGTCGTAGTTGGACTTAAGAGCGTGTGGGGCAATGACGTCGTCGTGGTCGAGCAGGGCGAGGTAGTCGCCGTTCGCCATCCTGCGCGCCTCGTTGGTGTTGCCGGAGATACCGAGGTTCTTCTCAAGCCGCTGGTATTTCACGCGCTGATCCCTGCGTACGTATCCCTCCGCAATAGTGCGGACATAGCTGTGTTTATCATCGCTCGCGTCAGCGAGACAAAGCTCCCAGTTGGCATACGTTTGCGCCGTGACGGATTCGATCATTTCGCGCAACATCTTTTTGTCGGTGTTGTAGAGAGGAACAAGTATGCTGAATTTAACGTCGCCGTCGAAGGGTTCGAGCGAAGGCTTGTGAAGACTCAGCCATTTATCATAGCGGCTTTCTTCCGTTTGACTGCAGTGAAAAAGCTTCTTGAAGAACGATCTGACGCGTAAAGGCACGCAGCGTCTCCGCAGAATGAGAAGGCGGTTTTTTACACGCTTTCCGAACGCGGGGCGCGACCGTGCGGAAGCCGCGCTCGTTACCGAAAGTTCCGCAATGGTTGCGTCTTTTTCTCTGACACATTCTTCGAGCCTTGTTATGTTGCCTTCGAGCTTTTTGACGTACGCATCAAGCGTTGCGTTGTCGTAGCGCAGTTCGTTCAGTACGGCGCCGATTTTTTTGTTATACGAGTACGTGTGTGAATTAAGATAATCCACCGTGAAGGCTTCGTTGACCTCGTGAAGGAATTCGTCGTCATCGCGTGCGAACTTCGCGCACGCTTCGCTGTCGAATCCATATTCCTCAATAAGTTCTGCAAAAAGCGGTTCGGCCGGCGCTTTGCTGAAAAAGTGAGTCAGAGCACGGTAAAGCGTGAAGCGCGGATCAGCATTCTCCTCCGCCCACTCCTGGTCGAAGAAAGCGAGCTCGTCGTCAATGAGGAAGGAGTTTGAGAGGTTCATATCAATGAACGTCTTTTCCGCTCTGAGCGAACCGTCCGGCCTCTGCGTTGCGGGAGAGCTCTTTTCTATAGCGTCAGAGAGCTTGCGGAATATGGCGCGAACGCCGTCCTTGTCTCCTTTTGCAAGTAGATCTAAAGCGAGATTGTCAGCGGTGGGAGCGTCTATGTAGGGCGAAATACAGCTTACGCCGTCGTATTTATGCGGTATGATGTTTATGCCGTGTGCTTTGAGGAACAAATGGTTTGCGTCGAGCGTGGCTATGTGAGCCGCCGCTTCCGGTCGCATCGGGAATTTTACGACTTTGCCGTCGGAGCGGATGACTGTACCGACTGAGTATTTTGCCTTTCTGTCAGTAGAAAGCACCGCGAACGAGACCTCGTTTTCCGGCAGTTTCGCGGCTGAGGTTTCCACGAAGAAAGAGTTGGAGAAGAAGGGGAAGACGCCTTCTGAGGCGACGTCGGGCAGCACCCTGCGCTCGTTAGCGGTGAAGTATTCGTTGTTTAGATAAAACTCGCGTCCCGCCTGCGAAGACTTGGGCGGCAGATGCCTATCGGTGTAAATGACGTTCGGGAGTTTGTAGTCGGGGTAGGGGTAGTAGAAATTCGAGCTCGTGAAACCCGCTCCGGCAAGCAGTTCGGTCAGCTCGCGCTTGCCGAAGGTCCTGGCGTGAGTTATGCCTTCGTAGCCGTCGATGCCGTCCATAGCGTGACCGGTGTGATCCTCCTCCGCGCCGCACCAATACTTGAGTCCGAAGCGGTTTTCGATTGCGATAAGAAGGCGACCGTCGGGTTTCAGCAGCGCACGGAGTTTACGCAGGAACGCGTTGAAGGGGTCGGGCGCATCGGTGAAGGCGCAGGCGTATTCGAGCACGCCTATCAGCGTGATGTAATCGAATTTCTCTTCAAAAACGACGTCGTTGAGGTTGCCGACGATTACTTTGAGGTTGTCGCGGTCTTTGTGACGCGCAAAAAGCCCCTCTGCGCGGTTTTTGGAAAGCTCCACCGAGGTGACGGAGGCGCACTTGTCGCAGAGCGCTCCTGTGACCGCGCCGAAGCCGCCGCCTATCTCAAGGACGGACGCGCCGGGCTTGAAGGGGTACCAGTTGAGTATGTTTTCGCGTATCGGGGTAAGATGATAGAAGCACGCCCAGCGCGTGTCGTATTCCAGTGCGGCGGACGGGTCGGCGGGATCGGCGCCTATGTGCGCGAGCACGGTCTTCTCGATCTCACCGTCGGAATAAAGATCGCTGCCGGAGTAATATGTGTAATCTATCGTTGCCATCAAGCGTTCCTCCTGATCGTGAATTCCGTTTTCAGATCGAGTATGCCGGGCGAAGGTCTGTCGGAGGTGATATCGACGAAAATAGCGTCGTAGTGCCTGTCGAGTATCTCCAGCTCGCCGTTGTCAAGACGCTTGACGCAGCCGAAGGAGAGGGAATACTTGTCTATCGCGAGCGGCACACTCTGGCGGAGCTCCACCGTCGCGGTCTCGCCCGCCTCGAAGCGTCCCGTGGCGACCTTGTAAAGCTCGGTGTTCGCGCCGGCGACCTCTACACCCTTGAAGGTTTTAATCGAGACCGCGAAGATCGGGTCGTCTACCGCCTCGTTGAATCTGACTTTGAATATGATGCGGACGGGATCGGTGTTGTTCATGACGGAAAGCGGTCTATCGCCGTCGTCGTAGACGCCGTAGTCGACGATGTCGGCCTTGCCGTCGCCGTAGACGAGCAGTTTTTCGTTCTGCTCGAAGGAGTCGGCCATCTTGCCGCCCGTCTTTTCGCCGGACTTCTGCGGCTCCGCCTTGTTCTGCGTCATATCGACGCCGCTCATCAGCTTCTTATAGCGCTCGACGCCTTCCTTCGCGTCGCCGTCGAAGATGCACTTTCCCTGCTGCAGTATCATTACGCGGGAGCAGTTGGTGAGGATGTCGTTGACGTTGTGCGAAACAAACAGTATCGTCTTTTTGCGCTCCTTGAACTGCTCGAACTTCTTGAAGCACTTCATCTGGAACGCCATATCGCCGACTGAAAGCACCTCGTCGACGATGAGTATATCGGGGTCGACGTTTATCGCGCAGGCGAAGGCGAGGCGGGCGAACATACCGCTCGAATACGTCTTCACCGGTTGGGAAAGGTGGTCGCCGATATCGGCAAAGTCGATTATTTCCTGCTCACGCGCCTTGATCTCGGCGTTCGTTAGGCCGAAGATCTGACCGTGCTGGTATATATTTTCGTAACCGGTAAGTTCCGGGTTGAACGCTGTGCCGAGCTCAAGCAGGGAGCTGACGCGGCCGTTGATCTTTATGCTGCCTTCAGTCGGGGAAACGACGCCGGTTATCATCTTCAGCAGCGTGGACTTGCCCGCGCCGTTGCATCCGAGGATACCCACCGATTCGCCCGCATAAACGTCGAAGCTTATATCGTTGACGGCGGTGAAAAGCGTATGTCTGTTCTTCTTCGGGAACATTGCCTCAACGATGATATCCTTCTTGCGGGCGAAGACCTTGTAACGCTTGCTGAGGTTCTTTATGCTGATTATAGGTTCCATATCCGCACCCCCTTAAAGCACGTCGGCAAAGTCTTTTTTGTTTTTGTTGAAGACGTAGTTGCCGTAAAGGAAAACGAGTATGGTTATTACCCAGAAGCCGAGGGTATAAAGCCCGTATTTAGCTGTGATTATGGGCAAATAATCCGCCGTGAAGGCCTGGCGGAAGCCGTAGACGAGATATGTGAACGGCGAGAAGCGCAGTATTTGCCCGAGTATCGGAACCTGCGCGTCGAGGATCTTGATATCCCAGAGTATCGCGGAAAACCAGAATATAATCTGGATGAAGATGTTGATGACCGCCATCACGTCCGCGACCTTCGTCGCAAGCGCGGAGGTCAGCCGCGTCAGCGCCGTGAGGAATATGAACGCCGCGATGATGATATAAAACGCGAGGAGCACATTCGGGAAAAGCGGTATACCGAGTACGATCCCGTAGACCGCGCATATCGTCCCGGCGATGCCGAAGACCACGAGCGCGACTATCCCGTTTGAAAGCAGTGTGAACACCGGGATAACGTCGACGTTGAATACCGTCTTTTTAACGAGATATGAATAGGTGCGTATTGAGGTCGTGGCGCTCGTTAGGCCGTCGCTGATGAAAAGCCACATCGAGAAACCGCTTAAAAACCAGACGATAAAGGGTATCTGCAGTCCGGACGGGGTGATGATGTCGCCGCTTTTCAGAACGTAGTTGAATATGACGTAGTATATCGTCATAAAAACGAGAGGTACAGCGAAGCCCCACACCGTTCCGAGCGACATGCTGGAGAACTTGTTGCGGAAGTCGTTGCGGCTCATCTGCCATATGAGTCTGCGGTTTTTGATAATGTTTTTTATAAAATCCATTTTACATTCCCGTTCCGTTATTCCCGACGCCGTTTCGAGCGTCACGCCATTATATTACTAATGAAAGAAAAAGTCAAGCGCTTCAAACGGACAGGGCGGAACGCCTTGCCCGTTTGTTTTTGCGTTATCAGAAGCGGATCTTTTCGGCGATATACTTTGCAGCCTCGCTCATCGGGATACGAACCTGCTCCATGGTATCGCGGTCGCGGGCGGTAACGCAGCCGTCCTGCTCGCTCTCGAAGTCGTAGGTGAAGCAGACGGGCGTGCCGATCTCGTCCTCGCGGCGATAGCGCTTGCCGATGGAGCCGGCGTCGTCGAAGTCGACGTTGAATTCGCTCTTCAGCGTGCGGTAGAAGGCGAGGGCGCCTTCGTTGAGTTTCTTGGAGAGGGGCAGCACCGCCGCCTTGAAAGGCGCGATCGCCGGATGCAGGCGGAGCACGACGCGGACGTCGCCTTCGCCGACGGTCTCCTCGTCATACGCTTCGATCATCAGCGCGAGCGTGACTCTGTCCGCGCCGAGCGACGGCTCGATGACGTAAGGCATGTATTTCTCGTTCGTTTCGGGGTCGAAGTATTCAAGCGGCTCTCCGGAATGCTCGCTGTGCTGCCGCAGGTCGAAGTCGGTGCGGTCGGCGATGCCCCAGAGCTCGCCCCAGCCGAAGGGGAAGAGGTACTCGAAGTCGGTGGTCGCCTTGGAGTAGTGCGACAGCTCCTTCTGCTCGTGCTGGCGGAGCTTGAGGTTTTCCGGCTTCATGCCGAGGGAGTAGAGGAAGTCGCGGCAGTAGCCCTCCCAGTAGTCGAACCATTCAAGGTCGGTGCCGGGCTTGCAGAAGAACTCCAGCTCCATCTGCTCGAACTCGCGGATGCGGAAGATGAAGTTGCCGGGGGTGATCTCGTTGCGGAAGGACTTGCCTATCTGGCCGACGCCGAAGGGGATCTTGCGGCGTGTCGTGCGCTGGATGTTCTTGAAGTTGACGAAGATGCCCTGCGCGGTCTCGGGGCGGAGGAAGAGCTCGCTCTTGCTGTCCTCGGTAACGCCCTGAAAGGTCTTGAACATAAGGTTGAACTTGCGGATATCGGTGAACTCCTTGCCGCCGCAGGCGGGGCAGGTGATGCCGTTGTCGCGGATGTAGGCCATCATTTCCTCAAAGCTCATGCCGTTCGGGTTTCCGCCGGCGGCCTCGATAAGCTGATCCGCGCGGTGGCGCGCCTTGCAGCTCTTGCAGTCGGTAAGCGGGTCGGAGAAGCCGCCGACGTGACCGGAGGCGACCCAGACCTGAGGATTCATAAGTATCGCGCTGTCGAGGCCGACGTTCGTCTCGGATTCGGTGACGAACTTCTTCCACCACGCGCGCTTGATGTTGTTTTTCAGCTCGACGCCGAGCGGGCCGTAGTCCCAGGCGTTAGCCAGACCGCCGTAGATTTCGGAGCCGGGGTATACGAAGCCTCTGTTTTTGCAGAGGGCGACTATTTTTTCCATCGTTTTTTCGGTGTTGTTCACGGTAATATCTCCTTTATAATTATTATCTGTTCGGATTATACTATCTTGCGGCGCAGCTCGACCGCGACTCCGCCGATGACGAGGGGAAGGGCGGCTATCTCGCGCTCGGAAAAATAGAGCGTGCGGTACGCCTGGTTGTTCGGTTTCAGCGTGACCGAACGGTTGAAGTCGAGGAAGACCTTTTTCAGAGTGCCTTCCTGCTGACCGATGAAGACGAAGGCGTCCTGCCCGTTGCTGCAGACGGTCTGACGGCGGATGATAACGACGTCGCCGTCGAGATAGCGGGGCGCCATGGAATCTCCGCGCATGAGGATGCCGTAATATTCTCCGTTCCAGTCCTCGGGAATATCGAGCGTCTGTATGACCTCCGCGTTGCCGGAGGCAAACTGCGCAGCGTTCAGCGAGGAATAGACCTTGATATATCTCGTCGGCTCCGGCGGAGGCGGCGCCTGCACCGGCGGCTGGACGAAAACGAGCTGCGCGCCCGCTTCGGGCAGCACTCCCGGCGGAGTGCCCTTCGGAACGTCTCTTCCGAGCACGTAATCTATGCTGACGCCGAAAAGATCGGCGAGCAGGATCTGCTTTGCCGTATCGGGAAGAGCCCTTCCGCATTCCCAGTAGGAAACCGCGGACTGGTCGACCATCAGTTTTTCGGCAAGCGCCTTCTGCGTCAGCTTATTCTGCTTGCGCAGTTCGCATATTCTGTTCATCGTTCGCCTCCCAATTAAGGACAATAACACATAATGACACTGATAATCATTATTATACCCATTATATGAGTCAACTTCATATTTGTAAAGGGTTTTTCTGAAAATAATTCATAATATGAACGAAATTCATACAAAAAGCGGGTTTTGATGTGTTATAATCGGGGAGAAAGAGCAAAAACCGTCGAATTGTCAACATAAAAACGTACGTTTGACAAACAATCGGTTATTTTATAAGAAATACGCGCCGTTTGCGGCTTTTTATACCGGAGGTATGTGATGGAGCTTGATATTCTGCAGTTTATTCAGAAGATAGGCCGTGATTTTTTCGACTTCTTCTTCGGCGTTTTCTCACCGCTCGGCGGCACGGCCGTAGTCGCGGCTTTTGTTCCGATTATTTACTGGTGCTTTGACAAGGCGACGGGGGAGGAAATTGCGCTCGACGTTTTCTCCGGCTGCTACGTTAATTCTCTGCTGAAGGGAATAATCGCGAGAGCGCGTCCGGTCGCGACTCACGAGAACGAGCTGCGCAGGGGTAAATACGATTACATTTACGACTCGCAGCTGCACGACGGGGAGTATCTCGCCGAATCCTTCCCGAGCGGACACTCGCAGGCGTCCGCCTCGCTTATTTCCGGTATCGCTTACAGGAAAGGTCTTAAAAAATACTGGCCGCTTCTGCTGATCCCCGTTCTGGTCGGCGTATCGCGTCTGTACTTCGGTATGCACTGGCCGACGGACGTACTCGCCGGGCTCGCCGTCGGATTCTGCGTCAGCGCGGTCGTGCATATCTGCGTGAAGATCAATAAGAAAAAGACTTTCATCGCGATCCCGATAGTCGCCTCCGCGCTTATGTTTTTGAAC
>JAEEGL014722280.1_pt1 | contig 12186 bp, 11 predicted proteins | sample 9134231 | NCBI WGS metagenome assembly JAEEGL01 (sample SAMN16246548, study PRJNA631951) | gut metagenome | biome: gut microbiome; feature: rumen; material: fiber-attached | host: Bos | place: Iran: Karaj | collected 2018-10
ATTTGGAATAATCCCACCAGTAGGCATGAAATGCTTTTTCCAGATAGTAGTGAACCAGATATTCCACAACAGCCGAAAAAACAACTGCAATCAGAAAGACCGATAAAGGTGTAAAATCTTTGATCACATAAGTGAAAAACAATGTACCGGCCAGAGCACAGCCGCCATAGATCGGAATTACCGGCCCATAGAGAAAACCGCGATTATCCCACTTCCCGGTCCAGACGATCATTGCCAGGCATTCATACAGATAGCCGATAAATGACATCAGCATGAAATAGATCACATATGTGCTTACCATCTGTTGAAAGTCTCCTTCAGTGCACAGATCTTATCAGCCATGCATACCAGCATCGCTTCTTTGGAGCGCGGCATATGTTTGAAAGTCAGAGGCCACATGTGACATTTGATGACTTCCTGGGTCTTTTTATCGATACCAAAATCCTTAACCGCATTTTCACAGGCCTTCATGGGATGGGTAAAGCCGTGCATCTCCAGCAGTTTATGGGTGAGCTTGGCATCATGCCAGTCATAAAGATAGAAATCATGCAGCAAAGCTCCTACCAGAAGCACTTTTTTATCCGAATTGAAGCCGAATTTCCTGTCAAGGTAATAAGCCATTTTCGCTACTGCCAGACTATGTGAAAGAACGCTCGTCTTGCCATGAGCGGAATATTCATTCATCTTTCTGACTTTTTCATCATCCAGATACTCTTTCAGATATGAAAGAATCTCCAGATCGGCCGCCTTTTTTTCTTTATTCATGAATTAAGCCTGATTAAATTATAACCTATAATCATCGTTTGCCCGCTACTTTGCTTAATGATATATAATCGCGATGATATAATGTGTTTATGTGTGAAAATATAGTCAAACTGAATTATCAGGATAAACAGATCTATCTGGTCAAGACCGCTCATGTATCGAAAAGTTCAGTTGAAGATGTCGAAAGATGCATTGACGAAGTCGATCCCGACTCGATCTGTATTGAGCTGGATGAACAGCGCTATGAAAAAATGAAAAATCCCGACCAGTGGCGGGAAACCGATCTGGTCAAGGTCATTAAAGACAGGCAGGTAGGATTCCTGCTGGTCAACCTCATCCTTTCGTCATTCCAGAAGCGCATGGCCAAATCGCTGGGTTCACAAACTGGCGGGGAGATGGCAGCGGGCATCAGACTGGCGGAAGAAAGAAACAAGAATCTCATTCTGGCCGACAGGTCGATCAAAACCACTTTTTCCAGGATCTGGAATTCTTTAGCCGGCAAGGAAAAGTTCAAGATGCTGACAGGCATTATCGGCTCGATCTTTGACGAAGAAGAGATCAGCGAAGAAGATCTGCAGAAGCTCAAGGAAGCCGATGCTTTAGAAGCCGCTCTTATGGATATCGCCAAAGAATTCCCAACTATCAAAAAAGTCCTGGTCGATGAAAGAGATCAGTATCTGACAGAAAAGATCAGAACTGCTCCCGGCAGCAAGATCGTGGCTATCATCGGTGCCGCCCATTCTCTAGGCATCGAAAAATACATCAATGATGATATAGATCTGGAAGCACTTGATCGGGTGGAAAAGAAAAAAGGGATCGCTTCACTGCTTAAATATCTGATCCCGCTTGGCATAATCGCTATGATCGCCTATACGATCTTCACCAACCGTGATGCCGGTTTTGAACAGATCAGATCGTGGATCTTATGGAATGGCGGTTTATCAGCACTTGGTGTCTTGCTGGCCCTGGGACATCCGCTATCCATTCTGACTGCCTTCATCATGTCTCCGCTGACTTCTTTAAATCCTCTGCTGGCTTCAGGCTGGTTTGCAGGATTAGTTGAAGCAAGCATCAGAAAACCAAAGGTAAAAGACTTTGAAGATCTCGGTGATGATATCTCCACCTTAAAAGGATTCTGGAAAAACAGAGTTACGAGAACCTTGCTGGTCGTGGTCTTCGCCAACCTTTTCTCTTCACTTGGTACTTTTATTTCCGGAATCGATATCGTTAAAAAATTTATTGAAAATCTATGATCAGACAGATGAGCAGCGCTCATCTGTTTTTGTAATGGTATCAACTATATATTTGGTAAAAATATCATCTTTCAGAGAGAAAACTACTTCAGCATTAGGCGTTTTATCAAAATCATAAAAGACCTCGCCATACTGTTCGCCTTCTTCCAGATTTACACTGACATGACACTTTCTGATCTCCTTGATACATTCCGGCAGCAGTGAAACTGCCATAGCCGCCGGATCCGCCATGTCCAGACAGATCGCTTCAAATCTCATTTCATTGAGTTTTATCAGTGTCGCATTAGCTTCGATCAGATACTGACCAAGCCGGTTGGTTTTCTTTATGATCTCAATTTCCTTTTCATCCAGCATGGCCTCATCAAGACAGGCTGACCAGCCCACGATCAGCAGGGAATCATGTCCAAACTTGAGGACTCTGTCAAAAGCTTCCCCATCCTGCCATACATTGAATTCGGCATAAGGAGTGATATTGCCTACCGCATTGCCAGGAGTAGCCATCGCAATGATGCGTCTGGCTCTTCTTAAGCTTTCAGGATCGATCTCGATGATCGAGGCTAAATTGGTAAGCGGTCCTAAAGCGATGATATCGATCGTACCGGCTGGATTTTCATTGAGCGCTTTGATCATTTCGCAGACAGCGTCACCTTCACTTGGCCTTAACGAATAGTCCACAAGATCCCTGTCCCCCATGCCGTCAAGGCCATGAGTATCATCGGCACCGTACCATTTTCTTTTCAGCATATCATTTCTGCCGATATAGACTGGCGGAAAATAACTGTCTGTCATCTTCAGAGTTGTCAGCGTATTAAAAGCTGCCTGATCAACCCGGACATTTCCTGACACCGTCGTGATCATCAGCACTTCATATCGCTCATCATTAAGAGCCATCGCAATCGCCATGGCATCATCAGAACCGCAGTCCGTATCAATAATGATCTTCTGTTTATTCATTTCCATACTAATTTGACAGCTCTATAAGTGCTTAATTTGTCTTCATTTTATAAATCGCTTTTTCCTTTTATCGGCGCGATAGTATCTATTATAGCCATAATCGCTAAAAAAATAACAGGTTTTCCTGTTATTCCTTGTTTTCCACGTAAGTTTCAATGATCTGACGTTTGTATTGCTTGCCATCAACCAGCACGATTTCTCTGCCGATCACGTTGCTGAAGCAGGTCAGAACTTCTTTGCGCGCGATCTTGAGCAGTCTTGGTTTGAAGATATAATCTTCCCAGCGGGCAAAGCCATAACGTATTTTATTGGAAGCCATGCAGTAAATGCCCCTGCCATAAATATAGCGTCCATTTTTAAGATGGATTGCCCAGTCACAGTTGGCTACGCCATTGCCCCAGTGATTGCTGCCTCTGGTAACGCCTTTTTTTGTATACCAGTACATGCTTCCGCTTTCCGATACAAAATCCGGTTTACGGTTAGGACGATCACATTCTTCATACATGGTCATCGTCCTTTCAAAGAAATTCAGTTCACTGGCTGTACCATCCTGCACATCGGCATAAAATGCTCTGCCGCTTTTGAAATAGCGGCTGGCAGAACTGAAATCAAGTTCTTCTTCATTCTTATTCTTAAACCTTCTGATCAGTTCTTTCTGTTCCATATCCGTCTCTCCCCTAATTGTTTAAGAGATTATCATAAGCGTATTTCTCAAATTCTTCAAGGGGCAGCGGTTTGGAAAAATAGTAGCCCTGGAACAGTTTACAGCCCATTTCCGAAAGCATCCTGTACTGTTCAATCGTCTCAACGCCTTCAGTTAAAGGCACGATCCCCAGATCATCGGACATCTTGATGATGTTGTGCAGGATCTTCTGCGTCTTGATGTTTTCTTTAGACTGTTTCAGGAAAGCCATATCAATCTTGAGGACATCGACTGGCATATCCTTGAGCAGATTAAGTGAGGAATAGCCGCTGCCGAAGTCATCCATTTCCACGATAAAACCGTCATCTCTCAGTTTCATCAGGTTCTTCAGACGGCTGCTGACATCGGTCATCATGATCGTTTCAGTTATTTCAATGCGCAGTTTACGCGGTTCAATGTCATAAGCACTGGTGATCTTTATGATCTCTTCATTCACATTCATGAAATAGAAATCCTTTGGTGAGATATTGATCGAAATAAACAGATCTTTTCCTTCTTTCTTCCATCTCGCCAGGATCTCACAGGCACAGCGCCACATGTATTTATCCAGTTCGGCAATCATGCCATTTTTTTCAAAAACCGGCACAAACATGTCCGGAGCCAAGAAGCCGTATTCCGGATGGATCCACCTGACTAAAGCCTCGCCGCCGACGATCTTTCCTTCCTTATTCAGGATCGGCTGAATATAAGGCACGACCTGTTTTAGCGCAATGGCGTCTTCCAGCTGCGAAGAAAGACGCTGTGACCAGATGACACTGTCGCGCATCTTATCATCGTAATAGGAAATGCGGCGCTGATATTCATTTTTGATGACTGAGAGTGCCATATGTGCTCTGTCGTACATGATCGAAGGATCAAGATCAGGTTCCGATACTTCATAGACGCCCATATGAAGCAGGATGTTGTGTCTGTTTACACCATCACTTACCACAAAATCAGACAGGCTCTTTTCGATCTTGGCTTCATCAAACTCTCTTTCAGCTATGCAGATGCCAAACTTATCACCGCCCATACGGCCATAGACGCTGTCTTCAGGCATTGTTTCCATAATATACGAAGCGATCTTCTTTAAAACGAAATCGCCAAAATCAGAACCATAGATGTCGTTGATGATCTTGAAATCAGTAACGTTAATGAAAGCGATCAGGAAGTTCTCGCCCGGATGTTCGTCAATCATCCTGGCGGTGCATTCATAGAGATATTCCTTTGTATATAAATCGGTCAGATTATCATGTGTTGCGTTATATTTCTCAACTCTTAAGGCTTTCTCTTCTTTAGTTACATCTCTGATGCTTAAAAAAGAGCCGGCAACCTTATTATGTACATCATTGAGGCTCTGGCGTTCCAGGACATAATACTTGGTCGTTTCCCCTACCCCAATGGTTTTGCGGGAACTCCACCTGTCTTCATCTTCACCGATATCATCAAAAACCCTGATCAGCTGATCAGTGACGCTGTCATATGATTCGTTTCTGACGTTCATGAATTTGGCACCCTGCCTGTTAGCCCAGATACAGCGTCCGGTGCCATCAAAGAAATAAAGTGCTTCCGGCATTTGTGAAGCTACACCTGCCAGCATGCGGTCGAGCAGACGCATCGGCCGGTAATACAGCGCAAAATAGAAGATCATGATGCCGAAGATCGCATAGCCAACCATCGAAGTATCGATTGGCGTACCGGCAAAGATATAGAAAGTTGACCACAGTCCGACAAAGCACATCGTGAGCAGAATGACGGAGTATCTTTCGGAAGAAATTCGTGGTGAACGGAAGAATTTGAAAAGGAAAATGATCAGTACCGATAAGAAGACAGTATAGTCTACGACACGGTGAATGCTCTGACCGGTATAAGGAACAAGTTTATAGTACGGGAAGCCATCAACATCAATCGGTGTTAATGAAAAAGCATGATGGAAGAATGGATTCATTAACAGCTGGATCGCATCCATGGCAATAATGATATTGGTATTTAAGCGCAGAGAATTGTATCGCTTGTCTACACCGCAATAATCATGGGTAAACTTCATCAGGGCTGACATCGTCAGATCCATGCCCAGATAGTAGATGTAGGCACCGATCGTCGAAACCATTTCATTGCCTGAGGCGATGATCATCAGGTTGCCGGCCACCGGGAATATCAGGGCAGCACAGAGATGAAAAACTGATTTTCCGATCGCTTTTTTCGTCTTAAAGGCAAAAAAAGCACAAATCATCAGTGCTATTATAAGCAACACATACAGGATCGAAAAACCGAAGCGCATATAAATTACTTTCTAGTGTTTATTTACTTATATATTATCTATTATAGCGATGCGAAAAACAAGAACTGCACAATAAAGAAATGCTTCAGATCATCAATAAGCCAGATAAGAAATCTCTTCAAAAAGATCGGGATAATCTCTTCTGATCTGTTCTTTGTATACCAGGAAGAAGCCTTCATAACGAAATGCCGGCGTCGTGGCACAGGAAACAAAGGTAAACTGCTTTTTATCAAGATTTTCAGCCGCAAAGATAGAGTCTTTTTCGATCACGATCATCATGTGCTGACCGGCTTCAGCATCTTTGCCCAGCATGTATTCTTTCTTTATCCCATCTTTTAGGACACTTATCTTCATTCCGCAACCTTCGTGATAATACCAGATCTCATCACAGTCGATCTGATGAAAATGCGATATTTCATCTTTATCAAGCAGAAAATAGATACTGCCCATATAAGCTCTGTCAGCTGTCACAAAGGAAGAAGTATATACTTCAGCGAAGCTTCCGCCCTCTGGATGCTGAGTGAGATTATAAAGTTTTTTGAGTTCTTCCGCTCTTGTCTCCATTTCAATTCACCTTTCTTTGATAAGCTATAAAAGCTCCGATCATGTTCGCGTCATTGCCGAAAGCCGCCGGAACGATATCTATTGAAATGATCTTTGGAAAATACGGCACAAAGCAATCATTCAGAATGGTCCTGAACTTCTCGTTGATCTTATCGATCAGGATCGCCTGCCGGCTTATGCCGCCGCCGATCGCAATCTTCTCCAAATCAAGCAGCCAGTAAAGATTGTAGATCTGCTTAGCGATATCACACGCAAACTCATCAAGAGCTTTCTTTGCGAATTCATCATTTTCCAAACGCTTAAAAAATGCTCGGCCATCGATCTTTTCACCGCTCAGCAGTTCATATCTGTTCAATAAGGAAGTGGTTGAACAGATATTGCCCAAACAGCTGTCAGCCTTGCCGAAATTGTCCTGATCGACATTGACGAAACTGAACTCACCAGCAGAAAAATGTCTGCCTGTAACCACTTCGCCATTGATGATGAGTCCGCCGCCTACACCGGTCCCAATCACAAAGACCGCTGCATTCTGGCAGCCCTTAAGAGCTCCCAAGGCATATTCCGCTTCAGCTGCTGCTTTGCCATCATTGATCAGAACAACCCTGCATCCGCATTTTTCTTCCAGCAGTCTGCCCACTTCCGTGCGCTGATTGTAGCGCAAGGCTCCGCCGCCATTTACTCTGCCAAGGTCAGTATCGACAAAACCCGGCAAAGACATTGCAATTCCTTCGCAGTCATTGCCAAAACCAGCATAGATATCATTGATTTCTTGTGCAAAGTGATCGAATGAATCTTCAGGCGTAGCAACATAGCCCCGCTCATAGATATGCATTTTTTCATCCATTACAGCGTATTTTATTTCCGTACCGCCTGCATCAAATACCATCAGTTTCATATCGTCTTCCTTTGTTTTTCATTCAGTTTCTGATTTTCATCTTTCCATCTGTAAAGCTCTGCCACCAGCGGCGTATAGCCAAGTTTTTTCAGTCTTTCATAAGTGATGACGTAGTTGCCTTTATAATGTCTGCCGCTATAAAGATAACGCAGATACTTCAGCATGTATTCATCGATTACGTGCAGACCTTCACTGCTGTTCAGCAAAGGAAAATAGAACCTCGTCCAGGTAAAGGAATTGTCACCGCTCAGATCATAGAATTTGTGATCAAAACTGCTGATCATAGCCCTGGCCGCCTGATCATAACTGAGTTTCTTTTTCTGAGCTTTGCGGCAGATCAGCTGCGCTTTTCTTCTGATCTTGCCCTTCATCTTTCTGATCGTCATAGCCGAAAGATCGATCTTTCCTTCTTTGTAGGAGAAGCCAAGATATTCCCATCTTTCGTGCGGTTTAATGACCATGCTTTTTTCTTCGTTAAGCAGCAGATGCTTATCTTCGATCTTCTTCTTCAGGATCGCAAATTGTTCCTGAAGTGTCTTTTCATCATCAAAAAACATGATGATATCATCCGAATAGCGGAAATAAGGTATATTGGATTCCCGATAGAATTCATCAACATCTTTCAGGTAGAGATTCGCAAAGAAACTTGCCAGCGGAACCCCGGCCATCGCTCCCCTTTTTTCTTCAATAAGCTCGCCATTAAAGTAACATCTGTCCTGTTTCAGCAGTCTGACAAGCAGCTGTTTCAATTGTTCATCATCATTGATCACCTCATTGATTATTGTGATCAATAGATCACAGTTGATACTGTTGAAATAATCGTGGATATCCGCTTTCAGCACATATTTTTCATCGAGATTACGGATCTTCCGGATATCATCAAAGACTGTTTTGGCTGTTTTATGTCTTCTGAAGGAATAACAGTTATCAGAAAGCTGATCATCATAGCGATAAAGCTTATGAGCCAGCAGTTTCAGCACCTGATTTTCATCTTCTGAAAAGGCGTAGATGATGCGTTTCTTCTTGCTGCCGCTGCGGCTGATCAGCTTTTTTTCCGGATAGGAAAAAGAAAAATGATCTGTGATCGGAAGATATCTTTTCTGTTCAATAAAAGATGCCAGCTGCTTCGCTTCTTTGCGGTTAAGCTGGTTTCTTTCAATCTTTTCAGCGAAATAGTCATTCCACTGTTCTTCCTTAGACAGATCATCCAGTAAAGATTTCATCTAAAAAACAGAAAGAGAAAGTGCTTTGAAGTAAGCTGTGCTTACGTTACCAGCTGGTACATGATCAGGCTGCCTGCAAAGCCATTGATCCGATCATGCTGCAGCCGCCACAGGCGCAGATAATGCTTTTCTCTTTCTGCCTCCGAAAGACTACAGATATTTATGCAGTCTGTCTGTAATATATTCTACCGTATTGGGGTAGTGCTCGATGAAGTTGATGAAAGCGATATTGTTTTTTTCCGCTTCTTTTCTGCTCCAGACATATTCGCGATGAGCAGTCGTCGTCTTGCCGATAATCATCATGATCAGTTTTGGCTTATCGTCATCATAGACGACGATCGAATAATCCATAAAACTGCCGATTCCCCCTAAAGTTGCGGGTGAGACGTTCTCTTTGACTGTGTATTGCGGAAATTCGCTTTGCAGCACTTCTAGGATCTTCTCCTTGCAGGTCTTGCCGTCATCCACATACTCGTAATATGCTTCTTTTTTTGCCTCTTCTTCCCGTCTGTTTTCTGCTTCGTTCTTATAAGCCTCAAACGCATTGCCAAGCTCTTCGGCTTTATCACCGATTACATCTTTGAGATTGTTGAAAAGTTCGGAAGCTTTTTCTTTGTTTTCTTCTGAAGCCACTTCTTTCAGCAGATCAGCTCCATCTTTGATCAGTTTATCCAAAAGTCCCATGGTTCTCTCCTCTTGATTCAGATTATAAAATTACACTTCTATGATTTAATTATAGCCCAACAGACTTTGTTTGTTTATGTTTACATTCTGATCATTCTGCATATAGAAGATATGGCTGACGCTGCTTTTCAAACATTTCGAGATCACTCTTCCATGTCTCTTTTATCTGTTCTTCGCTGTATCCATCAATGATCATCTTTCTGAGTTCATCAGATCCGCTTAAATAATCGATCCAGTAATAGCCGTTGATGTCCGGTTCGCCAAAAAAGGACTGTTCCGGAAAGCGTTCGTGAAACCGACTGTAAGCCTCGATCAGATATGACAGATCAATGTGCTTATCAATTATTGACTGTAACGGGATATCCATCAGGTTTCGGCCATAGCATAGTTCCCCTTCAAACTGCGGGTATGCTGCCCCCGACATTGACTCAGGTACAAACGTGTAGTCATAAGCCTCACAACCTTCAAAATAAGGGCTGCCATAGATCTCAAATGGATGCATGGTGCCTCTGCCTACACTAACGACTGTTTTTTCAAAGAAACAGGTCGAGGCATAGAGATAGACGGAGCGCATATCTTTCAGATTTGGCGAAGGACTGATGATCAGCTCATCAAGCTTCTGATGATCATAATTCTGACATTCGATAACTTTCAGATCGCAGCTGTTTCTTCCGTTTTTCAGCCAGCCCTCGCCATTGATCATTAAGGCGAGTTCACCCCAGGTCAGACCATAAACGACCGGTATCGGCAATGCACCGACATTGGAATAATAATCGCTTCTGATGATCGGTCCGTCAATGTAATAGCCGTTGGGATTAGGACGATCGAGAACTATTAACGTCTTATCATGCGTACTGCAGGCATCCATCAGATGATAGAGCGAGATGTAATATGTGTAATAGCGAAGTCCGACATCCTGCATATCGGCGACCAGGACATCAAAACGTTCCATATCTTCATCAGACGGATAGACGCTGGCTTCGGAATATAAAGACAATAAAGGCACGCCGGTTTTTTCATCTACAGAATCATCGATGGCTGCTCCGGCATCAGCAGATCCTCTGAAACCATGTTCCGGAGAAAAGACACAGGTTACATTCACACCTTTTTCGATCAGGACATCCAGAATATGCGGACCATATTCAAGATCATTCCCGTTAATATCTTTTCCAAACAGTGTGAGATCATTCCTTTTGTAGTCAGCAGTGATGATCTTATTTCCGACTATACCTGTCTGATTGGTAAACAAAGCAACTCTTTTGCCTTCCAGCAATGGCAGATAATCAGCAAAACGCTCATCACCGCAGATGATTGAATCATCACTGATCTCTTCAGTTGTGTTTTCTTCTATTATTTCTGTTTTGTCATCTTTTCTGCAGGAAGTCAGGATCAGAAAAACAGCCGCAAGAATAATGAATGATTTGTATTTGCGCATATTAATATCCTCTAAATAACTATATTTTATCATCACTGCATCAGCGTCAATCAAAGGCCAGTTAACCTTTTTAACAAAATCATTTGACATAAGCGATGACCAGAAGTAGAATAACATTAAATTATCGCAAAGGAGACGGAAAAAATGAATATGTTCATCGAAAGAAGACATCATCATCACCTTCATATTAACCGGGCTCTTTGCGTGGGATATTTAGGCTGATCACTTATCTCGTATCATTATGCATTGCAGTCCGGTAAAAGTTTACCGGATTTTTATTTAATCCGGATCACGACCTGTCACTTTTGGATAAATTTAGAGGGGGAACAAAAATGAAAAAATTAGGAAAAATCTTATTCGTAGTATTAATGAGTTTATTACTTACCTGCTGTTCGGCAGGAAACAATAACAGCGGAAATAAAGATTCTGCTGAAAAAAGCGACCTTGATTACATCAAAGAAAAAGGAACTCTGGTCGTCGGTATGACTGATTTTGCACCGATGGACTATCAGGAAAATGGTGAATGGACCGGTTTTGATGCCGAAGTCGGCAAAATAGTGGCCAAAGATCTCGGTGTGGACATCGAATTTGTTGAAATCGACTGGGACAACAAGATCCTTGAACTCGATAACAAATCAATCGATGTGGTCTGGAACGGCATGACTTTGACTGATGAAGTCAAAAACGCCATGGATACTGGCAAACCTTACTGCAACAACGCTCAGGTCGTCGTCATGAAAAAAGACCGAATTGGCGGTATGAGCGATGCGGGACTGAAAGAACTCAAGTTTGCGGTTGAAGCAGGTTCAGCCGGACAGGAAGCTGCTGAAGATAACGGTTTCGATTTTGTCGCCATTTCAACTCAGGCTGATACGCTTCTGGAAGTAAGCGCCGGAACCAGCGATGCGGCAATCATTGACCTGCTGATGGCAGGAGCGATGATCGGTGAAGGAACAAGCTACGCTGATCTGGCTTATGATTTTGAACTTACACAGGAAGAATATGGCGTTGGCTGCCGCAAAGGTTCTGATCTGACCGGTTTCATCAACGAAGAGTTCAAGAAGCTTTATGACGATGGCACGCTTATCGTGATCGCTAAACAGTTTGGCGTACAGGAATCACTTTTACCGCAATAATGTTTGAGACTGTCACTCTGTCATTAGCCAGAGGTTTTATGATGACCCTGAGGCTTTTTACCCTGACGCTGCTGTTCTCGCTGCCGTTAGGACTCCTGATAGCCTCAGGAGTCATCACAAAAATAAAAGCCCTGTCCTACCCTTTGCGTTTCCTGATCTGGATCATCAGAGGTACGCCACTGATGCTTCAGCTGCTGGTCGTCTATTATGGTCCGGGCATCTTCCTTGGCCGCAACATCTGGGGCATGGGAGATGAAGGACGTTTTATAGCTTCTTTAGCAGCCTTTGTGATCAATTATGCCTGTTATTTTGCC
>JAEEGL015000930.1_pt1 | contig 12186 bp, 9 predicted proteins | sample 9134231 | NCBI WGS metagenome assembly JAEEGL01 (sample SAMN16246548, study PRJNA631951) | gut metagenome | biome: gut microbiome; feature: rumen; material: fiber-attached | host: Bos | place: Iran: Karaj | collected 2018-10
AAAGCTGCTGAGGAACATTCCATCACGCCCAATTCGCGGCTATATCCTCAGCAGCCGTAGAACGCCCATCATACTGCTGCCTTTTGGCCACACGGGGGCATCCTCTACAAGCAGAAGTTCAAGACCAGGAATTAACCGGCTCCTGCTTGTATATAGCCGAATGCCTTAGATGCCGCAATACAACCTCGGGGCCAAACGTCCGAAACGACTTCGACACTGCAAAAATACCACCTTCCCCATTTATGTCAAGTGAAAATCGGATTGCAAGGCTTGCAAAACTCTCCTATTCCATTGTAACGCTTTTCGACTTGACCACATACCCCAGGCAATCCACAAAAACGACGTCACCTGAGTCTGTAATGTTTTTCACTTGGGAATGGCCAACAATTTGGATGACATCGGTGCGCTTGTAGAGATTGTGCCAGCCCAACATTTGGGGACGCACCCAAATTGGTGAGTGTTGAGGGCTTTCGCCGTAGAAGTCAAACAACTCGGCGTTGTACTTGAAACCGAACGCAGGCTTGTCGGTTTCCCAGAGCGTATTGATGGCTTTGGCCATATTGGTAGGACTGATGTCACTCACATTGGGGAGATATTTGTCTTTCCATGACCTTGTGACTCCTGCATGAGTTACGAGGTATCTCTCACCAAGGGCGTAAGCCACGCCGTTGAACAAAGATGCCGTTTCCTGTAACAAGTCGGTAATGCTCTCCGCATTGCGGCTGTCATAGCGAGAAGATTGCTCTGAAATACCAGGTAGATATTCATAGTCGTGGTTGCCATAAAGAAGCACCACGTTTTCCGGGTGTGCTCTCTTGAAATCCACGATCTCCATGTAGTTGCTTTTCAAATCCGGAAAAGGAATGGGTGTATATGGGTCGAAGTAGTCGCCAACAAAGATGTTGACGCAAGTTTCGTCGACCAGTTCCTTCCAAGAGGTTCTGCCGTGTATGTCGCCGATGATGTTGTAGGTGGTCATAGTGATTACAAAACTATTATTGTTCCTTGCTTATTGTGTGGAGTATTTGTTTTGCAAGGCTTGCAATAGACTTAGTGTTGATGGGATGTGTAACTTTGCTGCCTCAATCGGTTGGGGAGATACTGTGACTTTCGTCTGCTCTCCTTCCGATTTTTCCCACTGTGCTAAACCTTGTAGCAACAGAATAAGGCTCTACGCTTTCTCTTCTTCTAGTCTTTTCATTGCTTCAGTATGAAGGTCGAAGTCTTTGTTCTTCCACTTCTCCGGGTATTCTCCCCTGATTTTGCCCATCATGTCCGCTACCTCTTTCGGCATTGTTATCGACATGTGGATTTCGTCCTTTCCCTCTCCTTGCCTTAGCCAGGCTGTCACTTTTTTGCTGTCCATTGTCTAATGGTTTTATTGGCCCCATTCGTCCTCGTGCCGAGCTGGGGGGCTGCATTTATGTGATGATTATTGGCTCCGGCACAGGGATTTCTTCACCATTAAAAATCACAGGACCATCTATTAGCATTAAGGCCTTTAGTTTTACTGGCTCAGTGGGGTATTCCAATGGGTCATTATTGGGTTTATGTTTCTTGCTCATGATGCTCTTTTTTAAATTCTAAGGAATGTAGTGTTTAGCTGAAGGGAGTTGTCCTCAATGATGAAGCGGTAGGACTCGTCAGGGGTGAGTTTGCAGTATTGCTTCATCGAGGCGAGTTGCAGTTTGAACGAGACATCATTCCCTGTGCATTCGCTGCAAGGGATGGACAACTCAAAGAAATCGGTTTTGATGATGAGTTTTTGCTCGGCAAAAACTGTGGTCAGAGTGAAGGGCTGGACACAAACACCCTTGATGGCCTTCAAGGCATTGAGCAGGTCAGCCCTATTGCAGACGAACGATGCATTTCTCTTTACTTCTTCTTCGGGTTGTGCTTTTTTCATTGTGATTACTGTTTAAACAGATGCAAAAAAAGCACAAGTGCAACGAAGGCGCAAGGAAAAACAGATTGCAAGGCTTGCAGAAGAGAGTTTATCATTTTACACGCTTTGTAACTTATTGAAAATAACGCAAAAAAATCAGTTAACTATCACATAGCTTCCTTACATGACTACTACAATTCTTTCTCCTTTTCAATAAGTTCTTTTACAGCCCTGTCGTAGTCGCTCTCAAACAATAGCAGTTATTATGTCATGATTATAGTGACGGATGTTTCTTTTCACGTTATGTTTTCCCTCGTTTCGAACTAACAAATATTTTTTGTGAGTTCGATTTTCATCCAGTTCGCCCTCCGCGTAGATTTGGTTGATATGGTGACTGATGTTTTGCTGTGAGGCATCAAACAATTCGGTCAATTGTTCGGCAGTGAGCCAAACATCATCTCCTTCAAAACGGACATTCACCCGACTCACGCCATTGTCGTCCTGATATATCAGGAAATCTTGACGTTTGATGATGTCAAGGCTATTGTTTTCTGTTGGTTGGTTTTTCATTGCCTATTTATTCTTTTTTTATCATTCCGTTTGTTCATATTATGGGTGTGAGCCTCGATTTGTCCTAACATCACGAAGTTGAGACAACACTTCAAGGACAGGGGCAGAATCTGTTTTGTTTTCCGGAATAACAGGTTCATCTTCAGATTCTAAAGCTTGCCAAGCCATATCATTCATCCCTATCTCCCATGCGTTTCTGAACTCAATATCCACAAATTTGAAAGCTCCATCAAAACTATTTGGCAATATTATATTATTCTCATTGTCAAGCTGAAATACGGTAAACCAACATCCACCAAATCGTTTGAAAAGTTGTTCAAATGTATCAAGATTCCAACTGCTATTTGGTGTCATTGTGTGTTTGCGGCTCATTGTAGCCAAATAGCGCATTTTTTTATTGTCCTCTATTATGATTTTAGGTGCCACACATACTCTATACCATGTTGGGTGTTGTCTATTAATACCTCGAATAATATAGATTACAATAGGCCTCTTTCCATCAGCAACCAAATTCTTCCATTCCTCAATTATTTTCTTTCCTTGCGCTACATTATCAAATGCAAGACCGAATATTGGCATCTCCATTCTTAATTGTGAAAATGCGAATCCACATCCATTCCAACCTGCCCCTTCCCAAATACTCATGTCCTTGTTAGTACTATAAAACAAACTGTTTTCTTGTTTATCATTATGGTAGCTCTGTGGCTTGTATTTAAAACCAGTGTTTATTAATGAATAATTTTTATCTGATTCCTTTTGCCAATCTTCTATTTTATATTTAAAACTGTTCCCGAGAACATTAGAAATAGATTGCTTGACTTGTAACAGATTAACAACTCTATCCATTAATTTTTCTCCATCTTGTTTGCTTTGAAGCATTATTTCCAGTTTTTCTTTCGAAATAGCGTTTAGGCTGAAATAGAAAGCTATAAACGTGGAAATACACTCCCATAAATCTTTATCACTATAGTTGGGATTGAGCAAGAGTTGGTATTCGTTTGCGTTTTCTCGTTTAATAAATACTGACTTATCATCTGTATTAATAATTTCGACAAACACATTAGGAGTAATCGGCAACACTTCAAATTGTTCCATTGTTGCCAGCATGGCTTCTAATGTACTCAACAAGATTTCAGCGACAATCTGATTTTGGCAGCTATTTGTGTATTTTACATGTAAAGTACAATTATTTATAGTTGTTTGCAATTTTGCCTGTCCATCCGTGGATATATTCAAATCACAAAGGAATTGCTTGAATATAGGCTGGCTAAGCATTTTATCCTGCCATCCGTCTTCTGCAAATAAATTTCTCGCCTCTTCTTCCAATTCTTCATCATATCCAAGAGCATATTTTAAATACTCTGACGCTCGGAATAACCCTCCCCTTTCAAGAATGTCAGGAATTGAACCAAATATTGGATTTTTTAAGTCTGACGCCGCGAAACGGCAAGCCCAAGCTGCATCGTAAATGAAATTAGTATTATTGAATTGTTCGTTCTCGGCAAACTGACCATTGCTTGAAACTATCATCATCAACTCATACCAATTTAAGAACATTACGAGTCGGCCTAACATGAGTTCGATTTCACAAAGTTTCTGTAAAACCGTCAATAACAAATGGGAAATACTACCATTGTTATAGAAATCCCTGAGCAATAAAGAAACAGCTTTGACTAAGAACGCCTCTGCACTATACGGCAATCCCAATTCGTATAATGCAATACCCATCATACCCGAGCTTTTTATCAATTCGGTAACGCATTCTTCTCTCTCAAAAGGACGAATGCAAAAACTAAAATGACGAACAGCTTGTTTGGCTTTTCCTTTGTCCAAAAGATTCATTGCACGATTCAACTCAATTTGAGCCGCCTCTTGTTCTGAATGTGTTTTTTTTAATATCGAAGTTAATTCATCTACGAGATCTTCGTAGTTTTGATTATCCTCAATCACTCTGTTCATTATCTCAACAAGTTGAAATTCAGTGTCGAAACTAATGTCTAAGTGAGATGGGGCCTCTAATAGTAAAGGTTTGATGGAGTCAATATCATCGTCTATTGCATTATTTGACAATGCATCATCAATCAATTTTTGTTGTGCCAAATAAAGCCTTATGAAAAGGAGACTGGAGCGTTTGTCATCTCTCTGTTCTAATTCTAGACTTAATCCTTTGATATATTCAAGTTCTGGCTCCAGTTTTGATTGCTCAAAAAAACCATTTCGTGTTATGTTTATCAAATTTGTCAATAAATTTGTCAGTTTCTCAATTCTGACGACACTAATCTCTTCGTTTACATATTCTTTGAGTTTAATGTAGTCGGAATACATAGAATCATTGTCATCATACCAAAAGAAACAAGTCCATGCATGGTCATAAATGATATTGAATTGTTGCTGACGGGAACCGTGTTGTTCACATTCACGTAACGCACGACTAAAACGACCTTCAGTTTCTGTACGTGGAAGTTCCAATTCCCTACTTAACAAGCAAGCTTCCTGCAGTTCGTCAATATACCCAGTATCAAATCCCTCAATCGGTCTTAAAATGCTCTTTTCAATCTCATCTAACCTTTCTCTCCTTAGCTTATCTTTTGGACCAACAACTTCGTTCTTTTTTTTGTAATCATCAGAAAAATGTAAACAATCCAAAGCAATATCCATACAGCCCTGATGAAAAACAGCATTAGCGCACCATAGACCATCGAAAATGTTGACTTCTAAATTATAGTTTTCAGTCAATTCTTTTTCGACTTCCGCACGTGTACTGGACTTGATGAATTGATTGGAAAAGAATAATGCGCGAGTGTATCCACGACCTGTATTGACAATTTTTTCAACGTCACTTTCTACCTTTTGTTTCCAGTTTTTCTTACAGCTAATAGCAAAGGCCCATTTTTCTTTTCCCAAAGCCCCACCACCGGCCACATACCATTTGTCTGATATATCTGATGACACCTCAAAAGTCTCAGCATCCACTTTCCCATCTCCACCGCCATCTGGACCAGTTTGTGGCTTAATGTTTGGCGTAATCAATCGCATGGCGCAACCAACAATGAAATTCTCAAACTCGCTCTGCATCTTTTTAGTGGAGAGAAGTTCAAGTTGCTTGTCAAACAATTCCCTTGTCAATGGGATTTCATAAATAACCTTTGAATCCGAGAATTTTTCAGGTCTTAGTTTGCGATAATATGCTACAAAATCATGTAGAGTAATGTCGGTACATATTTCTTCGTTTGTAGTGTTCTTATTATCCATTTGTTTTGTGTATTTCGTTTACTCCATCGCCTTTATCATCGACTCAATGAATGCCACCTCATTATCAGTCAAGCCATATTTCGCATACAACTGTTTGTCAATTTCAGAAATGGGCTTTGTCCAATCAATGTCGGATTCGTTACTGAAGTTCTGAAGAGGAATGTTCTTCCAAGCATCGGCGTGTGCGTGTTGAGTAGTCTTTATTGTTCCTAGCAAAGCTCTTAAGAACTTGGTCTTTAGGTATTTTAACACATTTTGTGCTTCTTGAAGGATGTCAAATTTGCCAAAGCTTATGAAAGATTGAGTAAAACCTTTATTGGGACTCAATACAAAAGGAGAAGACAAAGTTTCACCTAATGCGCCTGTTCCGTTGGCTTCGGGTAAGACCACCTTGTAATAATCAAAATTACTATTAGTCGTTTGAAGATACTTTTTGGGGATATATCTAGATTCACGGTTATTATTAATCAAGCCAATAATTTCAACGTAATTAGTGTTTGGTTTTGTTTTTTCAAATACACCCAATTTGAAAATGTTTGACGTAAGTCTTCGTTCTTTTCCTTTGCTGCCAATGCATTCTTTCAGATTTGGATTGTCTTGATACAATTCAACCAAATTGAATTTTGTCTGTTGATACAAAATGTCGTTTATTGGCTTGAAATCTTTGATCAAAACTTTTTGTAGCACGGAGTTTAGATTGGTTTGAGAAGAAAAACGTCCAATTTTACCAAACACTGTTTTGTTGTCGTGATATGTTATCACTATGCCTCCTTTTCCTCCATTTTCTTTAAATATGTTATAGGCATTTGGCTCATATTTTATGACTTTAAGGTGTTCATCTTCAAGCATTTTTTGATTCCAAGGTTTGGGTGTTTTTCCAATATTAAACAAAAACTTTGCTGGAGTAATCATACATGTAATCTCTGACACCAAATAAGAAACATCCATAAACAAGTGGTATATGGCTGGTTCGCTGGTGTTTTCTGCAATGCCTTGATATGGTGGGTTACCAATAATTACGTCAAAATTCATATCTATAAGGGTTTGGATGTATGCGTCTTTATTCTCGCCAATGAGGTCGTATGTGTTGAAATCAGCAATGATATTCTTTGTAGGGATGTCAAGCAGATTGAATACTTTATAGGTAAACTCGTAAGTGAGTGAGGATGTTGGCAAAGCATAAATGTTGCCCTTGATAGATGGACCAAAGCGTTTGTATAGGGCACAAGCAAACTCGCCTTGCTTGGAGGCGATATCGAGGAAACGCGATTTCGCACCAAGACGTTCTTTGGGTAACATGGCAACCATCTCATCAGCCACCTTTGAGGGCGTTACGATTTCTGAGGTGGATAAACGGCCAAACTTTTTCAGCGCCCCTTCAACTCGTTCAAGTGGCTCGTGGGTCGTATCGCTCAACAGGTCATTGATGTTGTTGATTTTGTAGTCCAAATCGCTCAACACAAATGGATTGATATGCTTCTGCAAATATTTGAGTTTATCTGTTTCCAATCCGACATTGCGCATGATACGCTTGTTATTCTTGTTACGTTTAGAGGATAGAATTACTTCATTCAACGATTTTACACTATCGTCAGTAAGCAAAGCGTAGAAAAGAATTTGCGCAAAGAAAGTGGCCAGACGTTTGTCAAGCCGGTCGTCATTGTCTTCATCATTCTTGGTGGAGCCTTTCGCTGGCTTGTCACCACCAGATGCCCCCTTTTCATCGTCGTCATCCGAGTTGTCGTAGTCATCACCTGGGCCTTCATTCGGCTTGATGTTGATGCCTTTTTTGTTGTCAATGGGGTCAAGGCTTTTGATGATGTCCAACATATTGGGGTCTTCAAGCAACTTGAAATCAGTGGGAACTGCTGTCGCTTCATCCATCACGGTGCGGTTGGCGGAATAGTCACGCACAGCATCCATGATGTTTGTGGGCGTAACCTGGGCTATTTTGCCCTTGTTGATAACAATGATCGGTGAAATCTCAAGTTCACGTTTGAGGCGCGTTTCCAATTCATCATTGCCGCGCTCATTGGTGTTGACATTGTAAATCTTCGATTTTTGCTCTTGCATGAAAAACATGCGGTTGGGGTCGAAGTCAACGAGCAATGTCTGCGGCTTCATGTTGTATTTGATTGTATTTCCGCTTTCATCTTTGTAGGTGGTGACATATTGGTTCTGAAGGCGGAAAATAGCTTGGTCGTATTCCTGAGGCGACGACACATCTTTCAAGAATATCATAGTGTCCCATTCGCGCACCGTGCTGCCAGTAAGCATTCGGTTGACGGTAAGCGTAATGGTTTTCTTGCCTTCGCTTTCCAGCTGCTTGATGTGATGTTTGATTTCCTCTGTGGTGTCAAAATTGCTTTCGTGGCCAGCAATATTGACCAAAGTATATTCATCCAGATTCTTGAACTCATCTTTGTGGTCGCCAATCAGTTTTTCCATCGCATCACACGAGGCACAGAAAGGCAAAACCATAACGATATGGCGACACATCTTGCCTTCTTTGAGTTTGTCGTAATCGAGGAAGCCGAGGAGATTCTCATCCTCAGCGCTACCATCAATGACCCGAAGAAGGTCTAGCACTTCTTTTTCATGCATAAATAAGCGGTGCTTCTTTTCAGATGTAGTATCTTTGGAAATGGACTGTGGGCGGAACAGCTCATTAAGTTGTGTAGTTTTACCATCGTTTTTGAGTTGCTCTATCAGTCTTCGGGCCGATTCGCTTGGGTTGAAAGCGAAGCGAATCATCTGCGGAAAACCATAGTAAGGATTGTCCCAATCTTGATAAGGTTTTTGTGTGTCAGGGTTGATTTCCTCATCTTCAATTTGTTGATTATGGTCTCTTTCCCATTTCTCCTTATCGTCGATGATGTCGGTGAACTGATAGAACGCTACAATGTCTTCTTTCTTGAACTCACTACCCATAAGGATTCGATATGGAGTACCTGAAAGATGCAAAGTAGTGTCAACCCTAAGTTCCTTGATGTTATCCAAACCCTTCTCTAAATCCTCAAAAGTGCTTTCATCTGAACGAACTTGTTCTTTTCGGATTTGAGCATCTGTAAGGTTATTGACATTGCGCAGTACCTTACCGTATTCCTCTGCTCGTGCGCCAAAGTGGGTTTCATCCACAATAAGCAAATCGATGTTTTGATGGAACAAGTCTTTGTGTTTCTCTTTGATATCGTCACCCATTAGGTCTTGCAGAGTGAGAAACACGACCACCTTTTTGCCTTCTTCAAGTTTTTTGGTAATTGCTTTGTCTTCTCTGAGGTTTTCGCTACAAAGGAAAACATAGTCGACAAAAAGGATATGGCTTTCTACTGTTCTCTTCCATTCATTCTTCACATCAGCCTTTGCCGAAACCACAAGCACAACTTTAGCTTGCATTTTGGCAGCACAACACATTGAAGTGAATGACTTGCCAAAGCGCATAACGGCATACATAAGAAGGTTCTTATGATTATTCTCACGAGCTTCAAGAAAGCGTTTGATTGTAAAATACTGATTAGGTCTGGTTCCATAACATTCTGTACGGGCAAAATGAGTTTCTTCGGGCAACCGTTCTTCAGAATAGAACTGATATTGCCGGGAACCATCGGTTTGGGTGGCGTATTGCTCAATGTCCCTGATAGCCTCGTCAATATCCTTTGACGTGGCATTTTCAAAAAATTCTCGCGAATAATAAGGAAGATTATCAATGTCAGTGGGTTGCAGGCGGTGATAGCGTTTAATGGTTTCCAAGTAATAATGGATGGCAAAATCGCGGAAATACTTGCCGTTTTCAGTCTTTGCCAACCATTCCCAATCGCTATCGTGTTCCAAATTCGGGAAATAACCTCTCCATTCGTCTAAACGGACATTGACAGGCCGATAAGTGTCGCCCACTTTGAGATAATTGGGGACCGTGTTGGTTGTGAAAGCATAGATGTGAGGCTCTATGCGTCCAACAATCAGATTGTCAAGTATATCTGTGTTGAATGCTGTCATGGCGTTTTAACAAGTGTATGGAATTCAACAATCTCTATAGGCTTTTCAGTTATTCTCCATTGGGTTTTATCCCAATCGGCCACAAGAACCTTAATTCCATTGTGCAAATGGACATCGTTTTTCTTGCAGCCAGGGCATTGGATAATTATGTCTTTGGTGTTCACTTTCTCAAACAGATTGGTTTGATGAACAGCTTTGATGTGTGTTTTATAACAAGTGTTGGGTAGTACCATCTTTAAACCATCCATCTGAAAGAGGTTCCACGAAATTATCTTTGCCGCGTGGTATAAATAGGAACGGTATGGGACGACGGTTTTAATCTTGTGCCGGATGGCAAAATTCTTATAATAATCAATGAAAGTGAAAAGTATCGCCTCTCTTGCAAGCAAAAGACTATCGCCTTGCCATTCATAACCGTATGTAGACTTGATGGCGTTAAAAGCCCAATAATACCAATCTTTCATAGTCCGGACATTCTCGCCTACTATTCGAAGCTTGCGGTCGAGCAAGCCCACACGCATATTGAGCTCGGTGATGGGTTTTCCAGTAGTAGTATCGTATCTGCTGACAAGATACGGAGCTTCACCACAGGTAATTTCAAGTCGATTGCTGCAAACATACTCTTGCCAGGTTCTGTTTTCAGGGAACTTTATCTTGCCTTCTGTTGGAACCCATTCGTGGGTTTTCTCATCAAGCGTGTTAAAAACGTTCTCCCGCCCAAACCACGCGTCATCCACATGGTTGTTCTGCGCGTTACAGATCCAAGAGGGCGTGAATACTTCGGCCTTGTCTTTAATACGAAATCTTTGCTCCTCAATGGATTTGACAGCCCTTGGTCTGATTATGGTACCATTATCCCCCGTGATTTGTTCTACAGTGATTTGATGACAGAAAGAATAGGTGTCTCCGTATTCTTTTTCATACATGTCTGTAGCCCAAAATATGTTGCGCTTCGTCGTTTGGTCTTTTAGCAAAGCTCTCAGCACTTCAGGCCAGCGGTAGAGAATATCGTTTTCTAATATGTCGGGAGTGAGGTCGACCATGTTAACTATACAAGCATATTTAAATTGCAAAGATAGTGAAAAGTATACATAAAAAAGAGAGTCAAGAAAAGTAATTTATATTTTTGCAGCGCAATTAAGACATCAAGAGTGCGACGCGCACACCAACCGAGCTTATGAGTTATGCCACGGTGGTCGAAATGATGTGAGTTAGGTATTAACTAAAATGATAACTTATGCACTACAACAGGATTGTTTTGAATGAGCCCCATGCTTCCATTGAGGGTTTGTATGACGACAGGCTGAGCGGCTGGCAGATTGACGAACGTTTTATCAACGATGTGGTGTTCAGGCTGACTGATTGGCACACGGATTTTCTATTTCACGGATTCAGACATGCCAAGATCAGGACGGTGCGCTTCCCCTTCTCGAGGTTTATCGTGGACGCGGAGCGGCTGCGGGACGACCCGATGGACGACATCGGCCAGGGCATCATCTATCGGCATTTCGACGGCTACCGCCGCCAGGTGCCTAAGCCCCATGAGGCTTTGCTGCTCCGGCTCTGGGCGCGCAACAAGCAGGAGCTGAAACGCCAGCTGTGCGCGGGCGCCGTGCTGCTCGTCTGCCACTCCTTCCCCGACGACATGGGCGACGTGGACATCTGTATCGGATTCAACGAAGACTGGTCCAAGCCGAGCAAGGAGTTGCTGGAATATGCGGTGAATCTCTTTGAGGACAACGGCTATTCTGTAGGTATTAACTATCCCTACAGCAATTCCGAGGCGCCGGCCTGCCCGTTCACTTACCAATCCATGATGCTTGAAGTGAATAAGCGGGTATATTTGGAGCAACGGTCAGCCTATCTGAAGACGCATTGCGACAAGAAGAGAAGCGTGCGGGAGGTGCTCAGCCTGCTGATGGAAAGAGTGGCTGAGTAGTTGGTTAGTGGGACTCACCAACTCATTTTGTGAAAGCATAAAAACCCTCCCCACAAGCCAAACAGCCCATGGGGAGGCAGACGGCAGCGGCTTGCCGCCGGAAGAGACGCATCAAAAATGCCTTGCGCTGAGGATACACTCCATGCTCTCAGGCTGAAAGTCACAGTCAGTCACCTTCAACCTCACGCGATGGGGTAAAAGGTCTTGTCTTATGACAAATTGTCTGTTTTTTCGTCCTTTTCGTCGGCCTACGATGAGCCCAAACGCCACATGGTGACGCAAAAGGTCACGGTGCATGACGAAAAGTCCGAATTGATGCCCGAAATGGTCTCTATCAGTGACCTAAAAGGTCATCGCCTGACTTTTGGTGACAGTCCACAATTTTCAAAGGGACGGCTCCGTCAGGCATATACAGCCGCGGGGAGGTCCGATGAAAGCGGCCTTGATTCTTCGGTTCCTTCACATCAAGGAGAAGGAACAAAGAAAACCGCAGCCATCTCCTTCCCTCTCGCCGTGGCCATTTTCTCGGGATCTGGTTGGATCC